>Ga0209804_1001876_pt1 | contig 13166 bp, 14 predicted proteins | sample GraSoiAngelo_139_FD_185896 | JGI IMG/M metagenome (GOLD analysis project Ga0209804, IMG submission 185896) | Grasslands soil microbial communities from the Angelo Coastal Reserve, California, USA - 14_0929_12_20cm (SPAdes) (version 2) | ecosystem: Environmental > Terrestrial > Soil > Grasslands ... | reverse complement strand
CCGGAATCGCCATCCTCGCCAGCCAGCCCGCTATGATCCCGACGACAATCCACGCTAGAATGCTCATCTCACGATCTCCTTTCTTGTTCAGATGGGTTGTGATCTGTGTGGTCTATGACCGAAGTTCACCCTGGGCACGGTTCAGGGAGTCGGCTGGCTTCGGTCCCCCAGTGTGGTCCGAGCCCGATGCGCCATCTCTTCCGCGGTGCCCTTCGCTCGCATCGTCAATCCGTCCACCCGCTCGCGGACTTCCCCGGCAACATTGTGCGCAGCGGTCCGAACTTCATCCGCGACATGGTTCGCTTGCTCGCGGATACGGCCCGTCAGGCGTTGTCCCTGGTCCCGAATCCGCTCCCGGGTTCCCTCCTCCGATTCGAGCGCAAAGAAACGGCCAAGCAAAACCCCGATACCGCCGCCCACGATCACCCCCACTAGAAAACCACGCGGTTTTCCCATTGCGTGTCCCTCCTTTTCTCTGCCATCTCCTCACACGCGATCCGGACTGCCAGCGAATCTTGGTGACGGTAAGCGCTCCATTTCCATTTGTTCATGGTTTGGATATCCCGTTCGGTCAGGGTCGCTAAGAACTCGCGGACGTTGGGCGTCACTGTGATCCCGGCATCTGCGTGGCGTGACCCGTGGACAGCACGGACCACCGCGACGGGCGCGAGCGCCGCCATCAAGAGCAGCCGTTTTGTCAGGGGCCGTATCGTGGCGATCGCTCCGCGGATTTGGGGTCCCAGGTCCCTCAGCAGGTACAAAAGATACCAAATCCCGACCCCGATCCCGAGCAGGGTCATCAGCGAGCTAATCAATACCCCCTGGCCTACGGTGGAACCCGCGATTTCCACCGCGATCACCGCCACGGCCAATCCCACTGCGATCCGTTGACACCAAAGTCCTATCATTATCGGTCGCTCTCCCGGGTCTCCGAGCATCAGACACTGACCAAGGGGCCTTCTTGGAGTGAAAGTAGCACGGCAACGATTTGCCCGTCTATTCAAAATTGCTCACACGTGCTCAGATACAGGAATTGTGGGAGCAGTGTGCCAGCTGGACGAACTACTCCAAGGCCCGAAGACCCGCGGAGTTAGTCGTGGAGGACGATATTGAAGAGGGAACTGTGAACTTGCAACCCGCCGTTGTACTCGATGAAGCCCAGCTGCTTGAACTTGTTCATGAAGAAACGCACCCGCGCCCGCGTCGTGCCGATCATCTCGGCGAGTGTCTCTTGACTGATCGTGGGGACCACAAGCTCGGACTTTGTTTCCTTGCCAACGCGCGACAGGAGCAAGAGAATCCGCGCAAGCCGTTTCTCGCTTGAATTGAACAGTTGATCGACCAAGTCCGCTTCAACGCGAATATTGTGGGACAGCAGATACGTTGTGAACAGCTCTGAAAATGTGGGGTGGTTGTGCAGCAAGCGTATGATGGCTTCTTTCTCTATTCTCACGAGAGAGCCACCGGTCACCGCGGTCGCCGTCGCCATGCGAATGCGCTGGCCGGCCAGGCCTCCCTCGCCGAAGAAGTTGCCTGACTCTAACGTGGCGATGACCGCTTCTTTCCCCTGTTTGGACACGACCGTCAGCCTGATCTTGCCCTCGAGGAGGTAGAACACAGCATCAGCGGGATCCCCTTGTGAGAAGATGAGCCGCTTCTTCCGGAACTTCACGATGCTTCGTCCCTCTCCGCCTCGTGCGAGGAACGTCGTGAGACCGAACCGCAAGGATTTTTTACTCCTCATCCGATGGCCTCAATGGTGTGGCGTGCTCCAACAACAATAAGCAATCCACCAAGAATGCTCATCCAGCGCATAGCCATTCCCTCCAATTCTGCTGCGGGTCCCAACGAACCGTCGGCTTCACCCACGATTTCTAGTTGATAGATAACACGACAACGATTTGCTCGTCTGTTCAAGATTGCTCACACGTGCGCAGTATAGGTGTGCGATCCTCTCTACTTCCGCTAATCTTGATGTTGTGCGTGCACTCGTCCAAATAATGCATGCATTTCTTCGAACGTTGGCGGTGTGAGTTAAGTGTGGCGCGACACAAGCCGATTTGAATCATTCGATGCCCACGCAGAGGAACGGGGTCCGAGGGATACCCGAGAGTCAGGTTGTTCGGGACATAACTTCCCGACACGCTTGTTTCGGATCCGCGTTCTTGACCACCGGGGCACAAATCAACTGCGGACGCGTGAGCGTGACCGTCCTCTTCCCGAGCTTATCCTCGAGACCCATCGCGTAAAGATGTTGTCGGCTTACTTCGATTAGTCGAGGCCCGGAGATGCACGGAGTTCGTCATGGAGGACGATATTGAGGAGGGAACTGTGAACTCGCAACTCGCCCGGGCTGTACTCAATAAAGCCCAACTGCTTGAACTTGTTCATGAAGAAACTCACCCGCGCCCGCGTCGTGCCGATCATCTCCGCGAGCGTCTCTTGACTGATCGTGGGGACCACAGGCTCAGACTCTGATTCCTTGCCAACGCGCGACAGGAGCAAGAGAATCCGCGCAAGCCGTTTCTCGCTTGAATTGAACAGTTGATCGACCAAGTCCTCTTCAACGCGAATATTGCGGGACAGCAGACACGTTATGAACAGCTCTGAAAATGTGGGATGGTTGTGCAGCAAGTGTATGATGGCTTCTTTCTCTATTCTCACGAGAGAGCCATCGGTCACCGCGGTCGCCGTCGCCATGCGAATGCGCTGGCCGGCCAGGCCTCCCTCGCCGAAGAAGTTGCCTGACTCTAGCGTGGCGATGACCGCTTCTTTCCCCTGTTTGGACACGACCGTCAGCCTGATCTTGCCCTCGAGGAGGTAGAACACAGTATCAGCGGGATCCCCTTGTGAGAAGATGAGCTGCTTCTTCCGGAACTTCACGATGCTTCGTCCGTCTCCACCTTGTGCAAAGAACGCCTTAATATCAAGCGGCGAGTATCCCGCACGGCGCTCGACTCGGGACCCGGATTCCCGCTTACTGAATTGCATGAGCGGCCCCCAGCGGGGACGATGCCCCCCGGTTCCGTTGACGATTAGTTATAGCACACTTATTTAGCACCCTTCAACCAACCTTGAAGACAGTTTCTCTCCACAATTCTCCGCATTTAGGCAAGTGTGAGCAATTTTGAATAGAACGCAAATCCCTGCCGTGGTACTTTCCAATTCGGAAGGGCGTCTTAGTCAAGAATCTCAAGGGGAGGAGGGAGACCAAATGAAGACCATGCAGAAGCTTGCGGTTACCGTCCTGGGCGTGGTGATGCTTTCGGCAGCGTTCGCGGGGGTCGCGTTGGCTCAGCACGGTCCGAACACGGTCGGGCTGACGGCATTCTCCGCACCGCCGGACTACATGTCCCTGGCCGGCTATTTCCGGTTCAAGAGCCACGGAATGACGAATCATTGGCTCACATACAAGGAATCCACGAAGATCGTAGCGGCGCAGTAGGGCCGATAGGTGCTCCAAGACCCAGACCGGGCTTCCCGGGTTCCTTTGCGGAAGCCTGGTTTGGGCGAGGGCGGCGACGCCGGGACAATGTGACGTCAACTAATCGCGTGGGGTTTGGCCGTGGTGTGATCGCGGCGGGAGTCGCCAGGCCTGTCGTGGGCCCAAGGGGCCGGAGGGGAGATTCCGCGCCATGGTTAGGCCGTGGTACCGATCAACGCGGGTGCGCCTCGGCGGCACGATTTTGGGGCTGGGGGTCATCGTGGCGTTGGCCATCCCCTCTCTCATCCCGGTGGACCGCTTCCGGCCGCTTCTCGCACGGCTTATCGAGGCCGGCACCGGACGTCGGGTCCAGATCGACGCCTTGAGGCTCCACCTGCTGCCGACCGTGCACCTTCAGGCGGTGAATATTCGTCTAGAGAACCCGCCGGGTTTCCCTCAGGGTGACGCAATCAGCGTGAAGTCTGTCGATCTCGGTGTCGTGCCGCGTGCGCTGCTCTCGCGACGGCTGGAGGTGACGTACATTGCCATCGGCGGCATGCGGGTGAATCTCCTTCGTGACCCTGCCGGCCGGACGAACTTCGATCTCTCGGCCCCCGCGCGAAGCGCACCGGCGGAAACCTCTGCGGCCGCAGCAAGGGGTACTCCTGTTCTCACCATTGACCGCGTGGGCGGGGTGACGGTCACGAATGTTGAGATCACCTCTTCTAGCTCCGACGCACGCCTCGGGCAGGCGCCGCCGTCGTTTACCCTGAGCGGATTGAATGCCCGGATCGGGTCCATCGACCTGAACGCGCCGGACTGGCCGAAGAGACTGGATGTCGTCATAGACCTCCGGCGCGCGAGACTCACGACGGCGTCGCTGGCCAAACCCGTGCAGTTCCAGACCGGCGAACTCGTCGTCAAGGACGGTGCAGGGCGGGGAACGTTTTCTGCGTCACTGGATAACATGCGTGCCGAGGTGACTGCGGCGATGGCCAGCCTCGACCCATTGTCCATGACGTTCACGGTCGCCATCCCCGAATTGGATCTCAACAAGCTGCAGAGCCTGATGGTCAGCAGCCCGAGCAGCAGAAGGGCCGAGGCGATCAGCGCTGCGAGCAGCAGCGCTGGCCGACAGGCGCTCCCCGTGCTGCACCGCCTGCTGGGCCGCGGAGGGGTCAAGATCGACAGGTTCATCTTTTCGCCGCTCGAGGTCACCCGGATGAGTAGCCGACTGAGCGTTTACACAAACACGGTTGAGGTGGACTCTTACGCCATCTCTGCCTATGGCGGCACCGTCCAAGGGGCAGCGACGCTGGATTACTCCGCCCCCGGCCTCCCCGCCGCCGCGACCGCAGAGGTAAGCGGGGTGAACCTGGGGCGGCTGGTGAGCACTTTTCCTCCCCAGGCGCAGAAAATCACTGGCAAGCTGGACACTGTCCTCAGGCTGGCGACTGCTCTGGGGCGAGATCCGATGGCCGCATTGACGGGCGGTGGAACCTTCGCGGTCCGCAACGGGTCGTTCCCGGGATTGGATCTCAAGAGCAACCTGGCGCAAATAGCCAAGGCCTTGCAACTCAATGTGCCCACGGATGACACTCGATTCAGTTACTTCGGCGGGGATCTTCGCATCGCGCAGGAACGTTTGTATAGCGATGCGCTTCGGTTAGACGCAGAAGGACTGGAAGGGACGAGTCGGGGTAGCCTCGGCTTCAACAAGACACTGGACTATACAGGGACAGTCGGGCTCACGAGCCTGGCACCGGGGGCGTCGCCGCCAGAAGGCCAGTCGCCGTCGGTGGGGCAGATGCTCAGCAATATACTCCAAGGAGCCACGGGCACGGTTGGGGTCCGGGTACCGTTCTCCTTGCGAGGCACGGTTGACGATCCCAAGTTTTCCCTAGCCGGCACGCCGCAGCTAATCCGGGACCAGAGCACCCCGCAACAGCCGCTGGCGAAGCCTCAGCAGCCCGCCCTGCTCTCTACTCCGCAGGACCTGTTCAAATTCTTTCAGTAAGACCAGCGCCACCTCCCCCAGAGAGCTCGGCATCAGACTGGGGATGATGGAGACATGTGCAAAGTCTACCCATCGCGGCCCGGATAACGGGCCGAACTCTATGAAAGGACTCCCAATCCCGGATAGGCTGTAAAAAATTGCACAGACTGAAGATTCAGTCAGTGTTATCTTTCGGGTTATGAGGGGCAGAAGGACTTGGCAATGGCCGTTCCTGCGGGCGGTCGTGGTGTGCTGTGTCATCGGCGCGATACTCACTGTGGTCGGTGTGGGCGTTCTTATGGGGGAGGCCCTTACGATCGGCTCCCGCCTGCCGTCCATCGATGCGCTGGATACGCCCTCCAGCGAGGCCACACGCATATATGCTGCCGACGGGCAGCTCATCGCGAGTCTCTATCAGGAAAATCGCGAGAGCATTCCCCTCTCCCGGGTTCCCCATATCCTCCAGCGGGCAGTCATTGACACCGAGGACGCCGACTTCTATCGGCACCATGGAATTTCGCTGCGAGCTGTCGTGCGGGCCGGCTTCCGGGATCTGCGCGAGAAGGGATACGCCGAGGGGGGCAGCACGATTACGCAACAGCTGGCCCGGAATCTCTTCCTGACGAGCGCGAAGTCGATTGAGCGAAAGATCGCCGAACTGCTGCTCGCCGTGCAAGTCGAGCGGCGGCTCACAAAGGACGAGATCCTGGAACGCTACCTCAACCAAGTGTACTTCGGAGAGGGGGCCTACGGGGTCGAGACGGCCGCCCAAGTGTACTTCGGGAAGCCGGCCCAGGATCTCACGCTGGCGCAAAGCGTGCAGCTGGCGGGGCTGATCCAGGCGCCATCGCACGATTCACCTTTTGAGCATCCGAGCCGCGCCCACGCCCGTATGGTTGAGGTGCTCCAGCGAATGGTTGACCAGGGAGACCTCACCTCTCGCGAGATGGCCACCGTCCTTCACACCTCACTCCACTTCGCCGACAAGGGGAACACCGGGTTCGTCGGCATCCGTGCTCCCTACTTCGTCAGCTACATCCTCCCGATGCTGCGCCAGCGCTACGGCGAAGAAGTGCTGTATAAGGGGGGGCTCCGTATCTACACGACCCTCGACGTGACACTGCAAGCCGAGGCTGAAGCGGCGCTCCGGCACGGGGTCGATGAGGCGCTGCGCCGACACCTGAGCGTGCACCAGGGGGCGATCGTCGTTCTGGACCCGCGCACCGGGTATATCCGGGCAATGATTGGCGGGTACGATTTCCAGGAGAGCAAGTTCAACCGAGCGTGGCAGGCGCACCGCCAGCCGGGCTCGGCATTCAAGCCGTTCTTGTACACCACGGCGATCATGCGTGGATATCCCCTGACAAAGATGCTGCTGGATGCACCCATCGAGTTTGCGCAGCCGAACGGCAAGCTCTGGGCGCCCCAGGATTTCGATCACGCGTGGCACGGTCTCGTGACGATGCGGTATGCTCTGGAAAACTCGATCAACGTGGCATCGATCCGGCTGGAGGAAGAAGTCGGCCCCGAGGCCGTCGTCGAGGTCGCACACTGGATGGGGATCACGAGCCCGCTCCAGCCCGTCCTCTCGCTGACGTTAGGCTCCAACGATGTGACGGTGCTGGAGATGGTGTCCGCATACGGAGTCTTCGCCAGCGGCGGGGTCCGGTCGGCCCCGCTGGCCATCCTCAAGGTCACGGACTGGCACGGGAAGGTCCTGGAAGAGCACGTCCCCCTGCGAAAGGTCGTACTCAGCCCCGAGGTCGCCTACCTGATGACCGACATGCTGAGGGGGGTGGTGCTGCGGGGCACCGGTACCGCCGCAAATATCGGCATCCCGGCGGCAGGGAAGACGGGCACCACCGATGATTACCGGAACGCTTGGTTCATCGGCTTTACGCCGTCGCTCGTGGCGGGGGTCTACATCGGCAACGATGATGACTCGCCGATGAATCACGTTGTGGGCGGGAGTGTGCCCGCCGGGGTCTGGGCGGCGTTCATGAAGCGGGCAACCGCGGACCAACCGAAGGACGACTGGCCGCAGCCGGACGGGATCGCCGGGCAAATCCTCTGTGGGACGAGCGGGTTGCTGGCAGCCCCGGGGTGCGTGCGCCCCCATTCGGAACTGTTCGTGAGGGGCACCGAGCCAGAAATCTTTGATCTGACTGACGGGAGGCCCGATCCGGTCGAGGGCGGTCCCACGCCGTCTGCGGGAAGAGCACCCGTGGCGGACCTACCTGTGTCGGTCCAGCCTGGGGTGGGGCAACCCGCAGTGGTGCAGGGAGGACCTCCTGCGGCCGTGCCCGGGGCGACCGCCGGGGCGCTTCCTCTCATTATCACCGTTCCTCGCGAGGGGAGCTCGGGGACCGTTCCTTTCCTCGTCCAAGGAACGACGCGCTCAGGGGCGGTCGTGCATATCGTGGTGCTGAGCGAGATTGGTGCTCAGCGCATTCAGGCGGCCGATGTCTTCATGCAGGCTGATCAGGCCGGGGGGTTCGCGTACGAAGTGAGCCCGTGGGTCCGGCATGCGGGGGGGGAGGCTCGTCATCACCGCCACCGCGACCGTTGGCCTTGACGCCGTGCCCGCCAGCATCTCGGTCCAGCCGCGATAAGCCCACTGCTGTCACACCACCGCGAGACGATCGTCCTGCACGACTGAAACCTCGCTTCGCTTGGCGTGGAGTCGTTTCGACCTCCCCCACCATTTTTGTATGTGAGCAAGTGTGCGCAATTCTGAACAGACGGCAGATCCTGACCATGGTACTTTCAGCTTAGAAGGCTCGTGTGAGCCCTTCAGCCTGTCGTCGGCTCCGTGGTGCATATTTCTCGAAGCCTGGCGGACGACACAATACGAAGGAGGGTGGTAGGTCTGAATGAGTCATAATCGTTAGTGCGCATTGGAGGAGTACAATATGTTGCGATATGCGGTTCTGTTGTTCTCTGGCGTACTTGCTCTAATGACGTCTATGACGACGCCGGCTCTCGCGGCGCAGACGCCGTTGTGCTACTACGGCGCGATCCAGATCTACCTGTCGTGTGTTGATCGCGGCGCCAGCCAGATCAGAGTCAACCTGGACGCCTCGGGACATGGTAACCAGGGCCTCGGCGTGAGCATTGGGAGTGGCGGGACGGCCACGGCCACCAACACTGGCCCAGGTTTTGCCACGGCCACACAGTCCGGGAGTGGTACGGCCACCTCGGCAAACACCGGTCCCGGTTCATCGAGCTCGAACAGCACCGGCACGGGGACGGCCTCTTCGACTCAGTCCAGCCCAGGTCCTGGCTCTTCATCTGCCACGAACAATGGCGGGTCTGCCGTTACTTCGAGCACGGGCCAGTCTAACACCGCCGGGTCCGGCGGGATTTCAGGGTCTGGAGGCTCAACAGCCACGGCGTCTGTCAGCGGGGCTGGCACTCAGGTGGCTACGAACGGTCAGGGCGGGACGGCCACGGCGACAGCCGTTGGAGGAGGAACCGCGACAGCGACCGTGACGGGGCCGGGCACGGCGACTGCGACCACGACCGGCAGGGGAACCGCCACGGCAACTAGCACCGGGAACGGCGCAGGAGTTGGGAGCGACGCGACCCGCGAGCCCGGCGCGCGAAATTAAATTGAGGCCGAGCACTATCCGCAAGAGCGGGGTAGGAGAGAGGGGATCGTGAGATGAGTATTCTGGCATGGGTTATCGTCGGGATTATCGCGGGCTGGTTAGCGAAGATGGTGATTCCGGGTGAGGGGCCGGGAGGTGTCCTTGGAGACCTAGTGATCGGGGTCGTCGGCGCCATCGCGGGGGGATGGATCTTCAACGCCTTCGGGCATCCCGGCGCCACGGGCGTGAACATCGGGTCAATCGTCGTCGCGTTTGTGGGAGCCGTGGTCGTGCTCTGGCTGATGCGGCAGATCACCGGGACAAGGGGCGCCAGACTCGCATAGCGCTTGCAGATAGATCCTTGCGTCTACGTTGGGGGTAGGGAGAACCGGCCCTACTCCCAAGGCAACTGCGAGAAAAGCGGGAGCATATACTCTCGAGGGAGGGCAACGGCGATGCGAACGCGGAGATTCAGCAGGGCCATTATTTGGGCCGTCTGTCTTTCTCTCTTCGGCAGCTTGATCCTGCCGAGTGTGTCCCAGGCCAAAACGGCGCACGAGATTGACACGAGCGTGAGTGCGGCGCTGGATCGATTCATGACGCAGGTGCGGGGATCCCGGCAGTTTCTCCGGGACGCCAAAGGTGTTCTCGTGCTGGCGGATGTCTATCAGGCCGGGTTCGGGGTCGGGGGGGAATACGGCGAGGGCGCACTGCGCATCGGCGGCAAGACTGTTGCGTACTACAATATCACGGCCGCTTCGATCGGGTTTCAGTTCGGCGCGCAGAAGAAGGACATCATCCTGGTGTTCCTGCAGCAGAAGGCGCTCACGGACTTCCGGGCCGCGAACGGCTGGCAGGCGGGCGTTGATGGAGCGGTGGTGCTCGTGAACATGGGGGGCCAAGCTTCCATCGACTCTACGAAATTCAATCAGCCGATCGTGGGATTTGTGGTGGGTCAGAAGGGTCTCATGTACAACCTGACACTGGAGGGGTCGAAGATCACGAAGATGGCGAAATCGAGCTGATCTGCTGGGCCGCTAACCGCGTGACCGGTGCTTGAATATGGGCCATCGACGAGAGTTTTGGCCCAAAAATGAGAGGTGCGTGAGTGGGATGAAGATGGCGACTATCTTCGGTATTCTCCTCATTGTCATCGGCCTCGTTGTCTTGGTGTACGGAGGGGTTACCTACACGTCGAAGCAAACGACGATGCAAGTTGGCCCCGTCGAAGTCACCGCAAAGGAGAAGAGAACGCTTCCGCTCCCACCACTGGCGGGCGGGGTAATGGTTGCGGGCGGGATCATCCTGCTGATTCGAGAGGGCGGCATAAGGCGGTAAAGAGTCGATGTTGAAGACGCAGAAGGAGTTCCATGAACAGGTCGGGGTGCGCGAGGTCGAGGAGCAGATCAACGCGGATCTCGCCGCGTGGGAATAAGGAAGGGCACGGTGTCGGTCAGGGCGACCGCCAGCGCCGCGAGGAGGGGGGCCGGGACCACCGCGACAAGTGCAGAATGAGTGCAAGCGACCCGGCCGTCACGAGGGACCATCGCTGGGATCCTTGTCTTCCAAGGGCTCTGGCGAAACAGGTGGCTCGGCTGGTGCGGGTTCGATTCCCGCCGCCTCCACCATCGCACGGCATTGGGCGTGATGTGATCAAAGGTGAAGTTGCTCCCCGCCCGACATGCTGTGAGGCCTCGGGCGGGGTTATTAATTTGCTTGAGGTCCTCCGGTGAATCTCGAGCCTCCTAATAAGGCTTCCCCCTACGCTCGTGAAGCGTTGGCTGGTGCGAATTACCTCTGAAACCACAAACCTCTCCGAACTCTCTCGGAACTATTGGAAAAGCGGCGAAAGCCACCCGCGTACCTTTTATGGTACACTAGGTCTTGTGGCGAGGGACAAACACGTAGCGCGTCGTGTGCTGCGGCCGCTGTGAGTGGCGAGGCCAAGCGGGTTCCTGCAATCTTCTTTCGAACGGAGGCTGGTCGGGAGCCTGTGCGAGAATGGTTAAGAAGTTTGCCTTACTCGGAGGATCGCAAGCGCATAGGTCAAGATATCAAGACTGTCGAGTTCGGCTGGCCTGTTGGAATGCCGACTTGCCGGCCTGTTGGAGGCGGGATCTATGAGGTGCGGACTCATCTTGAGAGGAATCGAATTGCACGAGTCTTGTTCTATATTGACCAGAACGCGCGCATGGTTCTTTTGCATGGTTTCATAAAGAAGACGCAAAAGACGTCAAACCAGGATCTGCAACTCGCTCGAGATAACAAGAGAAGGCATGAAAGGGGTCTCTCATGAGGATAAGGACGAGCAAAAGGATCTTTGATCATAGCGGATCGAGCTTTGATAGTTTTTTGGATGAGGAAGGCATTCGGGGAGAAGTTGAGGCTGTGGCTGTCAAACGTGTTCTCGCCTGGCAGTTAGAGAATGGGAGGAGGAAACTCGGAAAGACCAAGCAGGCCATGGCGAGAGAGCTCCATACGAGTCGGTCACAGCTTGACCGTTTGCTAGATCCGCGGAACGTAGCTATCTCGCTCGACACTATCGCCCGCGCCGCCAGGGTATTGGGTAAGAGAGTGACAGTTCGCATCACGGACGCGAAGCCACAGCGGACAAGGCATGCCACTCTTGTGAAGACCCGCTCGCGAACCGCATCCCGCTTGCCGGTTACTCGGGCACCTCGTCGCGGCGGGTTCTAGTATTGCTCTGCAGGCGCCACAACTATGGAGACCGATAATTCGATTCCCGCCGCCTCCACCATCGTTGTGCTGCTCCTGTGTACTCCGTAGAGTAGGGCCAACGGACGGGAGACATCGGCGCCCCCTCTTCGCCAGGTTCCTTTCCTCGTCGTGGCGCATTTGGCGCTCGCGCAACCGCGCAGCGGCTACCCCAGGAGGATCAAGTGCCGCGACGAAGTAGGAGCCTCGACCACGCGACAGATTTCGTCCGGTGAAACGCAAGGAGAAAGGTGGGCAGGAATGAAGCGCAGAGTGATCGCCATGATCATGTGTGCCGTCTTCGTTCTTCTCGTCCTGGGTGGGGGCGTTCCGCGGTTCCCCGCCCAGTCCGCGGAAAAGTGGAAGGTCGCGTTCCTCCAGGTGGGCCCCGTGGGCGACGCCGGCTGGACCTACCAGTCAGACCTTGCGCGGCGCGAACTGGAGAAGCGCCTCGATTGGGTCGAGACCATGCAGGTCGAGAACGTGGGGCCGTCGGATTCGAGGCGGGTCATCGAGGACTTCATCAAGCAAGGGGCCAAGGTGATCATGGTTCAGGATCCGACGATCATGGACATGGTCCTGGACATCGCCAGTGAGCACCGCGATCGCTACTTCCTGGTCGCGAACGCCTTTAAGTATGCTCCCAACGTGGGCGGATTCTATGGCCACATGGAACAAGCCTATTACCTCTGCGGGCTCGTGGCAGGGAAGATGGCCAAGAGCCACGTGGTCGGCTTCGTGGGGTCATTCCCCGTTCCGACGATTATTCAAGCCATCAACGGATTTGCGCTGGGGGTCAAGGCCGCAAATCCCAACGCCAAGGTCAGGCTCGTGTGGACTCAAAACTGGTACAGTCCACCCCAGGAGAAGCAGGCTGCGCAGAGCCTCCTCAATGTGGGCGCAGATGTGCTGGCGCAGTACGTGGACAGCCCGACCACGATCCAGACCGCCGCCGCGGCCGGCAAATGGGCGATCGGATCGGACTCTGATACGTCCCGGTTCGCACCCGATGCGTACCTGACGGGGCAGATTTGGTACTGGACGGATTTGTATGAGCGGTTGCTCAAATCGCTGAGGGACGGTACCTGGAAGCCCGTGACAGTTTGGGGGAATCTCGCCGACGGCACGGTACGCTTGGGCCCCCTGAACAAGGCGATCCCGGCGAGCGTCCGCCAGCAGGTGGCGGACGCCAAGGCGGCCATTGTCAGCGGCCGGCTCAAGATCTTCACCGGCCCGTTGTCAGACAACACGGGGAAGCAGCAGGTTCCCGCGGGCAAATCGCTCGGTGAGCAAGAGACCCACGGGATGAACTGGCTCGTGTCCAACGTCGTGGGCAGCCTTCCGAAGTAGCCCTGGAGTTCTCTCGGCATTGAGGTCCGGAGGCTATCTGGTGGAAGACGCAGCCGTCTTGATGCGGGGCATCCACAAGCAGTTCATGGCT
>Ga0209804_1001872_pt1 | contig 13182 bp, 13 predicted proteins | sample GraSoiAngelo_139_FD_185896 | JGI IMG/M metagenome (GOLD analysis project Ga0209804, IMG submission 185896) | Grasslands soil microbial communities from the Angelo Coastal Reserve, California, USA - 14_0929_12_20cm (SPAdes) (version 2) | ecosystem: Environmental > Terrestrial > Soil > Grasslands ... | reverse complement strand
AATCTTGAGCGCGTCGCGATGCTGGGCGGTGATGATCGACGCGTTCGCGGTCATGCCGGGACGAAGCTTCAGGTCGTCGTTATTCACTCCCACGACGGCCGTGTACGTAACGACGTTCTGATTCGTCGTCGGCGCGTAACGCACCTGCTTGATGGCGCCGTGAAATTGGCGGGTGGGAAACGCATCCACCGTGAACGTGACCGGATGTCCTTCCTCGACGCCGCCGACGTCGGCCTCCGAGACCATGGCATCGATCTCCATTTTGCTGAGGTCGTTGGCAATCTCAAAAAGCTTGGGGGTGTTGAAACTCGCCGCCACGGTCTGCCCGACCGTGACCGCCCGGTCGATGACAATCCCGTTGATGGGCGAATAGATCGTACAGCGTTGCAGGTCCACTTTTGCTTTCTCCACCTGGGCCTGTCTCGTCGTGACCGTCGCTTCCGCCTGATGGAGCGCGGCTATCGTTGTGTCGTAGTCCGATTTCGAAACCAGCGCGTTCTTGTAAAGCTCCTCAGCCCGTTTGGCGTTAATTTGCGCCAGTTCCAAAGCCGCCTGCGCATTGGCCAGATCGGCTTTGTTTTGATTCAGCGCAAACTCATAGGTCGATGCGTCGATCTGAGCGAGCATGTCACCTAATTTCACCCGAGAATTAAAGTCAACCAGGATATTGGTGATGATGCCGGAAACCTGGCTGCCGACCTGGACGTCGATAACCGGCGTCAAATTGCCGTTGGCCGTCACCACCTGGGTGATTTCGCCTTTGGTGATCGCCGCGGTTTTGAAATCGAACGCCGGATCTTTTGGACGCTTCACGTAAGCGACCGCGCCAACGGCTATGCCCGCGAGGGTCACGCCGATCAACATCCATTTCAGCCAGCCCGACTTTTTTTTTCCTGCCATTGGTTACGTCCGCGCGTTGAGAACCCCGAGCCGAAACTGGAACGAGCGGAATGCCTCTGCATTTAAGGGCCGTTCGCGCGCGGTTCCGGTGCGCCCTCGGGCGCCCCGGGAGCATCCTGCGGCGGCTTGAATCGATTGCGCATGGACTCCTGCCGTTTCTTTTCCATCTCCTCGAATTTCGTTCGCTGGGCAGAGTCGAGCACCTTGACAATCCTTTCGTTCGAGCTGCGAACGATCTCTTCGATTTCTTTGATCGTCCGCGAATGAATGGCATCCATCTCCTTCCCGCGTTTCTCGAGAATCGGGTCGATTTCCCGCACTTGCTCCGGCCTCAGGTTGAGCTCGGATTGCAGACGATGCCGGACGCGGTCGCAAATCGTCTTGCCGTCCGGCGGGTGCCACCATCTTTGTTTGGCGCCGGTCCAGCCCAACACAGCGCCGGTCACGCCGCCGACGAGGAAAATCGCGGCCAGATACACGATGATTTTGTTTTTGGTCAAATGACTCATGGCAACATGCTCATTCGAATCGCGGAGTCCGCGATGGCCACCGAGCCAGGCTCACGTTCCTTCAATGCTTGATAATTCATGGCCACACTCAGCAGCAGGATAAGGCTGGCGCACACCAACGCCCCTCGCAGCAACAACGTCCACGGCAACGCTTCTTCCGGCTCCTGCCGTCCGCGCCAACTGGCAACGACGCGGGTGTCAAAACCAAACGGCATTTCCGCCGGCGGTCCTGCCGGTGCCCGCCGCGCCGTTTCTGCCAGACGTTTCCAGAAATCGGGTTTCATCGTTATTCCTGCATCATTTTGGCAAACTGCTTGCGCAATTTCATCCGCGCGCGGAAGGCCCGGACTTTGATCAGCGAGCCGCTCCACCCCGTTCGTTCCCTGACTTCTTCGACCGAACGCTCTTCCAAATCCAGCATCGTCAGTATCAGGCGGTCTTTGGGCAGGAGCGTTTCCAACATTTTGTGCGCCAGTTCGCGCGCGGTCAATTGCTCGGACGGGTCAGGCCCTTTCGCCGTGGCAACCACTCTCTCCATCGCTTCCGCCTCGCCTTCATTCAAGTCGGCCCAGCGCAACTCCGGCCGGCACTTCTCGGCGCGCAGCGCGTTGAGGCAGGTGTTCACCGCCACACGCGAAACCCAGTGCTCGAACGGAACGCTGCCGGAGTACTGGTCAACGTGCGCGAAGATTTTGCCAAACACCATTTGAGCCAGGTCTTCTTCGTCCGTCCGCCGCGGCAAATGCGAGCGCACTATCTTCATGACCAGAGGATAGAGCTCGCGCACCAGCGCCCGCGCCGCATCCTCGTCTCGTTGGCGCACGCGTTCCAAGCAGGCCGCCATGTCGAGGCCGGCCTCAGCCATAGTTTGTTCCATAACTGCGAAACCACATAGCCTGATGACCCTTAACGGTCAGCGATGGTTACAGGCTGGGACATTTCAATAACCGAAACCCAAACCGCGCGCGACACCAAACTTTGAACTTTGAACTCCGAATTCCGCCCGCCATCCTAACTCCATGCAAATCCACTTCTTCGGCGCCACCCGCACTACCACCGGCTCCCTCTTTTTACTCGAAATCAATCAGCAACGCCTCCTCTTCGAATGCGGCTTGTTCCAGGGCAAACGTAACGAATCCGTCGAGCGTAATCGCAATTTTCCGTTCGATCCGCAGCAGATCGATGCCGTTGTCCTCAGCCATGCGCACATCGACCATTGCGGCAATCTGCCAAACCTCTGTCGCCAAGGCTACAACGGAAACATCTACTGCACGTTCGCCACGCGCGATCTCGCCGCGATTATGCTCGAAGATTCCGCCGAAATTCAACGCGCTGACGCCGAGTATGTCTCCAAAAAACGGGCGAAGAAAGGCCAGCCGCCGGTCGAGCCGCTTTATTCTGCCGAGGATGCTGAAAAGGCCGTTCGTCAGTTCGTGTCCATCAACTACGACCGTCCCATCCCTGTCATCGACGGTGTTACCGCTACTTTTCGCGATGCCGGTCACATCCTTGGCTCAGCGCAGGTCATCCTCGACGTTCGCGACGCCGGTCGCACGTACCGCTTTCTATTCAGCGGCGACATTGGCCGCGGCAACGACGACATCTTGCGCGATCCGGAGCGCGTTGAGCGCGTGGACTACCTGCAAATCGAAAGCACCTACGGCGACCGGGAACATTCAGCCAAACAGAGCGCCAACGAAGAGGTCGGCCGGCTCGTGCGCGACACGCTCGACAAAAAAGGCAAAGTCATCATCCCCGCCTTTTCCGTCGGCCGCACCCAACAGATTGTTTACACGCTCCATCAGCTCACCTGCGACGGCAAGCTGCCGAAAGCGCCCATCTTTGTTGACAGCCCCCTGAGCGTGAACGCCACCGAGGTCTATCGTCTCCATCCCGAATGTTTCAACGACGCCATTTACAACTTCCTGCGCAAAAGAGAAAACCCGTTCGGCATGGAAAACCTGGCCTATATTCGCGAGCTGGCCCACTCGATGAAGCTGAACGATCTGAAAGAGCCTGCCATTATCATCAGCGCTTCGGGGATGTGCGAAGCCGGCCGCATCCGGCATCATTTGAGAAACCACATCAGCCGCGCTGAGAACCTCGTCCTCTTCATCGGCTACTGCGCCGAACACACGTTGGGGGCGCAAATCCTCTCCGGCCAGAACCCGGTCAACATCTTCGGCGAACCGCACGAAGTCCGTGCGCGCATCGCCTCGCTCGACGCCTTTTCCGGCCACGCGGACAAAAATGAATTGCGCCGCTACGTCGACGCTCTGACCGGCGACATCAAAAAGATTTTCGTCGTCCACGGCGAAGAATCGCAGGCAATGGCTTTCGGGGAAAGACTGCGCGCGATGAAACCGAAGGCGGAAGTGTTCGTGCCCGAATACAAACAGTCGGCAACGGTTTGATGACCGACAACCTTTTGTTGCATATGCAACAAAAGGTTGTACAAAAATGTAAGCGCAATCCCACCAGTTTTGCCGAGGCGCAGCTTGCGCGCCATGCGCCTACATCACCTACTGCCAAGCCTGTGTCAATGTTTAGGACCGACTCCTTTGCCGGGCTGCGAGCCTCCCACCTTGCTCAAACCTCCATCATCCGCATCAGCACGGCGTAGGACCCGCCGGTGGCAGTGCGAATTCATCCGCGTGATACGAGCTGCGCACCATCGGCCCGCTCGCCACGTGCACGAAGCCCATTCTTTCGGCGACCTGTTTGTATTCGGCAAACTTTCCGGGCGGAACAAATTCGACGACCGGCAAATGCTTCCGGGTCGGCTGCAAGTACTGGCCCAGTGTGAGAATGTCACAGCCGACGCGGCGTAAATCTTCCATCGCCTGAAATAATTCCCCTGCCCTCTCCCCCAGACCAAGCATCAGACCGGACTTGGTGTAAACGCTGTCGCCTCGCTTCGCCTTCACTTTGCCCAGCACGCCGAGCGAACGGTCGTAGGTCGCGCGGTGCCGCACGGACGACGTGAGGCGGCGCACCGTTTCCAGGTTGTGATTGAAGACCTGCGGGTTCGCCGAAAGCACGGTCTCGATCGACTCGTCGCGGTCGTTGAAGTCAGGCACGAGCACTTCGATGACGATGCCGGGGTTCAACGCGCGCACCGCTTCGATCGTGCGGCGAAAATGGTCCGCGCCGCCATCAGGCAAATCGTCGCGCGCCACCGCCGTGATCACAACATGGTTGAGCCCCATCCGGCGAGTCGCTTCGGCGACGCGCGCCGGCTCGTCGGCTTCCAGCGCGAACGGTTTGGCGGTGGCGACCGAGCAGAAGCGGCAGGCACGCGTGCAACGGTCGCCGGCGATCATGAACGTCGCCGTGCCTTTGCTCCAGCATTCCCAGTGGTTCGGGCACCTGGCGCTCTCGCAAACGGTGTGGAGCTTCAGCTCGTCGAGCAACGCCCGCGTGCGTGCAAAGATGTCCGAGGTCGGCAGCCTGACGCGCAGCCATTCCGGCAGGCGCGGGCGGGATTTCAATTCAGTTGCCGTCATTGAACGATTCTGCGCCATGAATCAACGCGCATGGACCCAAATAAAAGCAGGTTTTGACACGGATTTCACGAATTATCACAGATTGATTTTGCCTGGTCTTGAATCCGTGAAAATCCGTGTCAGCCTCTTTCATTCGAATTGATCGGTGTCTATTCGCGGTTCAAGCCTTTCCAAAACGCCGCCAGTTCGCGGGCCCCGAAGTCCGCCAGGATTTTGCCGTCCACGTCAATCACCGGCGCGGCTGTCTGGCCGGAGAGCCGATACATCTCTTCGTAAGCCTTCTCGTCGGCGATGACATCCAGAATTTCATACTTGATGCCGTGCTGATCGAGCCAATCCATCGCCTGCGCGCACCAGCCGCAATACGGTTTGATGAACAGGCGGACTTTGTTCGGTTGATACATCTTGCGGGCTGTTTGTTGTGCGTAGTCCGTTGTCGTTTGCTCACGGCTGACTTTTCAACAACTGCCGACAAACGACCGGCCACTGACGATTTCATGCTTCCGTAATCACCGTATCACTGTGCTCATACGCCGGCGCGCAGCAGCAAAGCAGTCTCAACGTTTCCTTGCCGGTGTTCCAAAGCTTGTGCTTCCGGCCAGGCGGAATCGCAATCGCGTCACCCGGCTTCACGTCGCGCGTTTCGTTCTCAATCCGCATCCGGCCTGTGCCCGCTGTGACGTAATAAATCTCTTCCGTCTTCACGTGATAGTGCTCCAGTGTGCTGCCTCCGACCGGCATGCGCGCCTCGGCCAGGCTTTGGTTGCGAATGGCCGAATTGCGATGCGCCAGCAGCTCACGGATTTCCGAGCCGTCCTTCGTGATGAAGGCGGGTACTTCGTCCAAATTTTTCACGTCCATAGTTTATTTCATCTGCGCTTTCCGTAGCCGCCGACGTAAGGAGGCGGATATTTCCCAGCGTCGTTCCGGCCACCTCCTTACGTCGGTGGCTACGCGCCTCATTCGAGCGACAGCCGGCGCGCGCAGAAAATCTTTGCCAGACAATCTGCCTTAAGACCACGCTGGTGACAATCAGCAACACGCCTGCTCGAAAATTCTGTTGACCGAATTGTGGCCAGGATTATTTTGCGGCTCGTGCAGCACTCGCCCGGATTCCTGCGGCTGGTAAACGAAGCGCGCTCGCGCGTAAAAGAGATCGCCGTGGACGACGCGCGCGAACGGCTGGCCCGCAATCCCAAGGCGGTCCTGATGGATGTGCGCGAGGACCATGAATGGCACGCTGGCCACGCCGAGCGGGCGATTCACCTCGGCAAGGGCATTCTCGAACGCGACCTGGAGAAGATGGTTCCTGACGCCGAAACAGAAATCATCATGTATTGCGGCGGCGGATATCGTTCCGCGCTGACCGCGGACGCGGCGCAGCGGATGGGGTATCGAAATGTCTATTCACTGATCGGCGGCTACAAGGGACTCCTCGCCGCCAACTGGCCGATGGCGAAATAACTTTTCTTTGAACCAAAATCTCAAAACGCAAATCCAACCCAATATGAAAAGGTCCGTCCTTCCGCTCGCGTTGCTGGCGTCGTCGTTTGCCGTCGCGGCGGCCGAAGCCCAAAAGAAGCCCGGTGAAGCGGCGAGCCTTGACAAGGTCGAAATCCAGGGCGACGCAAAAGCGGGCGGCGATGTCGTGGCGGTCGTCCATGTGAAGCTGGAGAAAAACTGGCATGTGCAGTCGAACAAACCGTCCGAACCGAATTTCATTCCCACAGTGCTGACGCTGGCGCCAACGCCCGGCGTCAAGGTGACGACCATCAAGTATCCGGAAGGCAAAGTGGAAAAGGTGGCGGGGCTGGCCAAACCGCTGTCGGTGTACGAAGAGGATTTCCAGATCAACGTGCTGTTGAGGCTGAACGCCAGGGCAAAACTTCCACTGACCATTCCGGCCGTCCTGAGTTATCAGGCCTGCCAGGGCGCGACCTGTTATCTGCCGAAGAAACTGAAGCTCGACATGGTGGTCGGCGGCGAGGCGAACCAGAAGTAGTCGCAGCGGCTCCAATGGTCTCCAGGAGGATCGTCCTGGTCTGTCGCTGCTGGCGGGGCGTTTTTGCCTTTGCCTTTGGTCGTGACAAAAATGGGGATCAAGCCCGCTCGAATAAGCGCTGTCGCCGCGCTTTCTCGGCAGCGCCAGTTCAGATAAACTCGTTGATGAGATTCTCGAGAAACTCCTGGCGTCCGCTCAGGTTGGCCGCGACTTCGCCTTTTTTAAGCATGTAGGCCTCAAGTTCCTTGAAGCCGGCCTTGCCCTTCTCGATTTTCCCGCCGATGCCCGAGTCCCACGAGCTGTAACGCTTCTTCACAAATTCGGTGAGGCGGCCGTCCTTGCGAATCGCCGCTGCGATTTTCAACCCGCGCGCAAACGCGTCCATGCCGCCGATGTGCGCGTAGAACAAATCGATCGGCTCGAAACTCTCGCGCCGCACCTTCGCGTCGAAATTCGTCCCGCCCGTCGTGAAGCCGCCCATCTTCAAAATCGTGAGCATGATCTGAGCGGTGAGATAGACGCTCGTCGGGAACTGGTCGGTGTCCCAGCCGAGCAGCTCATCTCCGGTGTTGGCGTCGATCGAACCAAGCGCGTTGGCCGCGGCGGCGACCTCCAGTTCGTGCTGCATGGTGTGGCCGGCGAGGGTGGCGTGATTGGTCTCGAGATTGAGCTTGAGATGGTCGATGAGGTCGTATTCGCGCAGAAAGTTCAGACAGGCGGCAGCGTCGGAGTCGTATTGATGCTTGGTCGGCTCCTTGGGCTTCGGCTCGATGTAGAACTGGCCTTCAAATCCGAGCTTCTTCTTGTAATCCACCGCCATGTGGAGAAACGCGGCGAGATGGTCCATTTCGCGTTTGAGGTTCGTGTTGAGCAGCGTGCTGTAACCCTCGCGTCCGCCCCAGAAAACATAACCTTCACCGTTGAGTTCGTGGGTGACTTCCAGCGCCTTCTTCACCTGCGCTGCGGCGTAGGCAAACACGTCCGCGTTGCAACTGGTGGCCGCGCCATGGACGTAGCGCGGATGCGCGAACAAACAGGCCGTGCCCCAAAGCAATTTGATGCCGGTGCGCTGCTGTTCCTCTTTCAACACCTGGACGACCGCATCGAGATTTTTGTTGGTTTCCCGCAGGTCCTTGCCTTCGGGCGCCACGTCGCGGTCGTGAAAGGCGTAAAACGGCGCGGGCGCAGCGCCGTCCCGACGCCGAACGGATCGGCCAATGGATTGCGAAACGTGTGCCAATAAACCACCGAAAAGCGGAGATGGTCCTTCATCGTCCTGCCTTCGACCACTTCATCCGGGTTGTAATGTTTGAAAGTGAGCGGGTTCCTCGACTTCGGGCCTTCGTATTTGATTTTCGAGATGTTCGGAAACGCGGATGGCATAAATTGTTTTTGTCGCTTGATGATTGCGAGCGGCGACTTTATCGCCTGGACACTCCTTTGGCAAGGCACGGCTGAAGAAGCAGGCCCGTTGTTTGGGTGTTTGGGTGTTTGGGTGTTTGGGTGTCGGAAGGTTCGCGCGAAGGGACTGTCGATCTGCTGAAAGGAATGTTCACTTTTGTTGAAAGATTCGCCCTTTGCGCAACGCCGAGTGGACCATCAACGATGGCGTCTTCAATCTCAGCTATACGGACATAGCGGACAACTGGTATGATGCTCCATCGGACCGGCATAACCAGGGATGCAACCTTTCCTTTGCTGATGGCCACGCCGGCCACATCAAGTGGCGCTGGCCTACGCCGGCGAGAAGAGGTCCTTTTTTGAAAGATTCAGCCCGTTCGCCCCGTGTACAATGTGGGGGCTAATCCGCAGGACTCAGCCAACCGAGGGGGTCGAAGCGGCGGGGTCGTACCATCATCGGAAACACAATAGAAGTACGATCCCGCCTGGCTTTGAAGCGTGCCGTCACACGCGCCGGCGACCGATTGGAAAAATATTTTCAATATTTTGCAAGATCCAGCGGCGGAGCGGTTATATAGCATGGGATAGTGCGCGAATTCGCGGCCAGAATCATTCGCCCAACTTGCCCCAATGAAAAGCAACCACTAAACACGAGGAAAATAATGAATAATCCAAAAACAGAAACTGCTCGCTTCGTTCCACGGTGCACCAGGCGTGTATTGCTCGCCCTGTTATTGGGAATCGCGTTCGTGTCCATGGCCTGGTGGGCCGGCAGAGCGGGCGAGAACCACCACGCCACGAGAGTCCGCTGGGACATCATCCATATCTCCGCCTTCTCTCCACTAACCGTTAACGCCGGGGGACAAGCATCGGCCAAAGCGAACAACGGCGCGTGGATCACCTTGACAGGGACGGGAACCTTCTTGGTCAACCACGGTAATGGTCATCCTCACGCTGTGACGGGCGGAGGAACGTGGGAAGCATTCGACGAGCACGGCGTTTCGACCGCCAGCGGTACGTACAAAGTCACCGGACTGCTCCACTGGGAGGAAGCCCCAGGCAGCCCAGTCGCAGGAACGATTGATAATATTGGTGATGGCACCCTGACCGACAATCGCGGCGGGCTTGTGGTTCTGAGTGTCCGCTACTCGGATAAAAGCAAAGGGTCACTAGTTGTGAGCTGCCATCTTCCCGGCGTGGGGCCACCAGAAACACCCGAAACAGTTTTCGAAGGAGTCACTGCGACAAAGGGCTTTGTCGGTTACTGGAACCGAGTGGCACCGGTCCCAGCAGTTGATGGAAACCGCACTTTGTTCCACGCTCTGTCTCACGGCGACGATGATGACGATGACTAAGGCTGGAGGGCATAATCTAAACACTCCACTCCGCCGCCGGCTCATGGGTCGGCGTGCGGGGTGAGGGAGGACAAGGAGCATTCCTCGCAACGATGGAAATTAAAATTGGAAAAGAGATAATTATGAAAAGACTCTTATCAAACGCACAGATTGCACTCAGTCACATCAACAAACGCGTGCGTTTTGCCGGGGCGGTGTTCGCGCTCGTGCCACTGCTAGTGGCGACCGCCGTGTGGGTGACGAAGGCCGACGATGACGGGCACGAAGCGTCGGTTATCGGCGCCGGCCGGATTGGAAACCCCATCCGGGGCACGACGATTCCTTCCGCTTCGGACTTTGGATTCGTAGTCAGCGGGCGAGGCGGGACGTTCGTCTGCAGCATGGCAGGCCCAGAAACGGGCGGCTTTGCGGGATTCAGCGTCATGTTGGTCGAAGGGCCGGTCACGCCAGGCAGCTTGGAGTTTCACCAACGGGACGTGTCGTTCTCAGGATTTGCCACCGTCGCGCTGATACCCGGCTTGAACGGCGCGAGTCAAACCGTTCTGGATGGCGTCCCATACACCGTCTCTGCACGACCCGGTCCGGCGAAGCGGGCGCGTATGATCCTGAACGTCCCGGCGTTCACGCAAGCGCTCGGCGGTGATACAGGCGGGGTCGTCGCACAGGGTGATATACGGATCGAGCGCTGACTGAATGTCGAAGACTTACGGATCAGCGAGGACCAGGAAGGGGTTGTCACCAGCCTTCGCGGTGTGACGCCGTGACCAACCCATAGTGGGCTCGCTCCGAGACCATAATGAAAACAACAGCCTCTTTGCTTGTGACCACGATCCTTCTGGCCAACGCAGTGGCTGTTCTCTGACGGCCTGAGATCGCCAAACTACCAGGTTGATATCGTCCAATCCAAGCGGACCCAGAGCGCAGTATTTTTCAAAGCCGACTAAGTATGGAAAACTCCGTCCTTACCGAGTCAGGAAAGGCGGATGTACCTCAACGATCAGAATCATAGGAGACTCAAGCAATGTTCCACGCAATGACACATTCGACGGTTCCTTTCATTTCGCTCATCCTATCGCTGGCTGGCATTGGCGCAAACGCCATTCCGTCCGCACATGCGGCTGAGATTGGCCGCGAGGTGTCTGTTCCACGTCATCTCCAGGATGGCGAGGAGTACCACATCCCGTTGCACAAACTGATCGAGCACGGGCAGAAGCTGTTTACTGCCAACTGGACGATTGAGGAAGGAGGGGGGCGCCCGCTGACAAAGGGCACGGGGGTACGGTTGACCGACTCGAAGGATCCGCTCGTTTTCCCGCGTAACTTCAATCGCATCTCCGCGCCCGACGCCAACTCCTGCGCCGGGTGCCACAACGCGCCGTTTGGCATCCCCGGTGGTGGCGGGGACATCGTCGCTAACGTCTTCGTACTGGGTCAGCGATTCGACTTTGCCACTTTCGATTTCCTTGATCCGCTGCCCACCAAAGGCACGCTGGACGAGCGCCTGTTGCCCGTCACGCAACAGACAATCGCTAATTCCCGCGCTTCCCTTGGCATGTTCGGTTCCGGTTTCATCGAAATGCTCGCCCGTCAGATGACCGCTGATCTACAGGCCATCCGCGATGCGACGACGGCGGGAGGAGCCAATGCGCTCCTCACCAAGGGCATTTCTTTTGGCGCTATCATCCGCCGCGCCGATGGCACATGGGACACTTCACAAGTCGAAGGAATCTCCGCGCCCAGTCTGGTGACGACTGGCCCCAAGGCCCCACCCAGCCTCGTCATTCGTCCGTTTCATCAAGCGGGAAACAGGGTGTCTCTGCGCGATTTCTCGAACACCGCGTTCAACCACCATCACGGCATCCAATCCACTGAGCGCTTTGGCAAGGACACCGACCCGGACGGCGATGGCGTCGTCAACGAGATGACGCGAGCGGACATGACGGCGGTGTGCGTTTTCCAGGCGACGATGACGGTGCCTGGTCGCGTCATTCCGAATGACCCGGAAATCGAAGCAGCTGTACTGATGGGCGAACAACGCTTCCAGACTGTTGGGTGTACCCAATGTCACGTGCCCAGCTTGCGCCTCGATAACGGAGGATGGATTTTCACGGAGCCAAATCCATATAATCCAGCGGGCAATCTTCGACCGGGTGAAGCTCCGACCCTGGCGGTGGACCTCACGGACGACGACCTGCCGACGCCGCGCTTGAAACCCGACGCCTCCGGCGTGGTTCATGTGGCCGCGTTCACCGACTTGAAACTGCATGACATCTGCGCCGGCCCAGACGATCCGAACGGTGAGCCGCTCGATATGAACCAGCCCGGTGGCTCCCTGGGGTTCTTTGCCGGCAACCAAATGTTCCTCACCAAAAAGCTGTGGGGCGCGGCCAATGAGCCTCCGTTTTTCCATCATGGCAAGTTCACAACGATGCGTGAGGCTGTGCTGGCTCATTCGGGTGAGGCACTGGCCAGTCGCGCGGCGTTTCAAGCCCTCAGCTCATACGAGCAGGGATCGATCATTGAGTTTCTTAAGACACTGCAGGTTCTGCCTCCCGGCACCAAACATCTCGTTGTGGACGAGAACGGAAAACCAAAGCAATGGCCGCCCCACCATCACCACGGGCACAACGGCCACCATGGAGAAGACGACGATTAACTAACCCGCTCCGACAAATAGCGCAATTTTTTTCACTTTTTATGAAAGAACCCGTCGTGCGCCGACCTGTATATGAGTGGACAATCCGCGGAAGCGCAAAAACAACGCCCAATACCCGGTTTTCACGGACCGGGAAAGAAAGGATAAGAAACAATGAATAGCATAAGTAGAATCAGGATCGCCCTGGCCACGCTTGCTTTGGCCCTGCTCGCGCCAGCCACGCCCGCACGGGCGCATGACAAAAGAGACAAAGAACAGGGGGAGAGGAATAAAGAACATGGCGAAAGGGAAAAAGAAGAACGCGGGGAACGCGACTACCGTCGGCCAGTCGTGCCGCCGATTTTGGAGCCGCCGGCAAACCAGCAAGTGACCTTCCACGCCTTCGCCGTCGGAGTGCAGATTTACACCTGGACGCCGAACCCAACCAACCCGGCCGTGTCCAGTTGGGTGTTCAAGGCCCCGGAAGCGGTGTTGTTCAAGGCTGACGACAGAGATGACGCAGTCGGTCTGCACTACGCCGGCCCCACTTGGGAGCACAAAGACGGCAGCAAAGTGGTCGGCACGGTGCTCCAGCGCAGTCCACCCGCGGACCCCAACGCCATTGCGTGGGTGTTGCTTCAAGCCGCGTCGAACGCAGGCCAGGGCAAACTCAGCGACGTGACCTACATCCAACGCGTGAACACCACGGGCGGCACAGCCCCCACGGACGGCGGTGACGCAACGCACTTGGAAGCGCGAGTGCCTTACACGGCGGAATACTATTTCTATCGCGCGCACCGCTCCACCATCGATGAAGTCACCGAATGGAACCGGAACATGCTCGCAGCCCTCTTTAAGTCCGGTCTATCGCCTT
>Ga0209804_1001866_pt1 | contig 13200 bp, 9 predicted proteins | sample GraSoiAngelo_139_FD_185896 | JGI IMG/M metagenome (GOLD analysis project Ga0209804, IMG submission 185896) | Grasslands soil microbial communities from the Angelo Coastal Reserve, California, USA - 14_0929_12_20cm (SPAdes) (version 2) | ecosystem: Environmental > Terrestrial > Soil > Grasslands ... | reverse complement strand
TCCGGGACTTACCGGGTGGTCGTGAGCAACTCGGCCGGGACGAACTTTGCTGATGCCACCCTGACCGTGCCGGCGCAGGCCGTGAGCGCCATGCCCCAACAGTACACGAACGGCGTGTCGTTCACCGTCACCATCAGCGTGTGGCCGCCGACCAACACGTCCTTCTACACTATTCAGGATCAACCGCCGACCGGCTGGCCCGTGACTCAAATCAGCAACAATGGCACGAATTCAGGCGGGAAGGTGAAATGGGTCGTCTTCAACGATCCTGCACCCCGCGTTCTGAGTTACGTGATCACGCCGCCTGCTGGCGCCGTCGGCACCAACCTCTTCGCCGGAACGGCCACCTTCAACGGCGCAACCACTCTAACCATCACGGGTGTGCGGGACATTTATAACGAAATCGTGCGACTGTCGATCAGTGCGATGGACCTGTTTGGCGATGGCGTCCTCTACGCGAACCTGACCGTATTTGGCAAGGCCGGCGCGTCTTACCACATTCTCGTCACGGATGGTCTGGAGCAACCAAGTCCGTGGCGCACGAATGACACGGTCACCCTGAGTGGATCATCGGCGAATTGGTTCGATCAGGAGCCGATGACCAACGCCCGCAGGTTCTACAAGGCGCAAGCCGCTCCGTAATGCTGGCTTTCTGCGTCAATGAAGAAAGCCCGAGAATTTTTATTTCCTTATCTCGGTGCCTCCTAGGAGAATCAGGCGCAGACAACTGCGAACATTGCCCGCGACAGACAAAAACGAATTGACGGCCAGCGCGTTGGTGTTGGCGATGTTTGCGACCGATTGGCCGAAAAGCAGATCCATGCCAGTTAAACACTTCATGACGGAGGAATTCCACCATGCAACCCATCGTATCAGCCGCGGCCGTGCTCGTCTCTTTGGTCGTCGCGGCGTCGGCCGCCGCCGCCGAGCCGTTGGTCATCGAGATCTGGCCGGGCAAAGTCCCGGATGAGAACGGCAATATAGGCGCGGAAAGATTCCGCATGTCACCAGCGCTCGACCGCAAACAGGTCGAGGTCACCGAGCCGACTCGGATGATCACCGACGTCACTAAACCGACCCTCACGATCTATCGGCCCCCGAAGGAAAAGGACAGCGGGACAGCCATGCTGATCTGTCCGGGCGGCGGTTATTGGAATCTCTACTGGCAACTCGAAGGCGAGGAAGTCGCTGAATGGTTGAACTCGATTGGTGTGACCGGGATCATCCTCAAATACCGGGTGCCGCGTCGCTCCGATGAGCCCCAGGGCGAACCCGCTCGTCGCCCGCTCCAGGACGCCCAGCGGGCCGTCAGTCTGGTACGGAGCAGGGCCGGGGAATGGGGCATCGGCCGAATCGGCATCGTCGGTTTCTCCGCGGGCGGCCATCTGGCGATTGCCACCGCGACCAGCTTCGATAAGCGAACCTACGAGCCGATCGATGACGTGGACAAAATCAGTTGCCGGCCCGACTTCGCCATTCCGGTCTATTCGGGTTACCTGAAGGCGAAAGACAAGGATGAACTCGCGTCGGGCCTCCGCATTCCGAGCGGGACGCCACCGATCTTCCTCGCGCACGGCGGGGACGACATCATCAGCCCTCCGGAGAACAGCGTGTTGATGTACCTCGCGTTGAAGCGGGCCGGCGTCCCGGCGGAGTTGCACGTCTATGCAGGCGCCGCCCACGACTTCGGTGTCCGCAAAAGCGACCATCCGTGCTCCACCTGGACGGAATCTTGTGCCAACTGGTTGCGGAACCAGGGATTCCTCCCCACCAACAAGAAGGAATAGTCATCCTAAGTGGAGTGCGTCCGGTAGCCCGAGGTTGCGAAGAACGGGCTATCTTGGGTTACGGTTCGGAAGATGGAAACAATCCCAATGGGGCATCGGCCACCAGCCCAAGGTCGGCGCGCCAGCGCCTACCTTGGGTGCGAATGGAAACAACGCCAACGGCGTTGTGGCTGATGCCATGCTCGAGGCCACAACCGCGTTGCGGTTGGGGATGTTTGGTGGACGGTGACTTCGTTGCGTCGCTGATTAGTTTCATGGCTCAACCCCTCATCTTAATCCTTTCCCCCAAGGGGGAGAGGAGACCGGCCGTGTGCGGCGCCTTTCGTCGTGGCGTTCGCGTGTTCGGCGCTCTGACTCCCTCTCCCCCATCGGGGGAGAGGGTTGGGGTGAGGGGGCAGGCTTGGGCAAGTAACTGTCGATTTCTTCCGTCCGGCCCGTCCGCTGCATCAGCGCGTGCCAGATTTCAAACCGCACCGCTTCGAGTTCGCCCCGCACCTGATGGTTCCAGAAACGCAGCAGCTTGATGCCTTGTCCGGCGAGGAACTGGTTTCGCTTTTGATCTCTCGCACGTTTGTCCGGAAAACCATGTCCGCCACCGTCAAGTTCAACGGCCAACTTGGCGAGTGTGCAGTAGAAGTCGAGGAAGTAGATGCCGCAAGGGTATTGGCGGCGAAACTTGAACTCGGCAAAACGTCGGTCGCGGAGCAAACGCCACAAGCGTTTCTCGGCATCAGTGGATTTCTTTCTGAGTTGGCGGGCCAAGCCGCGGGCCGCGGCTGTGCGAGTGCGGTGTTTGCCAAGTCGCCCCCTCACCCTGGCCCTCTCCCCCGATGGGGGAGAGGGAACATCCAGTGCGTCATTGTCGTTGCTCATGAGTTGCTCTTGGGATCGGGTTTGTATGCTTTCCCGCGAAGGATTTGCTTCGCCTTCGCCAAGACTTCGGCGGAGAGACGCGTTGCGCATCGGTGCTGGGCATCTTCGGACCTTTGCTCCACAACATCGCGCAGATTCAACCACTTTTCTTCTGCCGGTCGAGGCGGAGTTTGATCGTCTTGATCTCAAATGGATGCAGATCAAACTGCACGGTGTCGGTTTGAACCTTGAGCTTCGGCCCGGAATCTTCCAGCAGGTTCGACTCGTTGGCAGCAGCGACCCTGGCTCGCAGTTTGATCTTTACTGCCGAGGTTGCCTGGCCAGCGGCTTCATAAACTCGAAGTATGGTGGAGTTCCCAGGACACGGTTTCAGAGCCGTCAGCACCACGTTGTCGTGCGAGACTTCCAGCAATCCCCAGCGGCCAGGCAAAAGGCCGGTGTGCGGCGCGACTTTGCGCGCGAGCAACGGATGATTGAACTCCAGCGCGGCGCGATAAACTTCGGCCGCGCGCCAGTCGCCGGCGTGCGGGACAAGCGCATAGCGGAAGGTGAGCCGTTTGCCGATCTCGAAACCAGTGTCGGAACCCATGCCCGGCTCGTAGCCGCCGCCGAAGCCGTAAGCGCCGAGGTTGTGCGATCGCATCAGCGAAAGCATCAAGGTGCCGTCAGCGACGAGATTGCCGGGCAGGCCGAAATTAAGCAGGGCCACTCCGCGGAGTCCGCCGCTGTAATCCACCCACTGCTGCGCCGGGAACTCAATGCCAGTGGGCCGCGCGATCGCTCCGAACGGAATCTCCTGCACGTTGCGTCCATCCTGGATCGACGTCGGGAAAAGCGCCAGGTAACGGACGTATTTCTCGTTGCTCACCAGTTCGGTCTGAATGTCGATGCGGCGCACGCCAGGGTAGAGCCGGACGCGAGTGGCAAAAGTGCCGTTCGCCAACGGGTGCGCGACGCTAAACTCGGAGAAGACAGAGCCGTGGCGCACCACTCCATTTGTTCCTTGATAGTCAGTGCTGAATTGCGCCGCGCCGGGCTTGGGCACAGCCTGCCGGTTCGTCATCGCAACGTGGCTCGCGCCGTCGAGGCCGCGATACAGTTCCCACAAATCGCCTTTGTCCACCTCACGCGCCACCACGTTGGCCGGTCCGCTCAGGACTTCCCACTGCTGCGGCTTGTCGAACAAACTCGTCATGGCGCCATTGGCGAAGTCGAACGCAACACGGTAGTACTCGTTCTCGATGAACCCGATGCCTCGGGACTCCTCACTCGCTTCGTTGGCGCCAGTCGCAGCCGAGTGCCGGGGAATGACTCGATAAGTGGCGTACCCAAGCGCAGGCACGTCATACGCCGCGAAAAAAATCCGCGCCCGCCTGATCCCGCGGGCAGCGTCACGGTCCGCCCGGAGAATCTGCAAGGCCGCCGGCTTCCCGGCGGCGTCCACGAGGCCGATGTCGAGCACGCCGGGTTCGCTGAAGCCGATCTCGACTTCGGCGACATCCGTGCGTTCCCAGCCCAGCGGGTTGAACACCGCGACGGGGATGCCCTCGCCGCGCGTGTCAATGCGGGCCGCGAGACGTTCCCAGCCTGCGTCGATCATTTCCTCGGCCAGTCGTTGCGAGAAATCGTAGCTGCGCACCGTGTCTTCGTAAACGTGATCGGTCATCACGCCGGAGGCGAGGTCATGAGTCTGGTTGAAGAGCACCGGTTCCCAGGCGCGCCACAGCATCGAGTCGTCGGTGGCAGCCGACGTAAGGAAGCTCTGGTTGGTTCGGATTTCGGATTTCGGATTTCGGATTTTGGAGTGAGCCTCCTCACGTCGGTTGCTGCGAGGTTCATCGGACGGAGTGCCGAGCCAGGCCACGAGCGCGGCCAGCTTTTCGGCGGTCACGAGCAGACGTTCGATTCTCCGCGTGGCTTGTTTCAACTCGATGCGGCTGCTGTAGGTGCCCTGGAAGATGGGATTGAAATCATTCGTCACGACCGGCTGGTGCGCGCGGCGGGCGACGATCCCGGCAAACTCGCTCGGCACGGCGGTGCGAATGGTGAAAGGAGCGTCCGGCTGCCGATTGAAGGCCGCGATCAATGGCGGCACATAATCCTCCGGCTCCGAAACATCCACGCCTGCCAGGCCGACGCGTTCCGGGGCGGCCGCGTGAGGAGTCAGGCGATCAAACCGGCTTTGGAAAAACTTCGTGAACTCCGGAAGGCTGCGCGGCGGTCCGTAGAAGAGCCCGTAGAACCCCGGCAGCCAGAACGCGGGAATCTCCGTGCCATCAATGCCGCGCCACCGGAACTCGGACGGCAGTTTGTCGTGTGGAACTCCGCGACAAAACCAGAAGGATTCGAAGCCCGCTTGTCGCAGGAGCTGCGGCATCTGCGGATGATGCCCGAATGTGTCGAGCAACCACGCCACAGTGGCCTCGTGTCCGAACTGTTCGCGGCAGTAACGCTGGCCGTATTGCATCTGCCGCACGAACAACTCGCCGCCCGGTTTGACCACGTCCGGCATCACGTCCATCCCGCCGACGATCTCGAGCCTGCCCTGGGCGACAAACTCGTGAAACGCCGCAGCCTCTTCCGGGTAACGCTCCAGGAACGGCTTGAAATACGCGACTTGATCGAGCGTGAACTTGTAATCGGGATACGCCTTCAGCAATTGCAGCGCCTTCAGAATGTGCGGCAATCCCATCTCCAAATAATCTTCCCGCGTTTTGAAAACGGCGCCTTCCCAGTGCGTGTGTGGAATGTAGTAAAGCGTGGGTTTGTTCGTGATGCCGGGGGTCTGGGCGCAAAGGCCGGAAAGAACAATCAGCAGCGTGCTCAGGATGAACGAGCCGGAGAGCCCTCTGCGCGCGAGCGCGCTCTTGCCGGTCCTGCTCGTGCAGCGGCGTAGGACGAAGGCGACGAGCTTGCGTTGTTCAGTCTTTGCCACGGTTCTGGCCTATTGCGTTGGACGCTACATCTATCCTCTAGCGCACGTCCTCGTCCATGCGAATCAGCCGGGCCTTCGGCAAAAATCTTTTCAATCGAAACCGCCGCTTTCCATCACCGGCAGATTGCATTGAGCCTCCGGCGGACCGGTCAGACGTATTCCAACGCCGTCGTCGAGAGACATCTCTGCGTCCCGGCCACCACGCGCAATTGGAACACCATGGAAGCCATCCGCGAAGTTTTGGAAAAATAGAAGCCCGACTCTGCGATCCGAAACGGCAACCTCCGAGAAAAACCTTCTACCATTCGCCGCGGGGTTGTGATGAAATGGCGACATGATCAGAACCGGCGCATGCATCCGTAGAGTGGTGTCCCTAACGCTTCCTTACAATGACGCCGAGCAAGCTGGAAACAGCAGCGCCCTCACCCTGCCCTCTCCCCATCGAATGGGGAGAGGGTGGCCGAAGGCCGGGTGAGGGGAAGGCGCACAGTTCACATTGAATGGGCATTTCTGTGACATGACACCAGCTTTGGTCCTCGCATTGGTAGGAGTCGCGGCGCCGGTGGATTATGTCCGCGACGTGAAACCCATCTTCGCAGAGAACTGCTGTCGCTGCCACGGCGCGCTGCAGCATAAGGGGGGTCTGCGGTTGGATACGGCGGCGTTTGCGCTCAAGGGCGGGGAATCGGGTCCGGCCTTCAAGCCGGGCAAAAGCGCCGAGAGCCTGATTCTTCAAGCGATAAAAGGCACTCACCCGGAAATACCACGGATGCCTTACAAGAAGCGCGCGTTGAGTCAGGCGCAGATCGCGGTGATCGAGCAGTGGATCAATCTAGGCGCTCAAGCCCCCGCGGACGAACAGCCGGAAAAGTCAAAACATTGGGCGTTTGTCCCGCCGGAACGTCCTGCGCCACCATCGGTCAAGCGCCAGGCATGGGTCCGGAATTCCATCGACGCGTTTATTCTCGCTCGGCTGGAGAAGAACGGCATCGCGCCATCGCCGGAAGCGGACCGCGTCACGCTGGTTCGGCGGCTGAGTCTGGACCTGCTCGGTTTGCCGCCGACACCGGCGGAACTGGACGAGTTTCTGCGCGACACGCGTCCCGACGCCTACGAGCGATGGGTGGACCGGTTGCTGGCGTCGCCGTATTACGGGGAGCGCTGGGGCCGTTGGTGGCTCGACGCCTCGCGTTACGCCGACTCGAACGGCTACAGCATTGACGCGCCGCGGCAGATTTGGAAATACCGCGATTGGGTCATTGATGCGCTCAACCGCGACCTGCGCTTCGACCAGTTCGCCGTCTGGCAGCTCGCGGGCGATCTGCTGCCGGACGCGACGTTGGAGCAGAAGATCGCCACGGGCTTTCATCGCAACACGCAGATCAATCAGGAAGGCGGCATTGACCCGGAGCAATTCCGCGTCGAGTCGGTGGTGGACCGCGTGAACACCACGGCGACGGTGTTTCTCGGCGTCACCCTCGCCTGCGCGCAATGTCATGACCACAAGTTCGACCCGTTCACACAGCGCGACTATTATCAGATGTTCGCCTTCTTCAACAACACGGTGGAGGACGGGCACGGCAAAGGCACACCGGGCGGCGTGTTGGAAATCCCCGGCGAATTCGAGCCGGCGGACAACATCCAGAAGGAACTCGATGAACTCGAACAGGATTTGGATCGCTATCTCGACACCCAGGGCAGCGCGCTGCAACAGTGGGAACAGTCGCTCGCGCCCGACGCGGCGAAACTGAAGCCGGAGGTCCGTAACGCCCTGCAAGTCGCGGCGCGCGAGCGGACCCGGAAACAGAAGCGAATCGTTTACGCGGCATTCAAGGCGGACGATCCCGAGTTCAAGTCCCGCAACGCGAAGCTCGCGAAGCTCGAGAGGCGCGAGCCCAGGCCGGTGACCACTTTGGTCATGATCGAACAAAAGGAGCCGCGCGAAACGCACGTGCTCATCAAGGGCGACTTCACGCGTCCGGGCGAACGGGTCACACCCGGCGTGCCGGCGAGTTTGGAGCCGCTCGTAGCCGCCGACATGAGTCGGCGCGATGAACCTCGTAGCAGCCGACGTGAGGAGACTCATTCTGAAATCCGAAATCCGAAATCCGAAATCCGAAATAGCGAGAGCCTCCTCAGGTCGGCTGCTACGGTTCAGGGGCTCAATGCGCGAAATTTTTCGGGAAAATCTCTCCCCGGGGGAGAGGGCCGGAGTCAGGGAGAGCCAACCCTCAAACACCCTGTCGCTCTGCCGAACCGCCTCGATCTGGCGCGTTGGATTGTCGCCACGAATAATCCGCTGACGGCGCGGGTAATCGTGAACCGCGTTTGGCAACAATATTTCGGCAGGGGCATCGTGGAGACGGAAAATGATTTCGGCGCGCAGGGCATTCCGCCAACGCATCCGGAACTGCTCGACTGGCTGGCGTGCGAGTTCGTTTCTCCGGTTGAATCGTTGAATCGTTCAACCGTTGAAACGGCTGCCGGCTCAACGATTCAACGCTTCCACGCTTCAACGTCCTGGTCACTTAAGCGCCTCCACCGCCTCATTGTGACCTCCGCGACCTATCGCCAGTCCTCGAACATGCGGCCTGACCTGCGCGACCTTGACCCGAACAACAAGCTGCTCGCCCGCCAGTCGCGATTACGGCTCGACGCCGAGGTTGTCCGCGACGTGGCGTTGGCCGCGAGCGGCCTCCTGTCGCTCAAGATGGGCGGCCCTCCGGTGTTCCCGCCTCAACCGGACGGCGTCATGACACTCGGCCGGCGACGGCCGTGATCGGCGGGGCATCTACACGCACTTCTGGCGCGCCACGCCGCACCCGGCGCTGACGGTGTTCGACGCGCCGGACGGTTTCAGCGCCTGCACGCGCCGGCTACGATCGGACACGCCGTTGCAGGCCCTCACGCTGCTGAACGACCGGCAATTCTACGAACTGGCCCGGGGCCTCGCCGCCCGCGTCCTGAAGGACGGACCAAACTCCGATATGGAACGCCTCGCTTACGCTTTCCGCCTCTGTGTCGCCCGGAACCCGGAAGATGCCGAGAAGAGGCGGCTCGACGAACTGTTGACTCAACAAATCACCACCGTGGATGGTAACGCAGATTTGAAACGAACCGAAGCGTGGACGACTGTGGCGCGAGTATTGTTGAATCTGGACGAAACGATCACCAGGGAATGACGAAATACGAATGACGAATGACGAAAGAAGCTCGAATCACGAATTACCAAAGACCCAACACGGCAGAAACGGTTGACTCGGTCGAAGAGGCATTTTGGCGACGAGCAGAAACATCCGAGGCGTGCGTCCTCTGGCAGCAGGCCAACGAGTTGCAGTTGATTTTCGCAAGCATCTGGCGGAAACGACTCTGTGAACAGGCTCAACCACAACCTGATTTTTATGTTGATTTCGTGCTTTGGCATTCTTTCGGATTTCGTCATTTGTCATTCGTCATTTTCAAAATATGAACTGCCAGTCTCAGCTCTACTGCGACCTTGACCCAAAACTGATCACGCGCCGATGGTTCTTCCAACAATGCGGCCTGGGCCTGGGCGGCATCGCGCTCGCGTCGCTGCTGAGTGAAAGAAAACTCTTCGGCGCGACACCCGCACCCGTCGCCAATCCGATGGCGCCGCGTCCGCCGCATTTCAAGCCGCGCGCGAAAAACGTCATTTACCTCTTCATGGCAGGCGGACCCAGCCAGCTCGAACTTTTCGATTACAAACCCAGACTCATCGAGCTGAACGGTCAGCCGATTCCGCAGTCGTTCATCGAGGGCAAACGCTTCGCATTCATGGGCAGCAGCCACGGCACGAAGCTGCTCGGCACGCGGCGCCAATTCCGGCAGCACGGCCGGTGCGGCGCCTGGGTCAGCGAACTGTTCCCGCACACGGCGACCATCGTGGACGATATCACGCTGGTGCATTCGTGCGCGGCGAGCCTGTTCAATCATGCGCCGGCAAAGCTGTTCATGAACACCGGTTCCGGCCAGTTCGGAAGGCCGAGCATGGGCGCGTGGGTCACTTACGGCATCGGGAGCGAGTCGCAGGATTTGCCGGGGTTCGTCGTGTTGCAAAGCGGGCCGCGCGGCCCGCGCGGCGGCGCGGTGAACTGGGGCAGCGGTTTCCTGCCGACGAGCTATCAAGGCGTGCCGTTGCGCGGCAGCGGCGATCCGATCCTCGACCTGAGCAACCCCACCGGCGTCAGCAGCGCGCGTCAACGCCAGGCGATTGACGCCGTCCGCGACCTGAACCTCAAGCGTGCGGTTGAGACCGGGGACCCGGAGATCAACACACGCATCGCCGCCTACGAAATGGCGTATCGCATGCAGACCAGCGCGCCGGAACTGATTGACCTCTCCGGCGAGAGCAAAGCCACGCTCGATCTTTACGGCGTCGAACCAGGCAAACCGTCGTTTGCGCGGAACTGTCTGCTGGCGCGGCGGCTGGTGGAGCGCGGCGTGCGTTTTGTGCAGCTTTACCACACCAACTGGGACAGCCACGGCGGTCCGGGCGAGAACCTGCAGGGTGACTTTGAGAAAGTCTGTCGCGACGTGGACCAGGCACAGGCCGCGCTGGTGAAAGACCTCAAAGGGCGCGGGCTGCTGGACGAAACGCTGGTCATTTGGGGCGGTGAGTTTGGCCGCACACCGATGGGCGAGAACCGCGACACCACCGGCCGCAACCATCACATCGATGCGTTCACCATGTGGTTTGCCGGAGGCGGCGTGAAGGCCGGGTGCATTCTCGGCCAGACAGATGAACTCGGCTTCAATCCGGTGGACGACCGCTGTCACGTTCACGACATCCACGCGACGATTTTGCACCTGCTCGGCCTGGAGCACACTCGGCTCACGTTCCGTTTTCAGGGTAGAGACTTCCGCCTTACGGATGTTTCCGGCGAGGTCATCCACAAAATGCTGGCGTGAGGAGTTGAACGGCCGGTCCGGTTCAGGGGCCCGGTGCGGCGGTGTTCTGCTGGACGGAATGCGGCTTGATTGCGACTTTTTACTTCACTTGTTCCCGAACATGGCGGCGGCGCGTTTCTGGATCTCTTGGGGCGAGACGTCTTCCTTGTGCGTGCCGATGGTCCATTTGTGGCCGAAGGGATCGGCGACAGTGCCGGAGCGGTCGCCATAAAATTGGTCCTGCACCGGTTTGAGCACCTTCGCGCCGAGCGACACGGCCCGATTGAACACCGCGTCGCAGTCCTCGAAATAGAGCGCCAGACCGACCGGCGTGCCGCCGATGGTTTGCGGGCTGCGCGCGTCCCATTCCGGGTGCTCATCGGCGAGCATAAGATGCGAATCGCCGATCTTGATTTCGGCGTGGCCGACTTTCCCACCGGGCGCGCCGATGCGCATCACTTCGGTGGCGCCAAACGCCTGTTTGTAGAATTCAATCGCGCGCGCGGCGCCATTGACGATCAGGTAAGGCGTCGCGGTGTGATACCCTTCGGGGATGTATTTCGTTTTCTTTGCCATAATGCTCACTGTTTAAGGGAAAAGGTGGCGCGAGTCCACTTTGAAAAAACGGTCCGAGTGGTGAAGACGCCGCGCGCTGTGGCCCGCCCTCAACGCGACTGACAGGGCCTGCCGTCCTCAGCAGCCCGCCGGCTATTGTTGTGTTTTGAAATCCTTCGGAAACTCGAAACCCTCGCGCTGCGCAATCGCCTCCCAGCCGCCGGGGAAGAGAAGGTCAAACCAAGGATACGGATAATTCGCGTACCGGATCACCTCGGATGAAAAAGAGTTACCTTGCCTGATGTCGCAGGATAATTTTGGCTCACCATCGACGACCGAGCGCCGGATGGTCATGGTCACGGGCTCCTGTCCGTTGGGCGCGAATGCATGCTTCAACTCGCCCCAGCCCTGATTGTAATGATGAAGAAACAAGTCAGCGCGCTCGGTGCCCAAAACCGCGGTAATATCGGCCGAAAAATTGTTGCTGATACTATTCTCCAGGAGGGGATCGGATGGAATGGTGTATTGCGCGACGATGTCTCCCGCGGGTTTAGTTCGCTGCACCCGGGACCACGCCAAATCTCTGGCGCGCTGGAGGGCAGCCCTGATTCCAGATTGTTCATCGTCCGAGATGGCCAGCACCGCGCAAGCCGTTTCCGTGGCGCGGCTGGCGGAGAGGAGACGCGGGAAGCCGATTTGCTTCAGCACCCGCTTGCTGACGAGAACGTAATCATCGGAACTGTCCCAGCCAATTCCTAATTGGTCCCGCAACTCGGTCCAGGCAGGAGAATGTTGGTCAAAGGTTTGCCCTTCCAACAGACTGAGCAGTTCTGAACTGACTTTCGGATGTGATGACGCCTGCCTCAACCGCCTCTGCTTAACCTTCACTTCATTTCGCAGCGAGACACTTGCCGCGTTCAATTCAGCCAGACGATTCGTGGCTGCCTCCCATTCGACCTCGTGCGACACGAGCGCCGCTTGTGCCCGTTCCGTCGCCCGGTGGAGTGCCCTAAAAGTTATCGTACTCGCGCTCAGAACCGAGAGAAACAGCAGCAGCTTATTCATTGGTCAAGGGGTTATAGAGTTTGTGATGCCGTACTGCCGCAGCCACGGAACAAAAAACTGCGTGGCAATCTCCCGAGGAAACAAATTCAAGGACCCGCCTCCTTCGGGGGACATTCCACCGAACCCGCTGTGCCAGCTCGCGCCGTAAAGAGGTCCGTTGGTCTTGGAAGCGGTGGGATCAACCCAAACTGTGAAGTCCTGAGGCTCCTCCGAAATCTTTCAAAGATTGCCCGGCCAGAAAATTTGAATTGCCCCCTCATCCCAACCTCCAAAGAGCATGTTTTCGCGCTCGGCTCCTAATCGGTCCGTGAGCTGCGCCCGAGTGTTTTCCGCCAGGGTTTTCAGCTCCTGACCGAGCGGCGGAATAATCACAGTTTTAGCCAGTCGCCCGGCTTGCGCGACGGGCATATTGGTCTCGTAAGCGCTGGCGGCCATGAGACTCTTCACTCCGTTCCAATAATTTCCGAGCGTCCGCTCCGTCACGAGCCGTTCTTCAGGAGTCATTCCCAGAATCTCCGTCGCCGGTTCCGAAACTGTCCCTGAAGAGCGGAACATAGCCTGTAGACCAAGCTCCTTTAGCACCGATTTCGGAATCCGAACGTAAGGCAAGTCCTCCGGCCAGCGGTAATTGGAGTCGGTCAGCAAGCTGCGAATTCGCGCCCCCAACGTTTCGAATTTGCGCAGCGCTGCTTCGTCGCGCATTTGCGCCTGCGTTGCCTCGGTCAGCGCGCCGCTGAGTCGCGCAGATTCCGCGCGCAGTCGATCGGTCTCGCTGGACAACCGCTCCTCCCGAGCGCGCGAGGTCTCAAGTCCCGACTGCATCGCGATGGCCTCTTTCCCCGCCGCGCGGACTTCGTTCCATTGCCAGGCGACCGGGGCAGCGGCGAGGAGGACGCACAATGCGGTGGTCTGCGTCTTCGTCAAGCTCGCGAACCGCGAGAGCAACGCCGCGAAACCGAGCAGCGTGGGCGGAGTCAATTGTGTCGCGGCTTGTGTCACGGCAGCGGCGACTGCGGCGGGAGCCGACGCGGTTGTCTGCTGCAACGATGCGGCGGCGACAGCGCCGGTCACGGTTTT
>Ga0209804_1001863_pt1 | contig 13208 bp, 14 predicted proteins | sample GraSoiAngelo_139_FD_185896 | JGI IMG/M metagenome (GOLD analysis project Ga0209804, IMG submission 185896) | Grasslands soil microbial communities from the Angelo Coastal Reserve, California, USA - 14_0929_12_20cm (SPAdes) (version 2) | ecosystem: Environmental > Terrestrial > Soil > Grasslands ... | reverse complement strand
CCCTGCCGAAACGAGTCCCCATTTCACCAGTGCCCGTCGACTCAAATTAGAGATGGAACTCATGATTGTCCTTGCCTCCTCCGCCGCCAATTAGTCGTTCATTCCGCCAGTTAATCCTTGTTTCGCAGAATCCCTAGAGAATCCCTTATGCTCGTGATAGGCTATTTTCGGCTCTCTTGTCAAATTATATTACGACCATTCGGCGATAGTTCCAAAGGCATTCACCTCTTCGGATCAGCGCTCGGCCTATCGGCGCAGGCCGCAACACAGGACTTGGCCCCTATTATTTTTCTCTCGATGTGCGCCTGTCGCACACGTTCCGTCTCCACGAAAAAATCAATCTTCAGCTGCTCGCCGAGGTTTTCAACATCACCAACCGCACGAACTATGCCAGCGTTTGTTGGGGCAGCGGCGCTTTTTCGTGGTCCGGACGTCTTTGAGGAATCACCGTCAGACCCGGGGAATATAGGGTTATTCCCGGATGGCAGCCGTAGCCGAAAGACCCTACACTTCTTGCCGTTTAGGGGGATCTATGCGACCGGTTCAAATCCTGTTAGCCGATGATCACGAAGTGGTCCGCAAGGGCCTTCGCGCATTGCTGGAAGCCCAGCCGGGTTGGAAGGTAATCGCCGAAGCCACGGACGGCCGGGAGGCGGTCGAGAAGGCTAGGGATATGCGTCCCGACGTGGCCATCGTAGATATCGGCATGCCCTGTCTGAACGGGCTCGAAGCCACGCGGCAGATCGTTAAAAAAGCGCCTCGCACGCGCGTTCTCGTGTTGACCATGCATGACAGCAATCCGTTGATTCAGCAGGTGGTCAAGGCCGGGGCTCGCGGTTACGTCCTCAAGTCAGATGTAGCCAGCGACTTAGTCTCTGCAGTGGATGCGCTCTGCCGCGATCAAACCTTCTTCACGTCCAAGGTTTCTCAGGTTATCCTTGATCGCTACGTCGGCAAGTCCGCCGAGGTGGAGAATTCTCCTGATCAGGACTCGCCTTTAACTCCTCGCGAGCGCGAAGTCGTACAACTTCTTGCCGAGGGCAAGAGTAGCAAGGAAGTCGCCGCAGTCTTGGGCATCAGTGTAAAGACTGCAGAAACGCACCGCATCAATCTGATGCGAAAACTCGATTGCCACTCCGTAGCTGAGGTCGTTAGATACGCGGTGCGTAACTTGATCGCGGAAGCTTAATGACGGATCCTCCCCGTCGAATGTCGCTTTAAGAGGCAAGTTGCTTTTATACACAAGGGGACCGCATGCTAAAACACGCTCGCGTTGCCATTCTAATGGCTGCCCTCATAACTCTTGCCGCAGCCATAGTAGATCTGGTCCGTTCCAAAGTAGAAGCGAGCGGCCGTGCGTTAAAGACCGCGCTGGTTCAGTATTCCACAATGAAAAAGATCTACGCTGCGCCTACTGATCTGCGTAAAGTTTCCGGACGCCAAAATCAGAGCTGGTAGCCCGCCTCTCCCAACACCTTTAAGCAATTGGGCTTACGGATGGGCGTTGATGAGCCCCGGTGCCATCGTCCCCACTTGAGCGTCATCGTGGCTTACTGCCGAGCTGTTCCATCGATAGGCCACATCCACGGCGTTGCTGTCACAGTAGGGACAACGGCCGTGTCTGCTCAAGGCGTCAACCATCCGCAGGCAATTCGCGCAAAACCATTCGTAGTTGCCCATCCACTCCATCTTCTGCCCCCTCGCATTGAACCCATGCCCACGTCGGTACATCAACTGATTCGACGCTCCAGACACACTGTAGGGTGCATCAGAGAGGCCTGATCCTCGGGCAAAACCCTACTTCCGAAGGTTCTGGCTAACGATTTACCCGTGTGACTCAGTCTGAGGCGTGCGACCTGAAGCGTGCGACGACGAGAAGCAGAGCAATGTCCACTGTGACCGGATTAAAGTACAAGAGTCCAAAGGAGCAGGTTCTGGACTATTCCGCACCAAGTCTCTGGGGGTTTCCCGCTTGGCCGCCGTACATAGAAAGCCCCGCCGGTTCACAGGGTGCGGGCTGGGCCGGTTCGGCAACTACCTTCCCCTGCCCTGATCTATTGATGCACAAAAAAGCCTCAGCAGGGGCCACTTTTTATGCGCTACGGGTTGCGATCCCCCGATTTGCCGCCATCGTGCGATCAGTTGACCTTCTGCGGTAAAATGGATTTACGCTTTTGAGTAGTGGCGATTAGGGCGGGGCGCGACTTTGCGTTATGTCGGCGTGCCGAATTCGCACTCGATTGAAATTGGGGGTGAGGGTGTTGAACACTTCTAGCCACCGCCTCTAGTTAAGTTAGTTAGTCATGTTATGGTGGGGGTTTGTTAGGGGTCGGCGGAATTGAGTACCTTGAAACGTGCCCTTGCGAAGAGTTTGGAACCTAAATGCCTCGAAATATGGACTTACAGTTTGGACCAGTTATCTCTTTTAGAATGTGCACTTGCAAAAGAAGGCGGGAGGGGCTGTTAGCGCGCCCATAATGTGCAGCGCGGCCTTTGGCCTACTAAGGGCGCAAGGGCGGGGCAGAAAAAGTCGTCACCAAAAAAAAGCTGATTAGCGCGGCCAGAGACTAGAGAGTGGCTCGAGACTAAAGTTATGTGCGGTTCGGCGTGAGGTAGCTGGAGCCATTAAATCCTTTGGAATACGCACTTGCGAAACCTAAATCTCTAAGTGCCGTGAAAATGTGCACCTGCAAGAAATTGGGAGAGGGCAACCCCTTAGTTGTTGCGGTATCAAGCTATTCTTTTCCGGCTCTATGCAACAAACCATCATCCGCGAATTAGGAAAGCTTGTCGGGAACTCCGGCGTGTTATCCAGCGCCGAAGATCTATTGCAAACAAGAAGTCGTGGAGATTGTCAGACTAGCGAATCGCTATGACCTCTCCATCGTAGGACGTGGTGCGGGTACCGGGCTTTCCGGTGGTGCGCTGGCTAGGCAAGGTGGAATTGTTTTGGCGTTCTCGCGCATGAATCACATCTTGGAGATCGACGCGGAAAATCAGCGGGCACTGGTCGAGCCCGGAGTCGTGAATCTCGATCTCTCTCGCGCGACCGAGAAGTACGGCTTGTACTTCGCTCCCGATCCTTCCAGCCAGAAATCCTGCACCATCGGAGGCAATGTCTCGGAGAATTCCGGCGGGCCGCACACGCTCGCCTACGGTGTCACCTCCAACCACGTCACCGGCCTTGAGTTAGTCCTGCCGGACGCCACGGTTGTGCAAGTCGGTGGGCGAAACATGGAGACGCCCGGCTATGATCTAGCTGGCCTCGTGATCGGTTCGGAAGGAACGTTTGCGCTGGTCACAGAAATTACCGTCAGGCTCCTGCGCTTGCCCGAAGAGGTTCGCACGCTCCTGGCAATATACGAGTCGCTTGAAGACGCCACCGATAGTGTCGTGGACATCACCGCTCGCGGAATTATTCCCGCAGCTTGCGAAATGCTCGACGGCTGGACCTTGCGTGCCGTCGAGGCTTATGTTCATGCAGGTTTTCCCCTCGATAGCGCCGCGGTTTTGCTGATGGAAGTGGAAGGCGTGCGCGAAGCCGCCGAAACACAGGCCGACGAAATCATCGAGGTTTGCCGGCGCCACAAAGCGCGTGAAGTGCGTCGCGCGCGCGACGCCCGGGAACGCGCCCTGCTTTGGAAAGGCCGCAAAGAGGCCTTCGGTGCCGTCGGCCGCGTCTCGCCCTCTTATTACGTGCTGGATGGGGTCATCCCACGCACTAAACTCACGCCGACGCTTCTGCGCGTTGAAGAAATCTCCAAGCACTGCGGCTTGGTGATCGGAAATATCTTTCACGCCGGAGACGGAAACCTGCATCCCCTGATTCTTTTCGATCACCGCGATCCCGCTCAGTTCCGCCGCGCCCGGGCCGCCGGCGAAGAGATCATGCAGCTCTGCGTGGAGATGGGCGGCACGCTTACGGGGGAACATGGCGTAGGCATGGAGAAAAATGAACTCATGCCCCTCATGTTCACTGAGACCGATCTGGATTTAATGCGCAAGGTGCGCGCCGCATTCAATCCCGTCGGACGGCTCAATCCCGGAAAAGTCTTGCCGTTGGGCAAGGGTTGTGGAGAAACCCGCCTGCAGCCTTTTCCGCTATCCGCGGGTGGAAACTTATGAGCGAGGTCGCCGAATCACTGGCCTCGCGGCTCGCAGAGCTCTCCGGCACGGGCCGCGTTCGCACCGATCCGAAATCGCTTGCAGCCTACGAGGTAGATGGCCGAGCCCCTTCTGCGGCCTTGTTGCCCGGTTCGGTTTCCGAGGTTGCTGAAATTCTTCGCTTCGCTTCTGCGGAGCGTCTCGCCGTCATCCCGATCGGTGGTAGAACCCACATGGACATTGGCATGCCGCCGCAGCGATACGATCTGGCTCTCGATGTTTCGGCAATGAAGCAAGTGCTGGCCTACGAGCCGCGCGACCTCACACTGGGCGTCGAGCCGGGCATAACGTACGCCGAGCTCGATCGCAGCCTCCGCAAAGAAGGGCAATTCCTGCCGCTAGCACCGTCTTTTGCGGAGCGCGCCACACTCGGTGGAATTGTCGCCGCGGCCGCAGACACGCCGTTACGATATGCTCATGGCACAGCTAAGGATCTCTTGCTCGGCATTGAGTTTGTTACTGGCGAGGGCGTCATCTCTAAGAGCGGCGGCCGCGTCGTGAAAAATGTCACCGGCTACGATCTGCACAAACTCCTGATCGGCTCGCTCGGAACTCTGGCCGTCATCACGCGATTGAACTTCCGCACGTTTCCATTGCCGCCTGGTCGGAGAATGTTTGTGGCGGCTTTTGCCGATCTCTCGGGCGCCTTGACCCTTGGCCGCGCTATCATGAAATCGCCTCTGCAACTGAGAGTCGTGGATCTCGTCAATCCGAGGGCCGCTGGGCTGTTTACAGCTTATAGCGGCAGCATCCTCGGTCGAGACTCTTGGCTCGCGGTCGTTGAGGCGGCCGGGCATGAAAAGGTCCTCGAGCGCCACGCGCGCGACCTTGCTTCCCTGTCTCAAGACGCGCAAGCCACCGAATTCGTCGCTCTCGATGAAGACCATCGAGAGCGTCTTTTTGGTTGCTTGTGTGACTTCTCGCCTATCGCGTTCGGCGCCACTCCGGCGGCAACGGTCTTTCGAATCGCCGCTATTTTTTCGGCCATTCCGGCGTTATTGGAAGATACAAGGAAGCTCGCCGAGTGCCATGCACTCGATTGTGCCATTCTGATTCGTGCTCTTAGCGTCGTCTACATCGCCCTTCTGCCACCGGCAAACCCGGAGGTATACCCAGAATTGGCAAGCTGCTCACGCAAGCTGATGACCCTCTGCGTCAAGTCCGGAGTAGCCCCCATGATTGAGCGTTGCCCGCTCGAAATAAAAAACGCGCTGGGCATCTGGCCCCCCCCTGGGACCGAGCGCGAGATTACGCAGCGTCTGAAGCACGTCTTCGATCCACACTGCATTCTTTCCCCGGGCCGGTTTCGAGGAGGAATTTGAGTATGTCACGCCTGTCCCCGGGCACAGCCTCTCTTGAGCCTGCCCCTCCAGTCCGTCGCCAGAGTGGCTTCCATGGTCAGGACCGCCCCAAAGACGTGGACTATCTCCATTGCATTCATTGCGGCTTGTGCCTCAACCAATGCCCCACTTACCGGCTGTGGGGTCTCGAAGCGGATTCGCCTCGTGGACGGATTCGTCAGATGGTCCTCGTGGACGAAGGACGGCTACCGCTCGGAGACTCCTTTGTCCGGCACATCGACCAATGCCTCGATTGCCGCGCCTGCGAAACGGCATGCCCTGCGGGCGTGGAGTACGGCAAGCTAGTGGAAGCAGCTCGGGCGCAGATCGAGCAGAATTACCGCCGCCCGTTTTCATCCCGCATCGCTCGGAGCCTCATCTACCGCCATTTGCTTCCGTATCCGCGTCGCATCGCTGCCGTGGCGCGGCTCGCGCGTTTCTACCAAAACTCCGCTCTGAAAACAGCGGCGCGCGAGTCGGGGTTGTTGCGCCTGTTCGGGCTGGCCGACCGCGAAAGATTGATGCCTGCCGTGGAGCAGGAGTTCTTTTTTTCTCGGCTGGGTCAGACCTTTGCTGCTCGGGGCAAGCGCCGCGCTCGCGTGGCCCTTTTTGCGGGATGCATTTCTCAAGTGAGCTTCGCCGCATTGCACGAGGCTACCATTCGCGTGCTGACTGCAAACGGGTGCGAGGTTGTCGTCCCCGAAGGGCAGCTTTGCTGCGGAGCTTTGGCGGCGCACGCGGGCGTGCGCGATATCGCCCGGCAGCTTGCGCGTGCGAATCTGGATGTCTTTTTGCGTGAGGATTTCGACGCCGTAATCACAAACGCCGCCGGGTGCGGCTCGACCCTAAAAGAATACGACCAGCTATTTTCTGCCGATGATCCTGCGCACAGGAAGGCACACCAGTTTCGTGGGAAAATGCGCGACGTCACGGAATTTCTTGATTCGTTGGGGCTGACCACTCCTATGCGTGAGCTGCGCATGCGCGTGACCTATCAGGATTCCTGCCATTTGGCGCACGGACAAAAAATTCGCGAAGCGCCACGGCGGTTGATTCGCGCTGTTCCCGGAGTCGAGCTCATGGAGATGCGGTTATCGGATAACTGTTGCGGCTCGGCGGGAGTCTACAACGTCACGCAAACCGAGACTTCGTTGGAGTTGTTGGCCGAGAAGATGCATTGCGCGGCGGAAACTGGCGCGGAAGCCATCGTCACCGCGAATCCCGGCTGCCTGCTGCAAATGCGCGCCGGAAGTGAGATTCACAAGACGGGACAGCAGGTGCTGCACGTGATGGAGTTACTCGACCGAGCTCTCAGCGGCGCGCCTGCCTTAGCTACTTCTCCCCGATGAGATACCGGCAGCCCGCAAAACCCATACGCACCGCGTGCAGCGCACCGGCAGGAACATCGCAGCGTTCTCCGGCGCGATAGGTTGTGCTGCGGCCGCCCATCGTTAGCTTCATCTCTCCATCGAGAATGATGTGCGCAGTCTCAACAGTGTGGGTATGGTCGGCCATCCTCCCAGACGTAGGTGTGATGAAAGCCCTCGCTGTGCAGTTGTTTTTCGAGATCGGCAATGTTCATTTATAGGTGTGTCGCACTCAAATCTAGCTGTTTTGTTCGTATGTCATTGCTGTGGCATGAACATCCGCGCGGCCACGCGTGTCACCAGCCGGCGCGGGGCGAGCCTTTGCGCTTCGACACTTAGCCAGTTCCGAGTCCCCGAAATGACGCGAGGCTTCCCTTCAGCGAGCGCCTGCAGGCCAACTCGCGCCACCTTTTCGTTGGGCTCCTGAGGGCCTGCCATGTGCAAAGGTTGGCCCGCCACGTCGTGGAACTCGCTCACCGTCGAACCCGGACACAGGGCGCAGACGCGCACGCCATATCGCCGGACTTCTTCGGCAATGCCCTCGGCAAACAGAAGGTCGAACCCCTTGGTAGCGGCGTATGTGCTGATATAGGGAACAGGCTGGAAGGCGGCGGTGGAGGCCACAATCATAATGTATCCTGAGCGGCGCTCCACCATGGGCGGGAGAAACAGGTGGGTCAGGTGAACAACCGAAGCGACGTTCACCTGCACCATATTCAACAAACGCGGCGCCTCAATCTTGCGAAACTCGCCGTAGGAGCCGAAGCCGGCATTGTTGATCAGCAGCGTGATCGGTATGCGCTTCTGTTCGGTAAAGCGAAAGATCTCGGCGGGAGCTTGGGACCTTCCAAGGTCAGCAGCAAAGGTTTGTGCTTGAACTTTGTGACGCGAACTAACGTCGTCCGCCAGTTGTGCCAGCCGGTCCGCGCGGCGGCCGGTCAGAACCAAGTTAGCACCGTGAAACGCCAACTGCTCGGCAAGTGCCCAACCGATGCCGGAACTAGCCCCCGTAACTAAAGCCCATTTGCCTCTCCATTCTTCCATAGAGCCTCCTGCAAATGAGCATGTGTCGGCGGCTATGAAAACTGGCCGGGCGATTAGGCCTTTGAGGTCCAGGACGACGTTACACTGTGGCGCAGTCGCTCCCCTTGTGACTTTAGGCGATCGAGCAAGCGCCGCGCCCAAACGAATTCCGCCGCCAGCATGGCCAAGCCTCCGATGATAACCAACCAACCCGGCCCGGGCGTAATCAGCATCACGACACCCACAAATAGGAGCGTAAACCCACCTAGGATCTTGAAGAACCGCCTAACCTGCTGAACCGTCTCGAGAGACACCGCAACCTCCCCTACTCCCCAACCCCGTACTTCATCCATCAAACTAATTAGATTGTGAGAATGACCTCACGGTTTCACCCTAACCGTAAATCGGAGCAATTTTGATTCCGCGGAGGTCCGTTCGTTCGGGCAACCCCCTCTTGCGCAGGAGCCTGATTCAGGTCGATTTAGGAGCACAAGGGGCACCTGGCGGATTCGCCGACAATGTGGAAATCCCGGAGGTTGGGAAATGGCGGATTTAGGGCAAAATAGGTCGCAGAATCTCCATCAAGCAGAAACGCCTAATGACCCATTCGGTTCCGCTCAGGTGGCTCCCACACTTACGGGTAGGACCTCGGCTTTGGCTGCCGCCGCTACAGCCCCTACTACGAGCAGAGCAGGGGTAGGCAGCGCTGGCATGCTCGCCAGAGATGCCAGGTCAGTCCGACAAATTAATTCCTGTGGAGTAGAAGCCCGCGAAACGATCAGGCAAGGTGTTTCTTCGGAGATGCCTGCATCCCGCAACGCGTGCGCGAGGCGTTCGTAATCGCTTCCCGGCATATAGATGACCAAGGTGGCGCCGATGCGCGGCACCGACTTCAAGTCGCGTTCGAATTCGCCCTCGCGGCGGTGCGCACTCAGGAAGATGAGTTGGGAAGCGACTCGCCGGTCCGTTAACGCAATTTGCGCGCTCGCTGCCGCGGCAGAGGCTGAGGTGACGCCCGGTATAACTTCAAAATCAACCCCGGCCGCGCGCAAGGCGGAGATCTCCTCGCCGGCGCGGCCGAAAATCAAGGGGTCGCCTCCCTGGAGACGCACCACAGTCTTTGCAGTAGAGGCATATTCAACGAGCAGCGCGTGAATCTCCTCCTGCGTGATCGATTTCGCGCCACAACGCTTTCCCACGCTGTACAATAATGCCACGGGCGGCACGATACTCAGGACCTGCGGAGAAACCAGTGCGTCGTGCAGAACCACATCCGCCGAGCGCAGCACGTTCCAGGCTTTGCGTGTTAGCAAATCTGGATCGCCCAGTCCCGCCCCAACGAAATAGACCTTACCCCGATTATTTGCTGCGGAGAGATTGTGCATCGCCTGGAACTCTGCGAAAGCGCGTTCGCTTGAGAGCTCCTTGAGAATCGCGCGCCGGCCTTCCGGTGAAATATCAGAGTTGAAAAGCTCGCGGCGTTGCCGCCCGATCTCCTCGACCCAAGGACCATAGTCGGGCCCAAACTGCTCTTCGAGCTCGCGGCGCAACCGCTGCGCCAAAAAGGGAGAGTGTCCCGCAGTTGAGATGGCCAGCAGCAGAGCGCCGCGGCGCACGACCGCGGGATAATAGAAATCGCAGCGCTCCGGCTCGTCAACCGCATTGCACAAAATTCCCGCCTGCTGGGATTGCTGGAAAATCTCTTCGTGCAATTCGGGGGAGTTGGTCGCGGCAACAACCAACGAAACTCCAGCAAGATCGGAAGGCAAAAACGGGCGCTCGTTCCAGACAATCCGGCATGAGCGGGCAGCCCGGCGGATGCCCGGGGTAGCCTGCGGCGCGACAACCCGAACTTCGGCGCCGCAGCGCACCAAGCCCTCCATCTTGGCTTCGGCCACCGAACCGCCGCCGACAACTAGGCATCGGCGTCCAGCGAGCTTCAGGAATATAGGGAATAGCTCATCCATCGTGGTCGCTCGTCGATACGGCGCACTTGGCTTGCAACGCTTCCGTCTCCTGTGCGCCAAAAACCAAAAAACCCACCGGCCAGCCATCCTGGCGGTGGGCTTTGCTCGTTCGGACTGCAGCTACCCTAAACCAGCAACCTCCCGGCGCCAGAGGAGACAGAACAACAGGCGCAATACAGCGCCTCGCAAACCTTCGAGCAGCAAGTCAACATGGACCTATTCTAAGTTCGCGTATGCGGTTAGTCAATGTTTCCTGGCCGTCGGCCGCCGTCGGCGGCCGTCGGCGTCTTTAGCGGTGGTTCACAGGGCGTTGTTGGGACGCATGCGGCTCAATTTCTAAACTCGTCCTTTGACTCCGAGAATCGTGGCATAGTGCCATTTGCCCAAGTGGCTATACTTCTCTGAAGCTATCTCAACACCCCACGCAAGGCGGAGATAACATCGATGCACATATTCATCGGAATTCTCGGATTTGCGCTGCTGGTGGCGATTCTCTGGGATGCATTCGAGAGCGTCATTCTGCCTCGCCATGTGCGGCGCTCTTTCCGCATCGCCCGATTTTTCTTTCGTACGGCGTGGGAAATCTGGTCTATGACGGCGGCCCACATTCGCACTCCGAAGCGGAGGGAAGGCTACTTGAGCTACTTTGGCCCGCTTTCTTTGCTCCTGCTCATCGGCTTTTGGGCGCTGGCGCTGGTGCTAGCGTTTGCGGTGCTACAGTGGGCCACCGGATCCGTCTTGAATTCAACCGGAACTCCGGCTGGATTTCGGACCGATCTGTATTACAGCGGAACAACGTTCTTTACGCTGGGACTGGGTGACATCACACCTGCAGGTTCCGGAGCTCGAGTTCTCTCGGTGGTCGAGGCCGGGACGGGCTTCGGCTTCCTGGCGCTCATCATTGCCTATTTGCCCACTCTGTACGGTGCGTTTTCGCAACGCGAGGTGAACATCTCCCTGCTGGACGCACGCGCCGGTACGCCGCCTACGGCTTCCGAACTACTCCGCCGCCACGGCACGGAACGAATCCAGAACGGCCTCGCCCATTACCTGCGCGACTGGGAAACATGGTCGGCGCAATTGATGGAGACACACCTGACCTATCCCTTTTTGTGTTTCTTCAGGTCGCAGCATGACAATCAATCCTGGGTCGCGGCATACACGGCCATTCTGGACACCTGCGCACTACTGATCGCCTACGGCGAGGGCGACACGAAATGGCAAGCTCAGCTCACTTTTGCTATTTGCCGCCATGCGGTCGCCGATCTGGCACAGATCTTTTATATCGATTCGAGCATGCCCGACGTGAATCGCCTGCCCGCCGAGGATCTGCCCAAGGTGCGCAGCTTGTTAGTTCAATGTGGAGTGCCGGATTGCACGGAGGCGGGCGACGCAAAGCTGAAAGAGCTGCGACTGCTTTACGAACCGTACCTGAATGGGCTTTCTAAACTGCTGTTGATGCCGCTTCCATCATGGGGAGTGCAAACGCCGGCAGGGCAGGAAAACACGGTCTGGGGACGAATTACTTCGAGAACGACACGAAAGCCGCAAGAAGTAGAGACCGATCATTTCTGATGACGTGCTCGAAATGGATTTCCGGACCTTAGGCCAAACCAGTCCGCGGCGAAAGAGTCGTTCGCACTAATCGGATGAATCTTACAAACGCGTCACTTTTCGATATCGGTCAGACAGTTTGCGACACATTTGGAGGCGACCACTTCGACTCCAACCTTTTTATTAGGGGGCACCTTGCTACCGGCTTCGGGGGCCGCGACGAAAGACTGCGGTCCATCGGCGAGATCAAACGTGCACTCGAAGGCGGCTGAGCGCACCGATCTCTCCATGCACGATCGGTTATTCAACGAAGAGCCGAGGTTGTCCGATTTCCCGCGCAGTTCGTCGGCCACTCGCGCCGGTACGATAGCCACAGTCATCGGAACGGGAGAATTGACCTTGACGCTAAAGGGTTGGCCATCGCGCTCTGCGGTGATCCCGTCGTAAATCTTCAGTGCCGAGGTGAGGTCATAGGTCTCTTTGAGTTCATTGATCCATTGGTACTGCGGTGGATTGCAATTCTGGACGCACGCCCAGCGGTAATAGTGGATGTGAATCTCATTGGGAGAGAGGAACTCGCGCACCGTGCCGTGCTCAGTAAGGGACGCGCCAAATGACGTTACAGCCGTTCGGTCGCTATTGCGTTCGTCGCGGAGAACCAGAGTCATCGGGCGTCCGGGTGCGACGTCGCAGACGTAAGTTGCCTTGGTAACGTGCTCGCGAACGCAGCGGAAGCTAACGCGGGGCAGGAGCTCCGGATGCCGGACCGCTTCACTCCACTCTTGCGCAGGGGCCATCTCCACGGTTATCGGTTCCTGGGCGTCGATATCGACATGAACATTCCCAGTTTGATCGCCGGACTTAAAGACATGGCCCGTGTGATAATCGGCCGGATCCAGGCGAGCACTGTCGTCGCTTGTCAGTTGCCAATCGAAAGTGGACTCCTGAGCGCCTTCCGTTCGAGACGTGCCGGCACTTAAAGCAAAGACGAGGGCAAAGGTTAGCAAGCCCCTTTTTTCCAGTAGCTTGGAATTCATCGTCAGGTACTCCCCGCCAAGATTGGATTCTTACTCTTCCCAGAGAGCCGCGGGACCAACGACTCTGTCCGAACACCGGATCGCGAGAAACTAGAAGTATTGTACTAGTACTGTATCGGAACGACGAGGCTTTTGACGACAGGTGTGCGGTTTTTATCAACCAAGCTGTAGCACCAAAGGTGGGAGGATGAGGGAATCAGAACCGAACGGCCGCCCACCCCGTCGGGGCGGCAGCATTCTGGGATCCCGAACTAGGCCCGATCCGCCCGTGACTGTACGCGCAGAGTGTCACCTTTGCAAGATTCGGTTACGGCGCGGAGGCGAATTGCGGGACGACGCGCAGCGACATTTTATCCACAGTTTTCGGCACACAGCCGATTCACAGCCGCCGGAACATCTTCAAGGGGCCAAACAAAATTTCGCAGAATTCAAGCACTGAAGGTGAGGGTTTAACTGGCCGACGTGGCGGCTCGATAACCACTGCCTGCCGCCTTCTTGATTGCTTGAAGCGCTTCCTCGGCTGACAATAACAGTGTGGTCTTTACATTCTCCCATGCACCGCCGGCCGCAAAAGCGACGGCGATCGCCGCAGCCTCGACCTCAAGAAGCGGGAACAGATGCCATGACTCGCTATTGAAAAGCCTTCCCTAGCCGGGCGCACGCGATTTGATGATTCGTTCCAACCAGAATTTGCGGACGAATTACACCCATTTGACGCTCTCGTGACAAAGGGCCCACGTGGCGTGTTTACTATTT
>Ga0209804_1001862_pt1 | contig 13216 bp, 19 predicted proteins | sample GraSoiAngelo_139_FD_185896 | JGI IMG/M metagenome (GOLD analysis project Ga0209804, IMG submission 185896) | Grasslands soil microbial communities from the Angelo Coastal Reserve, California, USA - 14_0929_12_20cm (SPAdes) (version 2) | ecosystem: Environmental > Terrestrial > Soil > Grasslands ... | reverse complement strand
CGCCCAGTGGGCGCGGATCCGGCCGCATCAGCTGGTGTCGAGCAGGAGAGTCCCCCAAGCTTATTATTAGACCGGAACAGCAGATAAAGTCACGATCGGCTGTAAGCAGCTCCGTGGCTCCATGTTCGAGACACAGAGCAACACGGTGTGCATCGCGGAACTCCTGTCTTGCGGCCGCCAAGCTTGATGCAGTGATGCAAATGAGGTATGATCCTGCATCATGCGCACGACGATTACGTTAGATGATCGTCTCCTAGAGCGTTTGAAGAAGCGTGCCGCGGAATCCGGTACGAGCGTCAGCGGGCTGATCGAACGTGCGGTGCGGCTCCTGCTGCAGGCTCCTGCGCCACAGCGGCAAGACCGTTTCGATCTGGTGACGTTCGGCAAAGGCGGTCAGTTCACACCGCTTAATGTCGATAAGAGCGCCACGCTGATCGAAGCCGACGACATCGAGCGCTTTGGGCGGCAGCGCTAACCGATGCAACTGCCGGACGTCAATGTCCTAATTTACGCGCATCGGCAGGACGCTCCAGAGCACGATCGATACGCGGCTTGGCTCAGAGCTCTGGTCGAGGCGCCGGAACCGTTCGCGGTCGCCGAGATCGTGCTCGCCGGCTTCCTGCGAATCGTTACGAATCCCAAGCTCTTTCGGCCTGCGACGCCGATGCAAACAGCCTTGGCATTTTGCCGCGGGCTCGTCGAGTGGCCACGAGCCGTCTTCGTAGTGCCGAGTCGCACACACTGGGATCTGTTTGTGAAGCTATGCAGCGCCATCGAGGGGCCTTTGGTTGCCGATGCTTATGTGGCGGCGTTGGCCATCGAGCACGGCTGTGAATTGATCACCACGGACAGCGATTTCGCTCGGTTCCAGGGATTGCGTTGGCGTCATCCATTGGGTGCTTGATCGAGCGCCGCCTGAAGCGGAGGCCTCCCTCCTGCATTTGCGTCTCGATAGCCGCCGTAATCGCGACCTTTTTTGAGGGTTCGGGTATTTCCGAATAAATCCAGGTAAAGTAACGCACCGCTCGATTGGTTCGGAAGATCGTTGTGGTTTCTATCGAATAAGTTGATATTCCCGCCAGGACATTGCGGGAGGCCGAGGCCAGGCGTGCACGGCGTTCCCGCCGCCTTCGTGACGGGGCCGCTCGATCCGCGGACGGTTTTGTGGCCGTCCATCGTCCCGACGCACGGCGGCTAGTTGAACGCTCGGCCAACTGGAGAAACGAAGTCCCCAGCGACAAACAAAAACAGGTTCTTGCCCGTAACAGGATTCTCGTGCCCGCAGGACTTACACGGGGGCAGGCCCTCAGATGATCTCGCAACTTGTGTCTGCGCGAAGCGGTCACTGAGCTTTGGTCGAGTCCCTCACCGATCGGGCTCGGGTTATTTTCCTCAATCTGGGTCGCAAGGAACTGGAATGGGACACTATTGCAGGATCTGCAGGGGCGAGCGGCCAAATGAGCAGTTTTCCGGCCAGGGCCACAGAATTCATGTATGCAAAAGCTGCCAGAGGTTGCCAAAGAGCGAACGCCGGGCCATAGAAGATCGAGACGATATCTTTGGGTTTATGCATCAATCTCACATTTCCAAGAAAAACGTGGCTCATCTGGAACAACTGGTGAAGTCGGATAAGCCGCGAGTTGCCAGCCTCGCCGCAATTGTTCTGGCGGTAGCGCGGGTTACGCCCTACAAGCACAGAAGACTCAAAATCCTTGCCCGGAACCATCGGGAACTACTGCGCAAGTTGGTTGAAACGGGCTTGGTTTTTGCCCACACCGGGGATTGGGTGCCACCGGAAGCCTGGCTTCAGGAGGCGAGCCGAAAAAACTAACAGCCTGCGAAATCATCGGGCCAAGACGACGTTTCGACATGACGGATTCGGTCACGCTGTGTGCATTCACTACCGACCCAACCGATGCGTGAACTTGTGCTTCGCCCTCTGCTAGTTGGCCAATGGATTTCCGCGTGAATTTTCACGATCGACCGCCTCCTAAATCCCGAAAAGAACTCCAAGAAGAAAGGCGCCGCACCAACTTTTGGCGAACGAGCGCGTCCGTGATTTCAAACGTTACTCCTCTCGATGCCGACTGATAGCTGGATTGGCGCAAACGGCGACTGCCCGATACGCGCCCTCGGTCGGCCGAAGAGCAGACGCACCACCTGTGATACACTGCAGACCCATCCTGTAGTCCAAACCATTCAATGCTCAAGGAGGCACCATGTTAAAGCATCCGTCCTACACCATTGGATTGTTGGTTGTTCCGTTGTTTTTGCTTTTGTTGGGTTGTGGCACCAATAGCTCTTATGCTCCGTCTGCATCTTCCATCTCATCGAGCAGTATTGGTCCGCCACCTGTGCAAGCCGCTTCTGGATTTACGAATGCTACTCTTAGTGGAGGGTATGCCTTCGGAGTCGTAGGCACGTCCGGCATTCAAGCACAAGCAGGAAACGGAGTCGCCGTAGCGGACGGCAATGGGAACATTACCTCTGGCGAAGAAACTCTAAACATCGGCGGCACGCACTCCTGCCATGCAACCCTCACAGGGACGTACTCGGTGAATACCAATGGCACCGGGACGGCGACAGCGACTGTCACAATGGACGCGGCATCCCAGGCAAATGGCTGTGGTACATCGTCTTTAGGCCATTTTACTTTGGCCATAGGAAATGGAGGGTCAACGGTCTTTATCGCGGAACAGGACACTGGAGGAACGTTCGTTGCAACAGCGATAAAGCAATAAATCTGCGAACCGAAACGGCATAGGTTCGTGTGACGTGAGGCGGCCTGCTTTACCGGGAACGCAGGAAGCAAACCTTGTGGATACGGCGTCCGGATGAACATCTCGTAGCAGCTCAGGCCACCTGGGCGACTATGCGAAAATTACTCGTGGATCAGCCAGCGCGAATCGGAAAAGTCCAGACAGCCCCAGTACGTCCGGGCCAACGTACACATAGCCCGAAGGAATTTTAGTCAACCGCTAATCTTGCTGTCATCGCTAGATGTGCCGCTTTGGCGGCGGCGCCTCAATGCCTTCCATAGGTCGTACTGGCCCTGCATTCCGATCCACAGCTCAGGGCTAGTGCCAAGCGCCTCCGAGAGTCGCAAAGCCATTTCGGCTGATATCCCTGCGCTGCCGTTAAGAATGCGGGACAGGGCTGCCCGCGTCACCCCCCAAATGCTTCGCGGCGTCGGTTATCGACACGCCGCCAAGATAATCTCGAAGCACTTCCCCTGGATGGGGCGGATTGTGCATACGCATCGTAAAACCTCAATGGTAATCTCGATAGTCCACAAACGGCATCTTCGCCCTCGAACCCGAATGTCAAGCGCCAGTTGCCGCTGACATCAACTGACCAATGCCCTTCAAGCTCGCCGTGCAAGGGATGCAGCCTCCAGCCTAGTGCGGTGATAACTCCCCGACTAAAGTCGGGGCTTCTCATGCAACGCATGGCATTACCTCACCTACGTTAACGCATGAAGCGTCAAGTGGCGGGCAGCTGCTTCCGCAACGTTGATGGCGTCGGCCTCCGAAACTTTGAAGGAGGCGAGGGAAGAGTGGAAGAGACGGCGGGCGAATTTATAATCCGTCAGGAAGGAAACCCAACGCTTTGACGACGCAGCGAGCAATTTCACGAATTTGGGCTTCACCTAACCTTCTTGTGGCGGTTCGTGGCCTTCGGAGCGTCTCTTTGCGAATTGTGGTAATGCTCTCGGCCTCGATATCACAGACGTAGTCTAAACCCGTTTCTCCCGGCTTCATTGTTATGTGAGTGGGACTAGATCGGACCGTTGTAGATAATGGCACCACCAATACGGTGTCGGCTCTCGGATGTTGGTTCCTCGTATCGGGGGAAATGACTACGACTGGACGCTCAAATTTTCCGGGCGGGTCACTTGGAAAAGGGACAAACCAGATCTCTCCTCGCCACGGTTGAGGTGGCGGAGGTGGGCCACCGACTAGGGTTGCCAACCTGCCCTACCTTTGAGCCGCGCCGAATTCGCGTTCCCCCAACTGGCCCCACGCATTGTTCTCCGCGCGTTCTTCGTCAGAGATGGAATCGTAATAAGCGAGCGTCTGCCTATCGAGTTCCCTTGTCGCTGATTGACGCTGGTATGCATCCACGAGGTTCTCCATGCAAGCGCTTAAAGAGGGTGCTTTTGTTTCCGCTTGGCGCTGACGGAGAAATTCCACGGTGGATTGTTGCAACGAAAGAGTCAGTCGGGTCCTTCGATCCGATGTTCGCTCCGGGCGTTTCGCTCGTTGTCTTTGTACTCGTGCCATCGTTGTTATCCTCGTATGACATCAATCATACTCGTGTCATAATTCCTGTCAAGCGTTTGCGTAACAAGGGCCTCATCCCCTCGCGAATCGCCAGCACGTCCATACTTGCCATCGGAGTGTCGAATCTTGTGCCTATCTTTCGCGTCTTCCTCAGGACTCTCAAGTTACACAAAATTGACAATTCGGAAGTTGACTAAAAAACGGGAGCGCGAATAGCATGGCCGCTCCCGCCAAGCAACGAGGTTAAGTCACGGAGGAACAATGAAAGCGTTCATTCCAGCCCGTAGTTGGCATCTTTGGATTTCGGTATTGGCTTTTCTGAGCGTTTCGCAAGCGGCTAAGGCCACCAGCCAAACCTGGCAAGCTACCGTCGGAGCTCAAAGCGAAAACGGGGCCACGCAGGTTATGGGCTTTCTACCCAATGAGCTTTGGATTCACGCCGGCGACAACATCACTTGGACGACGAAATCTGGTGAGAACCACACTGTGACCTTTCTCACAACCGGCCAGAATCGGCCAAGTGTTGCACAGGGGTGTGCAGTGATCCCAGCGGCTCCCAATGTTCCGGCGCTTCCGTCGACTACAACCGGCGAGTCAGCGGTCACGCCCTCTGGATCGAGCTACGATCCCGCCGCTGCTGCCGGCGCCGACACCGGTGCTGATACTGACAACGAACCCTGTGTGAACAGTGGCCCAATCTGTGACCGTACGCTTCAAGTGATGCCCGATCCAACCAAGTGCCCGAATATGCCCGCGCTCACCTATACCGTGAAATTTCCAACTCCGGGCAACTTCAAGTTCGTATGCTTGATCCATCGGGATATGACCGGCGTGGTTCATGTCCTTTCGACCTCCACCGCTCTGCCGCACAACGATCCTGTTTTCTATCAGGACGAAGCGGCCGCTCAGGCACGGGATATTCTTTCAGACAACGACCATGTTCGGGATAACCAACAACCGGAAGACTCTTCCCGCAACAGCGTGATTACTACCGGAGAGCTCGTGGCAACGGGAGGCGGGAAATTGTACCAGGCTGTGTTCCGCTTCCTGCCAGAGACAATTTATGTCCGTGTCGGAGACACCGTGGAGTGGACGAATGTCGATCCCACCGAACCGCACACGGTCACCTTCAATCCAGCCGGCCCATCCGACCCCGACGGCAATCCTCCTCCTCTTACTGGCGTGTCGGATCCAGATAATGATAATGACCTGCATGGGACTCTTCCCAACACGACGAAATGCGCCGCCGCGGATACCGTGGCGAATTGTTTTAACTCTGGAAATATTGGACCGGCACTTCAAGATCAAACGAACCAGCCTCAACCGGCTCCCGGCAAGACGCGAGTCAAGGTGACCTTCACACAACCGGGAGAATTCGACTACTACTGCACCATTCATGTTGCCCTGGGCATGGTGGGGAAGGTCATCGTCAACCCGTAGTTCTATCGGGCGCGTGCTTTCGTTTGAGGCGTTCCCATGATTCTGCGGTTGTTCTGCGCATGGTCGCTGACCTTGGTGTTTCCGTTGGTGGCGGTTCGCGCTATATCGGCTCAGGCGACGAAAAGGTCTCCTGAACCCACGCTTGCGGGTCGCGTGGAAGCGGCGTACCGCGGGGGATTGGTGTCTCCCCTGCTGCCGAAGCCTAGCTTTATATTAACCGACACATCCGGGGCTCCGTTTGACTTCCACGCCAAGACCCAAGGTTATGTGACACTCCTGTTTTTCGGCTACACCCATTGCCCGGATCTGTGCCCGCTGCAGATGAACATCATCGCGCAGGCTCTCAAAAATATTCCTCCGGATGTTGCCGATCAGTTCAAGGTAGTGTTCGTCACAACCGACCCCGACCGCGACACTCCCAAAGTGTTGCGCGCCTATCTCGATCACTTCGATAAGCGCTTTATCGGCTTGGTCGGGAGTAGTGTTGCAATCGAAGCCGCCCAGGTTGCCGCAAATCTCCCTCCGGCTAAGAAATCTGCGGTGCGCCCAAATGGGGACTACGAGGTGGGTCACGCAGCATTTGTTGTAGCCTACACGAAGGACAATCTCGCCCACGTGATCTATCCAATTGGGGTGAAAGAAGAGGACTTCGAGCACGATCTGCCCTTCCTCGCTCACGAAACCTGGCCTAGTCACTGAAACGAATGTGGAGTTTGAACAGCATTAGGCCGAGCACAATCCGGCCCTTTAGGGCGGGTTAAGAGTGCCTTGTGTTGGTTGACAGGAAACGTTCCTCCAGTGCGTTCTATCCCGAGCTGCCCTGCGTCATCGCCAAGAGTTTGATCGCCAAGTACCAACGAATCCGGCAGAACACACCGGATTTCCACATTCCCAGCGCGTCGACGGCGGCGCCTTTTTCCTTTTCCCAAAGACTCTATCGAGCTCCGCCTCATCTAATTCTCTGACGGATGCCGATCACCTCGGTCAAGAAGGGTATGGAGAGCATCCTGAAGGAAGCCGCGGAGCCGTATCCCATGCCGTCGATGGTTGTCCGTTCGAGTGGGTTGCGATTGCGGTTGGCCGGGGAGTTGAGGCAAATTTCGCCCTGGACTTTGGAGGAAACGGCGGAGGTTGCTTCGATGAAGGTTCGTGCGGAATTGATGCCGAGCCGCTCCAACTTCTCGGCTTCTGCCCGTTCTGCGATCGTCTTTGCGCTAGAGCCATACTATGACATACGTTCCGGCCAAGGCTGTGGAAACTCAGATCGAGGTGACACGAATGAATCACGGAAGATACCTGCGGTACTTGTTGCTGTTTCTGGCAAAAACGACTGCAGTCGTCGCGTTTGCTGCGGTCCCATCCTTTGGACAGGATGAACCACGCATCAGCATCGACCTCACTGGCAGTGTGCCGGTAAGGGCTTCGAGTGTTTCTGCCTCCGCCTTTCACATTAAATATGCAGCGACCGATGCGGTGCGGTCCGCCCGCATTGAACACCGCCAGGGCGTCGCAAAGGCCCTCGGGTCTGCCAAGCCGCGGGTCGAAGCAGTTGGCGCCATAGTACCGTCCGTGCCATCGCGTAGAAACGTTTCAAAACGTGCCTGGATGTCAAGCGGTGCCGCCCAATCCGAATGGGGCGTTGGCTGACTCGACGAACTCAGTGCTGTCTCACGAGCTGATCGAGTCCATCACTGATCCGGATCTTGATGCATGGTTCTCCAACAGCTCATTGCTGTCGTCAGGAGCTGAGATCGGAGACCTCTGCGAACCGATCGAAAACGCAAATGCTCAGTTGCTCGACTCGTATGTTTCGCTAAATGGGAACTCCTACCAAACGGAGCCGTAGAGCCCCTGCCTTCAGGCATGGGGATATAAAGCTCATAGTTATCTGTTGACAAAGAGAAAGCGAAGATGTACACCTTTCCCCGTGATGCTGGGATACAAGTCCAATAACCATGTCGTGTACAGCAACAAATATCACGTCGTTTGGTGTCCCAAATATCGCCGTAAAGTTCTCGTGGCTAAAGTCGCCAAACGCCTTTTGGAGTTGATATATAAGGCTGCTTCGAGGTATCGTGCCGAAGTGATTGCTCTGGAAGTCCTGCCTGACCAGGTACATTTGCTGGTCGAGGTAGACCCGCAATTCGGAATACACCGATTGATTAAGCGCATCAAAGGCCTAACCTCACACGACCTCAGAAAAGAGTTTGCGTCGTTGCGGACACGGTTGCCTAGTCTGTGGACGAACTCCTATTTCTGTTCGACGGTCGGTGGAGCCCCGCTGGAAGTCATCCAGCAATATGTGCAGAACCAGAAGAAGGTCTGAGACCATCAAACAAGGCGTCCAAGGGCGGGTGTACCTCACCTCGGAGCAAGCCGCTGCGGCTGCACGACAGTTTGGTTGTGCTCGCTTTGTGTACAACCATCTTCTGGCTTTCTAGCTTTCTCTCGATTCTTGGAGCCTTTCTCGCAACCACTTAAATGCTTCTGTGCTGTGCGCAGCCGTGATAATGCTGCAACCAGAGGATATTTGTTGAGACGCTGCGCACCAAGAACATGCTAAAGAATCGCCGTCTGGCTCGTGCCATTTCGGATGCTGGTTTTGGCGGCTTCCTGCGCATGTTGGAATACAAATGCCAGTGGTACGGAAGGACGCTCGTCCAAGTAGACACGTTCTTTCCGTCGTCCAAGTTGTGCTGCATTTGCCACCAGAAGAATGCAGAACTCCAACTCCCAGACCGCTGGCGGTGCCCCCATTGCAAAACAGAACATCAGCGGGACGAAAATGCCATCGTAAACATTTTCGTAGAGGGTTTGAGAATCTTAGCCGAGGGACGCTCGGTAGCCGCCTGTGGAGGCCCAGTAAGACCTAAGCGAGAGCCTAGGCGTGCGCCCGTGAAGCAGGAAACATCGTTGGAGACGAGCAGCCATGCTGCTTAGTAACTCCAAAGAATCCCCCGCCTTTAGGCGTGGGGAGTCTCAACATTTTCGCTGATTGCGAACATGGTGCCTATAGGGCTTAATGTTTTGAGCAGCCCCTCTCTTCTTTGGTCTTTGATGCGAGCCGCCAAGGTGGTATTCACAACCTAAGCCCAGCTCTGAATCGGCTCGAGGAGGGAGAACCTATGAGGCTCTTCGTTGGAGCGGCGGTCCTGAGTTTTGTTCTCGTTTCCGTCCCCTCGCAGTTTCCCGAAGCGCCGACTGGCTTCGACAACAAGAGTAACGGCATCGTCGATGATGCCACCCACCAGGCCGATCAAGCAAAATTCGATGAAGTTGAGGGATTAGATGACGGGCTTGGACCGCTCTATAACGCCCAATCATGTCGCGAATGCCATCAGAATCCTACATCGGGCGGTCCCAGCCAAATCACTGAATTGCGCGTCGGGCATCTGGGGCGGGACAGACATTTCCACAACCCGGAAATTACCATCGCTCATGGAGCGGAAACCATCACCGGCCGATCTCTCGTGAATCTTCGCGCCATTTGTCCCAGCGGGGCGTACCCGAACCGCGAGATTCAAGAGCGGGTTCCTGACACCGAATCCATCCGGGCCACGCGCTTATCGCTCAATCTCCTGGGCGATGGCTTCGTCGAAGCGGTTGCTGATCAAACTCTCATTGATCTTTCTCACGAGCAATGCAAGGCCTCGCACGGCAAGATCTGTGGCCAGGTGCTCTATGTTCCGATCGTCGAGGCCCCGGGACAGACCGGGGTTGGGCGGTTCGGTTGGAAGGATCAGCAGGCGAGCCTGCTGTCGTTTTCAGGCGATGCCTACCTCAATGAAATGGGAATCACGAATCGGCTCTTTCCGGACGAGGTGACAAAACTCTGCAATACCGCTTCTGAGCCGAATAACCAACCGGGTCCGGACGGGCTCGCCGATGTCGATCACTTCGCTCGCTTCATGCGGGCGACGAAAGCCCCCGCGCGCGACACGCAGCTTGCGGTGACTCCCGTGGCCAAGAGAGGATCCGATCTTTTCGACAAGATTGGATGTGCAACGTGCCACGTCCGAACCTTGAACACCGCGGCCGCCGGAACGAAGATCAACGGCGGCACATTTACGATCCCGGACGCGCTCGCGCGGAAGACCTTTTCTCCCTTTGGGGACTTCCTTCTGCATGATGTGGGAACCGGCGATGGAATCGTCATGGCGATGGAAGAACACTACGGGCGTAACATGTATCAGATTCAGTGGAAAAATCTCTCACTCGATAGTTTCGCGAAGACGCAAAACAAGGTGCGTACGGCACCCCTGTGGGGAGTTCGCCTGCGTCCCCAATTGATGCACGACGGACAATCCGTAACGCTGCGCGACGCTATCTTGCGCCACCTCGGCGAAGCCGAGGAGGTGACCGAGCGTTTTAGGAAACTGAAGCGCAATGATCAAGAAGCGCTCATGGAGTTCTTGCGTTCGTTGTAAGTGCGAGTCGAACTGGGAGTATGTGCTGGGAAGTACACGTGCTTCCATCGCACCTTCAAAGTACGTGCTGGTCAGATCGTAAAGCAGCACTTCGAATTCCGCCTGGAACAGGTCGGCCCACTTCTGCCGCAGCCACGGGAAAAGTTCCTGTTTATGTTCGAGCACGCGGTCCAGGCAGCGGTACAAGCGGTTTTTCTCCGCTACAGCGAAATCCGTTTCCAGTAGTGCATCCATGGCGGTGGTCAGGTACCACTGGCGATGCACGCGAAACTCGCTTCCTGGATCCAGCAGCCGGTTCACAACCAGGAGCTGTAGCACCTTTTCCCAAGCGACGTCTTCCCGCGATCCGGCAAGACCCGTTTTTTCAGAACGCAGCCATGAAAACACGCGGCTTAACCGCGAAAATTATCGGAAAAATGCCGAAATTTGACTGCAACCTCACGACTCGCTCTCCGCGGCTTCGCTATCCCGCGGGACGCGGGGCCAGGTTTCTCAGCCGCTTGAGGAAATTTGCCCCCTCGAGCTTGGTTGACAAGGGTCTTCGCAAGCAATTCGGCTTAGGAGTGGCGTGATCGGTGTTGTGGGTTCAGGCCGCATCATTGGGAATGGCGACGCATGTTGGAGTCGGAACTCTCTACCGCGTCGCTCCGGCGAACAGGCCTACTTGCTGACCATCTTCAGGTTGGTGGCAGCAATCGTCAGCGTGCCCCCGTTGTCTGTTACGTCTCCTGTGAGCTCTACCTTGTGGCTCATGTGAGGCACGAGCTTCGCATTATTATTCGCCGCCAGATCGCCCGTTACGTTGTAAACCTTGCCGTCCGAAGTCAGTAGCGCTAAGGGCCGCCCCATCTTCGCGCAAGCAATCGCACACTCCTTAACGTCGCCACTAGGCATCTTGTGGTCGACTCCGGTGTTGGACTTATCCATCTTGTAGCAGGTTTGGTCGATGAGCTGGCCTGAGATCGTTTGCGTCGCCGCAAATGCCACGGCGCCCAAAGCCAACACAAATACAACAGCGGTCAATCCCGCACATACCTTACGCACGGAAACACCTCCTTAAGAAACAAGAGATCGCATCGACACGCTTATACCGCGTGGGCTTGTAGGTCGTCAAGCCTGCCCGGGTTCGGAAAACCCCTTCTCGCGCAGCTCCGTAAGTAATTGAATCTAAATTGATTAGAAATTAGCAGTTTCGGCGTTCCGAAATGTGGTGATTTTCGAACCGCTCCGGCTGCAAATTCATGCGTCGGAGGAGCAGGTCTTGCAAACGCGTAAGCCTTTTCAAGCCACTCGAAGGCCTGACTTCTATCTCCCAAGCCTGAGTAGATCAGGGCGACATAAATTTTACCGTGTCTTCTGCTTGCGTGTGGCGAAGAATTTCTCAAGTCGACCCAGGCGCGCGTTGCCTTCATAAATCCTTCCGAGCGCCGGAAACCCCTAATTTCAATTGGGGGAGGAGGCGTGCTATTGTGTGCCGGCAATCAAAATGGCTCTCGCCGCTTGTGTTTTGCCGGAGCAATCCGGACGCCCCGGCCAAGTGCGTCGTCCCACTGCTTTGAGATCATGTCGAGGTAGCGGCGCGCGACTTTAAGCCGCTGTTGCTCCAATTGCCAAACGCTCTCGCGTCCGTGCCGCCTGCTACGTACGAGACCCGCTCCCTCCATCACGCGCAGGTGTTTGGTGATTGCTTGACGAGTGACGTTGGAGCCTGCGGTTAGCCTGGTGATGGACAGCGGTCCGTCATCACAGAGGCGGGAGACAAGCCATAAGCGGGTCTCGTCACCGAGGGCTGCGAAAAGGAGTGCCGAGCTCTTAGGCCGTAGAATGGCTTTCGAACGATCGCCCATGGACGAGGTACTCCTCAATTAACTTCATCACCATGCCCCAGCCTTGCTCGTTCGCCGTGAATGCCTTCGCCCGGCGCGCGAGCGGGATTCTATCGAAGCCGGACTCCGTCACGGTCAACATGACACCGTTCGCTACTTCCTCCAGAGCGAAGACGACGAGCGTCGTCGGCTCGATGGAATAGTCGACGCCGCGCTCAACGGCGAAGGGGTGCCACCGGAAAGAGAACAGTCGCTCGGGTTCCATCTGCTCGATAGTGATCTCGAACGGCAAGCCTTCGTACGCCTTCTGAGCATTGGCGACCTCAGCGTTGACCGTGGTCGGTGCGATCACACCGCGCACGCAGCTAGCTGGTGCGAAAGGACCGTCGAACTTCATGCCGAACCAGGTCCCGAACTCTGTGGAGTCAGAGAGCGCTCGCCAGACTCGTTTAATCGGCGCACGCAGAAGGATCTTTTTCTCGATGCGGTCTGTACTCATGCGCTACCTCCGGGTTGCATATTAGTCGCATCGAGGGATAACATGCAACCGTTAAGTTGCACATATTCGCCTGTGCTGTGTTCCTCCGAGCCTGCGATTTCTTGAATTCAACGGCCCGGGCTCCTCTGCCGTTTTTCCTCCTCTTTCAGTATCCCGAGAGTCTACCTATTGGTTCAGCTCGGCAAGAATCGGTTACGGGAGTTGCTTCCAGGGTATGGCCGAACCGGCAAGGCATCGCGCATCAGCCCGTTTCAGTTTGCCGTCTGATGCTTCACGGCCATTTCAAAATGGCGTTGTCGGTAGATGGACCCACGCGGCTTTCGAAGGCCTGCGGGTTGAGCGCATTTGCAAAGGCGGCTCCGGTCGATAGCGCTCCGCGCCAATTTAGAAATCCAGGCGCAATCCGAGCTGGAATTCGCGTTTGGCGTATGCGGAAGTGAAGCCCAAGGGCTGAGTGGGAGAGAGCGCGGCATTGCCGCTTACGTTGAAGGTGGTGAATGACGGCGTCAAGCCGAAATTACGGCCGACGACGTTGTTCACGCTCGAATAGTTTGTACGATTGGTGATGTTGAAAGCTTCGGCGAGGAGCTGAAGACTTGCTTTTTCATGGAGACGGAAAGTTCGCGAGAGCCGCAGATCGAGAGAGAAATAATCGGGCCCAAGTCCCGTATTGCGGCCCGCGCCGATGGGGCGATCGTTCGTGGGGTGGTTATCGCCGTTGACATCCAAGCCGACCAAGAG
>Ga0209804_1001852_pt1 | contig 13243 bp, 11 predicted proteins | sample GraSoiAngelo_139_FD_185896 | JGI IMG/M metagenome (GOLD analysis project Ga0209804, IMG submission 185896) | Grasslands soil microbial communities from the Angelo Coastal Reserve, California, USA - 14_0929_12_20cm (SPAdes) (version 2) | ecosystem: Environmental > Terrestrial > Soil > Grasslands ... | reverse complement strand
AGGTGACATCGACAAATTCCACCAGCCCAGAGCAGCCGACACACACCATGGCGTGATTGAGGCTTTCGTTGTTTGCGGCGCTTTCCGCTGAAGGACCGCCCTGCAGGTAGCCGGTGATGGTGATCACGGTCCCCGCCTCTCCGGACGCGGGGCTTACGTTGAGATCAACAGCTCGGTTCTGCGAGGGCGCAGCGCCTCCCTTTGACAACCAGCTCGCCAGGCCGGCCGTGTACCCGCCCGGCTGCATCGCCTGGACCCGAAAGCAGCCGGAAAGGTACCCATTGACGTCCTGGCTCACATGGAAACGGTCCGGGCCCTCCAGTAGCTGGTCGGCCGGGCAGTCCACGGAGGCAGGCGCGGCTGGCAGGTCGGTTAGAGCCATCGCTGGGCTGGGGTGGTCGGCGGCCTTGTGAGTCGGCGGCGCAACGGTCGCCGCCGCAACTGCGACCCCGGTCAATATGGCGGCCGCCAGCCCGAGGACCGCGCGCCGAACCCTCCGACTCATCCATCCGCTGCAACGGAGGCAGCCGCGAAAAAGTAACCAGCGGCCGCAGGGTCCAGGCTCACCATGCGGACGGCGGTGTTACCGTACCGGTCGCTACGACGGTAGTCGCCGGACGACTGCGAGAAGAAGGGTCGATCTGCGCCAAGGTTTTGGGCACATCCCACCAGACGTCGACCCCATCGCCGGACGACGGTGCCCGCCCCAGGACCGCGCTCAGCAGCGAGACCGCCTGGTCGCGATGCGGCATCGGGCCAACGACGATTGCCTGCACATGCCAGCGGCGCAGGTCATCACGGATCTGGCTGGCGACGCCCGCGTCGATCGCCGCCAGCGGTACGCTACCGTCGGCCAGACGAACGAGGGCGAACTCGGTCGCCGAGGGCGGCGGATAGAGCGGGTATGGGCTCGGCACGAATGCCTCACCTTCGGGCATCCGAAACCACATGCCGGCTTCCGCCTGCCAGTACATCGCGTTCGCGGTCCCGACAACGGCAAAGGGCGCAACCAGGATCACGCTGCCTTCTGAGAGCGCGTGAAGCGCCGACGGTCGGCTGAAAAATCCGGGAGCGCCCAAAGGCGACGTGAGAAACGGGACCGCTGGAAAGAGGGCGGCGACACTCAGCCCGACGGCCAACGCCCCGACCAACCGGGGCCGCCAGCCCGCTGTGACCATGGTCTCGCCGACGAATACTGCGACCAGCAGCCCGACCATCAAGAACACCACCAGACTGAACCGGACGGGGAGGATCTCATGAAGGAGAGGAATCGCGCTCGTTAGCGCCCACGGTAGTGGCAGGTGCGTGTCCGCTCTCGCCACGTGCAGGGTATCGCCGAGCGAGAGCAGGGCAAGAGCTCCACCGGCGATGGCCGCCCAGCGAATCACGGGCAGGTGCCAGGTTCGCCGAATCGCGAGGGCGAGCAAGGCGATCAGAGGAAGACCGAGGTACGCTGTCTGCTCGCCAAAGCCCGCCAGGTGGTCGGAGATGCGCGTTACCGCGGCCGGCGCAATCATTTGTGCATGAGTGGGCAGGAGGAAACTGAGCAGGTCGCTGACGTAGTAGTTCGATGGCTGGAGCGGCCCATGAACGCGCTGCGGGCCGAAGAACTGGACGCCCAGAGGCACGGCAGCCACGACCAGGAACACGACGGCGGCCAGACCCAACGCAGGCAGAGCCGGTTGCAGGCGCGACCACACGGCTGGGCGATGCAGCAGGCCGGCAACGATCAGCCCGACCGCGGCGGCCACGGCCACGATAGCCAGCACCTCCTCCGCGGTTAGCAGCTGTGCGGCCGCGAGGGCACCGAGCGCAACGCCGATCCAGAGACTCCGCCGGCGCCTGACGAACAGCTCATCGAGAAGCAGCAATGCCAAGGGGGGCGCCCACGCCATCGTCAGGTGCGCGTGACCAAGGGACTGGCTGATCATGAAGGGCGAGAAGGCATAGAGAGCACCGCCGAAGAACGCGGCCAACCGGTTGCGCGCGTAGCGCGAGATGGCGAGGTAGGCACACCATCCCGAGAGCGCGGGGCCGAGCGTGGCCAGCAGGTTGTACGCGACCATCGGACCGGCGGTCAACGTCACCGGCGCCAGCAGGACGCTCGGCAGCGCAATCGACCCGTTCCACATCAGGTTGACGCCGTCGGGGTAGTCCAGGTACGTCGTGAAGAGCGGGTTCCAGCCATGCGAAATCGCGTGCGGGAACCAGCGGATGAACCAGCTGGAGAAAAACGGGTCGCCGCCGCCTCCGCCGACGGTTCGCAGCCCCGGGGGGAGCCAGACCGGTAGGAACAGCAGGAAGGCCAGGAGGAGATACGCCGCCAGGGCGGCTGACCAAGGAGGAACCCGGCGTCCGAACGATCTCACTGGTGCTGCAACGGACGCACAGGGGCGAGTTGGCACCCCGAAGTCCGGGTTCGGCGCTAGGGAGCTAGCTCGAGACCGGCAGCTCCTTCTTCAGCTGCTCGACCGCCGCCCGCTGCAGCCGCGACACGTGCATTTGGGAGATTCCAAGCCGCTTGGCAACCTCGGCCTGGGGCAGCTCATCGACGAAGCGGAGGTACATGATCCGCCGCTCGCGTGGCGTCAGGTGACGCATTGCCTGGTCGAGCAGGTCCTGGAGTTCGACCTTGTCGAGGTTCTCGTCCTCCCGCCCTAGACGCTCGGTGAGCTGGAGGCCGTCGTCGTCCCTGGGCGCAGGTCCGGTGGACTCGAAGGGGATGGTGCGCTGCGCCGGGCTTGCCTCCATCGCCTCCAGCACATCTTCCGGCGGCAGCTCGAGTTCTTTGGCGATCTCGTTCACCGACGGCTGACGACCAAGTTTTGCCTGCAACCGCTGTGAGGCAACGTCGGCGCGCTGCATCGTCTCCTGCAGCCGGCGCGGCACTTTGACCGCCCAGCTCTTGTCCCGGAAATAGCGCTTGATTTCGCCCACGATGGTCGGTGTGGCGAAGGTCGAAAACTCCAGTCCGCGCTGCGGCTCGAAGCGCTCGATCGCCGCGAGCAGGCCAATGTAGCCGACCTGGACGATGTCCTCGAGCGGTTCGCCGCGGTTGCTGAATTTCTTGGCGAGGAAGATCACCAGGTTGTTGAACAGCTCAACGAGTTGCTGGCGAACCTCGGGATCCTTGGTCTTCTGATACTTGAGGAACAGGCGCCGAACGAGCTCTCGATTGGGTCGGACGGTCGACGGCGAAGCCGCTGGCCGGTCTACTCGATCAGGTATTTGACCATCCTCATCCGCATGCTTCCAGTTTGGTTGTCCACCTGGTAGCGGAGTTCATCGACGAAGAGCCGGATCATGTTCAAGCCAATGGTTTCATAGTCGAGCTCCGCTTCGCGCTGTGCCCGGCGCACGGTCTGCTGCTCGACCGCGCGCGGTGGGACGCTCCGCACCTCGACCTCGAGCCGACGGGGCCGGCTCTTGAAGATCAACTTTAGCTGCCCGTTACCACTCCCCCACTGCTGGGTCGCGGCGGCGATAGCACTCTCGCAGGCCTGGGCGATCGCGATGTTCAGATCGTCGATTTCCTGTACCGAGAACCCGACCACCAGGCCCAGGGAAGCGGCGGCACGCTTGGCGACGACGATGTAATCGCCGACCGCCGGGAGCTTCAACTCCGTGAGGTAAGCACCCGTGGTCGGCGCCTCGTGGCCGGTGGTCGCGGGCTGGTGGCGGACTCGGTGTTCCCTCATGATTCCTCCCGATGCTGGCCGGCTGCTGATTTACGGCGGCGGCCGAGTCCGCCAAGCGCGTCGCGCACGCGATCGCGCCAACCGGTGATGGCGGCGCCGGTAGCATTCATCGCCCGGTCGGCGGCCGTGAACTTGTCGTTGACGCCACTGACCATGTCGTCGATTTGCTGCAGGCTGTGCCGCAGTTCCGGCAGCGCCAGCCGGGCTTCGTCGAGCGTCAGGGACAGAATGGCCTCGATCGTGCGCAAGCTGCGCGTCATGTTGAGGAGGATGAAGGAGGCAAAGATGGCGAGCAGGAGGAAGCCAATGCCGACCAGCAGCACGCCGACTTGCCACACCATCACGAACTCCTCTCGAGCTCCCCACTCACGGGATATTGCCGAAGTTGTACCTCATTCGCGGAGCCGTCAAACGTCGCTGACAATTGGCTACGCGGGTTGGACGCGCCGGGCCCAGCGGGTGGCCGCCCACTGCACGATGGCCAGCACCACCAGGTCGTTGACCGGATGCAACTCGCCCAGGACCAGGGGGGCGCCGACGCCGGCAATACCGGACGCCTCCCCCAGGAGAACGGCCAGCGCGCTCAGGCCAAGGCGGACGAGGTAGTGCGGCGCCCGTGGCGCAACCACGTAGGCGAGCTGTGTGCCCAGCAGGATGACAAGCGCGACCAGAACGAAGACCGGCGGGATCGGCACAGGCAACGGGGCGAGTGTATCAGCCTTCCGACCCGCCAAAATGAAAGAAGCCCGGCCGATTGGCCGGGCTCCCCATTGAAGTTGTTCGTTAGTCGTCGCCGCGGCGGACGGTCTTCGTCTTGGCCGGCGTCCTGGCTGCCTTCTGGCAGTCGTTGTCGTTCTTGTCGCCGGTCTTGTCGGCTTTTTCGACGTCGCTCTTCTCAGCTTTCTCGTTGCTCTTGCCCGCCTTGTCGTCGGTCTTCTCCGCCTTAGCGGCGATGCTCTGAGCCTGGTGATGGCCATGGCCGCAGGCGTTGTCGCCCGTACCGGTTCCGGTGCCTGTCCCGGTGCCAGTGCCGGTGCCCGTGCCGGTTCCGCTACCCGGCGCCGGTGCCGGCGGTGCCGGCGGCGTGAACTCGACGGTCAACCCGGAAAGGTCGATCGTCAGGGCGCCGCCGTAGGGGTTGTTGTTGGTCAGCTGGACGCCGGTCAGCGTCTTGTTTGCCGTTGTGACCGGGACGGTCAGCATGTCGAGCACCGCGGTCCCGGTGCCGCCCAGCACCGTGGTCGTCCAGACCGCGGGCGACGTCACGTACGGCGTGGTTGGCGAGGGCGTGGTATCGGTCACCGAGTTGACGACACCGAAGGCACCGATATACCACTCGCGCAGGTTGCCGCCGACGGTCAGGGTCGCGGTCTGCGTCGTGCCATCGCTGAAGGTCAAGACGACAGTGCCGACCGGGGTGCCGGCCAACCAGCTGTTGGTGTTGGCGCTATTGAGCAGCAGGTGTACGGCTTTGGCGTTCTGATAGGAGCCCGCAAAATTTGTCGAGCCATTCGTGGCCAGCTTGAGCATGTTCCCGCTGGTCATGTCAAAGGTGTGGCCGCCCAGGGTTGCCTGGCCAGTCGGGACGGTCGCATACGCCTGATTCAGCGGATAGGTTGCCAGGGCGCCAAGGGCCATCGGCGCGTCCTGCGCGTGGGCGAGAACACTCGAAGCGGCGATCAAACCGGATGTGAGAATGAGTGCTGTCGTCGATTTCGTGTAGAGGGCGGCGTTCATGTCGCCTACTGTAAGTTGCGTACCTTACGCGCGAGATGGCGCGCATCTGGCGCTGCGTCACGGGTCCGAAAAGGCCTGGTAACCGTGCTCGTGCGCGCCGAAAACGAAAGAGGCTCGGCCGCCTGGCCGAGCCTCCCTTCGAGTTCCGTTGTTCTAGTGAGCGCGATGCCCGTTGTTCGCGTGCTTGCTGTCGCTGTCGGCCGGCGCGGCGGTTGCCGGTGCGGCGGCCGACGCCTGCCACTTGGTCGACTGGCTGTTCTGCGCCGCCGGCGTGGTGCACGAGTTGCCCGGCCGGATGCAGTCCCCGCCCGGCTGCGGCGTCGGGACTGGCGCGGCCAACTCGACGGTCAGGCCGGAGAGGTCGATGGTCAGGGCGCCGCCGTACGGGTTGTTATTGGTCAGCTGCACGCCCGTGAGCGTCTTGTTTGCCGTTGTGACGGGGACGGTCAGCATGTCGAGCACCGCAGTCCCGGACCCGCCCAGCACCGTGGTCGTCCAAACCTGGCTTGAGTACGGGGTGGTGGTCGACGGGGTGATGTCGCTGACACCATTGACGACACCGAAGGCACCGATATACCACTCGCGCAGGTTACCGCCGACGGTCAGGGTCGCGGTCTGCGTCGTGCCATCGCTGAACGTCAGGACAACGGTACCTACCGGCGTGCCGGCCAACCAGCTGGTGGTGTTCGCGCTATTCAGCAGCAGGTGGACCGCCGTCGGATTCTGATACGAGCCCGCAAAGCTGGCCGAGCCATTGGTGGCCAGCTTGATCATGTTCCCGCTGGTCATGTCAAAGGTGTGGCCGCCCAGGCTTGCCTGGCCGGTCGGGACGGTCGCGTACGCCTGATTGAGCGGGTAGGTTGCCAGCGTGCCCAGGGCCATCGGCGCGTCCTGCGCGTGGCCGAGAACACTCGAGGCGGCGATCAAACCGGAAGCGAGAATGAGTCCAGTCGTTGATTTGGTGAAGAGGGCGGCGTTCATGTCGCCTACTGTATGTTGCGTACCTTACGCCCGAGATGGCGCTGATCTTGCGCTCCGTCACAGGCCCGCAAAAGGCCAGTTACCGATTCGATCGAAACGTCACTGCGGCCGTTTCAGGGGCGGCCGAAGCAATTCCAGCCCGACTTCACGGAGTTGTTTCGCATCCGCGGGCGCCGGCGCATCGGTCATCAGCTCTTCTGCTTGCTGGTTCTTGGGAAAGGCGATCACCTCCCGGATCGTTTCCTGGCCGGCCGCCAGCATAACGACGCGATCGAGGCCATACGCGAACCCGCCGTGCGGCGGCGCGCCGTAACGGAACGCCGTCAGAAGAAATCCAAAACGCTGTTCCGCCTCCTCGCGCGAGATGCCCAGTCCCTGAAAGACTCGCTGCTGCAACTCGGGGTCGTGGATCCGGATGCTGCCCGAGCCAAGCTCCGTGCCGTTGAGCACCAGGTCGTAAGCGCGTGCCCGCACCTTGAGCGGCTCGCTGCTCAGCAGCTGGAGGTCCTGGGGCCGCGGCGAGGTAAAGGGATGGTGGGCCGCGGTGATCTCGCCGGTTTCCTTGCTGCGCTCGAAGAGGGGAAAGTCGGTGACCCAGACGAACTCGAAGGACCCCTCCTTCACCAGGCCCAGCATTCGGGCGGCGGCTTTGCGCACGGCCCCCAGTGAGGCCGACGCGATCTCGACCTGGTCGGCGACCGCAACGACCACGTCGCCAGGCTCGGCGTGCGTCGTCTCCTGCAACTGGGCGAGCTCGGGTTCGCCGAAAAACTTGGCGATCGGCGAGCGCCAGCCCTCCGCCTCTCGATGCCAGAATGCCAGGCCCTTCGACCCCTCGGCGCGGGCGACCTCGGTAAGGGCCTCGATCTCCTTCCCACCGACCGCCCCAGCGATCCGCAACCCGCGGACGACCCCACCGGCGTCGAGGGCCTGGTGAAAGATCTTGAATTGCGTTTTCCCGAAGATCGACGACAACTCCTCGATCTCGAGGCCGTAGCGGAGGTCAGGCTTGTCGACGCCGTAGCGCAGCATCGCTTGCGCATGCGTGATGCGGCGGATCGGCGTCGGCACCGAGACACCGAGCACCTTCTGCCAGACGTGGGCGAAGCAGCGCTCGACAACGTCGAGCACATCGTCCTCGTTGACAAAGGACATTTCGAGGTCCAGCTGGGTGAACTCCGGCTGGCGATCCGCCCGCTGGTCCTCGTCCCGGTAGCAGCGGACGATCTGGAAATAACGGTCCATGCCCGCCACCATCAGCAACTGCTTATAGAGTTGGGGCGACTGCGCCAGCGCGTACACGTAGCCCGGTTTGAGCCGGCTCGGCACCAGGAAGTCGCGGGCGCCCTCGGGCGTGCTCCGGATCAGCACCGGAGTTTCGATCTCGAGAAACGCCTCAGCATCAAGGAAGTCGCGGATTGCCTTGGTCAGGCGATGCCGGAGCTGGAGGTTGCGGGCCATCCGGGCCCGGCGCAGATCCAGGTATCGATAACGAAGACGCACCTGCTCATCGACAGGGCTGTCTTCGTTGACGGCGAAGGGCGGTGGCTGTGCCCGGTTGAGAATGGTGACGGTGCGCGCCTCGACCTCGACCTCTCCCGTCTCGAGCTCCTTGTTCTCGGTTCCCGGCGGGCGCCGCTGAACCGGGCCCTGCACGCGGATCACCCATTCGGGCCGAAGCTCACCACCGGCCGCGTGCGCCTCGGCGTTGACGGGATCGAACTTCACCTGGACAATTCCGCTTCGGTCGCGCAGGTCGATGAAGATCAGGCCACCGAGGTCGCGCCGCCGATGCACCCAGCCGTAGAGGTCCACATCGCGTCCGACCTGATCGGCTCGGATCGCGCCGCCGGGCGTGCGTGCGGTCAGGCTCATGCGCCACCCAACAGCTGGCTGATTGTCGCCAGCAGGTCGCCCTCCGCCACGCTCGTCTGGGTTTTCTCCTCCATGTTGCGGATCACCACTTGATGCTTCTCGCGCTCCTCGGGGCCGACCAGCAGCGCCAGCCGGGCGCCGCGTCGCGCCGCCTTGCGCAGCTTCGCATCCAGCCGCGCCGCACCCGGTTCGAAGACGACGCTGATCCGGCGTGCCCGCAAGGTCGACGCCAGGTGGAAAACATACAGCTCGTCCTTCGCCTCCAGCGCGACGGCATAGACGTCGGGCACGGGTGGCGTGAGGGGCTTGGTCTGTTTCAACACGATGGCGGTCCGGTCCATGCCCATGGCAAAACCCACCCCTGGCGTCGACCGATAGCCTAACGCGGCGGCCAGCCCATCGTAGCGGCCGCCACCGCCGAGCGAGTTCTGCGCCCCACCCAGGCTTTCGTGCTGGTACTCGAAAACCGTCCGCGTGTAGTAGTCGAGGCCACGGACCAGGCTGGGATTGAGCTCGAAGGGAATCTCTTCAGCTGCCAGTCCCTCCTGGACGATGCGAAACGCCTGCGCGCAGGGTGCGCAGAGATGATCGACGATGCGCGGCGCATCGCGCTTGAGCGGCTCGTCCTGCGGATCTTTCGAATCGAAGAGGCGCAATGGGTTGCGCTCGAAGCGTGCCCGGCTCTCTTCGCTCAGCCTGGCGAGATGCGGCCGGTAGTAGTCGCGCAGCAGCTCGCGGTATGCCGGCCGGCAGACCTCATCGCCAATGCTATTGAGGTGGAGTGAGACGCCTCCAATCTCCAGGCCCGCGAACCAGTTCCACCCGAGCACGATGGCTTCGACATCGAGGAGGGGACTCGCGTCGCCGATGGTCTCGATCCCAAACTGATGGAATTGGTGGAACCGCCCGGCCTGCGGGCGTTCGGATCGGAAGTAGGGCCCCAGGTAGTAGAGGCGTACGGGCTGCGGCTCCAGCTGCATGCCGGCATCGAAGTAGGCGCGTACGATGGGAGCCGTTCCCTCCGGCCGCAGCGTCAGCGAACGCCCACCGCGATCGCTAAACGTGAACATCTCTTTGCTGACGATGTCGGTTCCTTCGCCCACCCCGCGGACAAACAGGTCGGTCGACTCGAAGATGGGCGTCTCGATGCGCTGGTAACCAAACCGCCCCGCCAGCTCCCTGGCGACCGCCTCCAGTCCAGCCCAATAGGGCTGGTCCGCGGGTAAAAGATCCTGCGTGCCGCGAGGACGTTGCGCGATCGACGCCATGGTGTCGAAGCTTAGCGAATGGCTTTGCGCGGTTCCGCGCTAGCTCGCCAGTTGCGTCTCGCCGGATGCCGCGTCGCTTCGAACCACCCGGTTGCGACCCGTGCGCTTGGCAACGTAGAGCGCCTGGTCGGCGGCTTGCACCAGCGCTTCGCGGCTGTCGCCGTCCCGGGGGAAGACGGCGATGCCCAGGCTCAAGGAGAGATTGGAAACGGCTTTGCCATCCAGCATGACGGCCTGTCCGGCGACCGTTCGCCGGATCCGTTCCGCGACCGCCACCGCCGCCCGGCTGTCGGCGCCCCGCAGCACGAGCACGAACTCATCGCCGCCGTAGCGGGCGACGAGATCCTTGGGCCGGATCGCGGGCAGCAGGATCTGTCGCGTCAGGTGGCGGAGCACTTTGTCTCCCGCGGGGTGACCGACGCTGTCGTTGATGGCCTTGAAGTGGTCGACGTCGCACATGATGATGGCAAGTGCCTCCTTCGTCTTCCTGGCCCGTAGCAGCTCGCGGTCGAGGTAGGTCTCGAGCTCCCGATGGTTCGCGACCCCGGTCATGGCGTCGGTCGTCGCCAGCTCCTTGGTCCGCTCGTAGGCCGCAGCATTCTCGATCGCGATCACCGCCTGGTTTGCCAGCGTTTGCAGCACCCGGATTTCGCTCCGTTCCAGCGGCCGTGGTTCCTTCATGTGAACGGCCAGCACACCGACGATCTCCCCTCCTAGGCACATCGGCACGGCGACGGTCCGCTGCAGGCCGATTCGCCGCGCTAGCGGCAAGGGGGAGCCGCGCTCATCAACGAGGTCGAGCTCCAGCACCTGCTCGGGCCGCACCACGCGTGGGGTGGCCACGTCGCCGCCCTGGCGGACCGCGGCCAGCTCGCGTCGCGTCGTGGCACCCACGATCACATCTGAGAACTGCTGCCGCCATGCGGCCTTGCGCAGGTGTAGTGAGGCATAGGGAACATCGAGGATCTCGGAGGTGGCGTGCGCCACCGCGCGCAACAGGTTGTCGGTTCCAACCGTGACCGCCGTCAGGGCCTGCGAGATCTTCTCCAGCGCGATGATGGCCTGGTCGAGACGATGGGACTGGAGCTCGGCCTTCTTGCGCAGGTCGGCGTTTTCGATCATCAACGCCATCTCGGTACCGATCGTCTGCAGCAGCTCGACATCCTGCTGGGGCAGGGTGTATCCGGCGGCCAGACCCGTGACCAGGTATCCCGCGTTGCGCTCACCGCGAATCAGGGGTACGACCAGGGCTCGCTCGACACCGGCGAGCTCGGCGAAAAGGCGCAGCGCGCGTCGCGCATCGGCGGGCAACGTTTCCGCGATTTCGACGCCGGCGGTCGCCTCGCTCGCAAACCCTTCTGCCAGCTTCACGGGACTCAGCCGCCTTAACTGGCCGGCGGCCTTAGGGGAGGCGCCGACGGTGGCGCGGACTTCGAGCCCGTTCGCCTCATTGCGGGCGAGCAACAGCGCCGTGTCGAGCCCGAGGGCCTTCAGGCTGACACCCAGGATCGCTTCGGCCATGGCGCCGGGCTCTGAGTGCTTCCCGAGGCCCTGGCTCGTCTGCGACAGGGCGGCCAGGCGGCGCATCTGCTCGTTGAGCGATCGGGTCCGCTCCTGGAGGTCCTGGGTCATGGTGTTGAAGGCGGTTGCCAGCTCGCCGAGCTCGTCTTTGCGCCTGACCTCGAGTCGTTTGGTCAGGTCGCCGCGCGCCACCGCCTGCGTACCGCTCACCAGCGCCTCGATCGGGCGCGTGAGTCGCAGAGCCAGAAGGTAGCCGATCAGCAGCAGGATCAGCACCACGCCCGCGAAGAGCGCCGTCATCTGGATCGCGGACTGCATCCCGGCCTGCATCACGCTCTTTCGGGAGACCGCGACGGCGAGGATGCCGGCAGGTACCTGGCGCAGGTAGAAGTTGGTGAACTGAAACTCATATTCCTGGGTGCCGACCGACAGGCTTCGCGACGCCGCCCGGCCCGGTGAGGCCAGTGCGAGGTAGGAGCGCAGGTGCTCGTCAATCAGGTCCCCCTTGATGCCAGGGACGGTGCCACCGATCAGCCGGCCGCCACTATCCATCAGCGCCACGTCGGCTTGGGCCTTGGCTTGCATCTCGCTGAGCACGCCGGCCAGCGGTGTTTGCACGAGGACGCCACCGACAACCTGGTCGCCGAGCAGCACCGGGCCGGCGGCCGACAGCGCGCTGGGCGGCGACCCCGTGTAGCCGATGTACTTGTCGCCGAGCGCGTCGTAGTCGCCCCTGAGCACGGGCCGCACCACCGGCTCGTTGGAGAGATCGGTCCCGCTCCCAAAGACGAGGCCGCCAGGGTTCGTGGCGTCCGGCTGGCTGATTTCGAGGATCGTCTTTCCGCGGGGGTCGAAGATCATGACGGTGCCCAGGCGGTTGTTCACTTCAAGCGGCACGATCAGCCGGCGGAGGGCGGCGGCGTCGCCGGCACGGACCGCCTGGTCGATCCCCTCCGTATTCGCGATCAGGCGGATCGCCGCCACCTGGCGGCCCTGGAGCTTGACCGCCGCGTCCAACGCCGCGTCCTGGGAGTGGACCAGCTGGTCCGCAATGCGGTTCTCCAGTGAGGTCGCGACCAGGCTGGTTGTCAGGTAGGTGCCGATCACGCCCAGGATCAGCATCAGGAGCAGGAACGGCAGGATGATCTGGGTGCGGATCCGCAGGGTGGGCAGCGTCAGGGGGAGGCGAAGGCGTGCTCTAGCCAATACAGTTCCAACTCTGCGCCGGGACGGAGTAGGCGGGACTGAGGAAGACCAGCTGATCGGAGCCACTGTGGACGGGAGTAAAGGTGTCGCTGGTGACGCCATGCAGGTTGGTGTCGCCGGCCGCCACCTGAATCGTGCCGGAGGCCCCGATGGTCCGCTTACCCTGGTTGTCGACGCGCACCCACTGATAGGAGACCGGGCCGCCCACACCGTTGGTGGTGAAGCCACCGGCGGCCGTGACCGTTGTCTGCGAGCAGCGGCCGCCGTTGCCGTTCTTTGATTTGGAGACCAGCTCGCCAGCCCACTTGATCGCAAACTGCGGCTTGGGCGTCGCCGAAGGCGTCGGCGTGGGCGCGGGGGTCGGCGTCGGCGTGGGCGCCGGAGTAGGACTCGGCGTGGGCACCGGTGTTGGGGTCGGTGTCGGGATAGGCGTCGGCGTGGCTGCGACGCTCGGCGTGGGACTCGGCGTCGGGGTAGGCGCCGGCGCCGGTGTGGGTGTCGGCGACGGTCCGGGGTCTGGTGTGGACACGGGCGTGGCGGCCGGCCCCGGTTGCGCGGGGTCTGTCGGCGCCACCGGCCGCGCGGCCGGCGAGGTATTGATCGCGACGGCTGGCGGCGGCACGACGACGAGCGCCGGAGCGACCGCGAGGCCGCCCGACATGGTGCCGTCGAGCGTCAGGTCCTGAAGCACCGCCGCCACCACGGTGTCCTTCAGCGGTTTGGTCTGCAGGCCGGCGTCCACACGGAGGTCCGCGCTCAAATCGGGAACGCGAACCCAGGCCAGGCCCTCCTTGGGTCGAAGGGCGACCATGGCGACCACGGCGAACAGCAGGGCAACTCCCACGGCAACGCCGAGGAAGCTCGCGAGCGCGCGCCAGCTATTCGAAGGGGCACCCATCGGCATTCGATGCTAGGCAGGCCGGGTTACGGCAACCGTTTCCCCGCAGCCGATCGGTT
>Ga0209804_1001850_pt1 | contig 13250 bp, 11 predicted proteins | sample GraSoiAngelo_139_FD_185896 | JGI IMG/M metagenome (GOLD analysis project Ga0209804, IMG submission 185896) | Grasslands soil microbial communities from the Angelo Coastal Reserve, California, USA - 14_0929_12_20cm (SPAdes) (version 2) | ecosystem: Environmental > Terrestrial > Soil > Grasslands ... | reverse complement strand
GGAACAGTCAATTCAACGACTGCCGCCCATCCAAGTTGGAAGAGCAAGCCTACGCCGAAGCCCGAAACCAATTCGCGGAGTCTTTGAAACAATTCCCGACCAGCCGGGACGCCATTAGAAAGCTCGAAGGAAATCTCGCGACAATGGCGTTGGCGATGAACATGGCCGCCGCGCGGCCTTCGTCGGAGAGCGTGATCCAAACCGATGATGGTTTGCAGTGGCACAAGGACGCAGTCCTGTTTGACAACATCTTCGTGTGCCACCGGCGCACCGATACCGGAGTCGAATACGCGGTGGTAGAACAGTTCTCAAACGGCTCGAATGAAATCCGGACGAAAGGGTGGAACGCCGTTGAAGTGTTGCGGGTCTTCACCTGGGAACAAAAACACGCCCTGCAAGTCTGGACAGAGGACCTGAACGCCCAAGTGAAAGAGTTTCTGGCGGAAAAGTATCCCGGCCAGGACATGAGCCGAGTGGCGGACGGCTTTATGCGGCGATTCGCTGACACGGAACGGCTCCAGCCACGGCAGACCCAAAGCCGAGGCATTCGGATTGGAGACGAACAGCAGTAAAAAACCATGATACCACGCTCAGCTACAACAAGTGGACCGGCCGTTGGAGTGCCTGACGTGCGAACTTCCGGCCTTGGCCTGGAAGCGCACGGTGAACAGAAGACCACGCGATGTTTCGTCATCAGCCCCAAGGCCGCAAAGGGCCGCAGCTCTCCGAGCGAAGGACGGTCCTCGCCTGCCAGCGTGCCCCCTTTTATTTGGGCTGACCTCGTTTATGCCCTTTTATGCCCTTTTATGTTGCGCGGCGAAACGCGATTTGAAAAACTGAAGCTGCTTGGCAGCGGTCGTTTTCCCAGCGGGATTCCCCCCGAAATGACTGGCGCAGAGAGCCGCGAGAAACCAAACGCAAGGCCGCTTTCGCCGCCGGCATTTTAAGGCGAATGGCTTTGTCATTCGCACGAGCCCATTTAATGCACTTACAAACAACAACGAATTGGCAAAAATATCATCCTCCCGTGGAAGCGGTGGACATTCTCACGCACTGCAACCGGCTTATCATCGCCAACACGTCCGACGAACTCATTGACCTGGCCTGCGGTGACTCCAAGTCGAATTACTTTGAGGTGGCCTATGAAATTCCGGCCAAGGGCATGATCACAGAAGCCGTCGTCGTCCGCGTGCGAAACGGCGTTGTTGCCAATTACCCCGAGCCTTACATGCGCCGCCGAGACCCGGATTGCATGGTGATAGGCGACGGTTTGCCCACAGATAAGGAGGCTTTCAAGCAACGGTTTGGAAGTGACTTCGAGCTGCTGAGGCAGCAGACCTTCGAGTGGTTGAAGCGCCAGGAGTTGACGATCTTCGGTTTTGTGGCCGGCGGCGCGGGCCTGGGCATGGATGCAATGGTGATCGCGCCCGCCAATGCGGGATTCTTCGCGCTCGGCCTGGCCATGTTACAGGGCATTATTCCATTCGACCGCATTCCGGCGACTTTTGTACCCCGGGCGATTATCTACGTAGCGCCCGTCTTCCGGCATACCCATTTCGATGGGAAGCAGATCGTGGTGCATAACCGGCGCGATGGCTTGCACGAACTGTTCTCCTACAATCTCTATCCCGGTCCGAGCGCCAAGAAAGGTATTTACGGGATGCTGCTGGGGCTGGGCGAACGCGAAGGTTGGGTAACGAATCACTGTTCCACCGTCCAGGTCATCACACCGTATGATAACGTGGTAACGATTATGCACGAAGGCGCCAGCGGCGGAGGCAAGAGTGAGATGCTGGAACAAGCCCATCGTGAACCGGATGGCAGGCTCTTGTTGGGCGAGAATCTGATCACCGGCGAGAGACGTTATCTGGAAATTCCGCGCAGTTGCGCGCTGCACGCCGTGACGGACGATATGGCTTTGTGCCATCCTTCACTCCAACAGGGCCAGGGGAAACTCACACTGATCGACGCGGAGAACGCATGGTTCGTGCGCGTCAATCATATCGAACACTACGGGACGGATGTGCACCTGGAGAGACTCACCGCCGAACCGCCCGTGCCGCTGCTGTTCCTGAACATTGACTCCGCGCCGGGCAGCCGCGCCTTGATCTGGGAACATATTGAGGACGCGCCCAAAAAGCGATGCCCAAACCCGCGGGTCATCATTCCGCGCAACGTGTTTCCCGACGTTATCGAGGGGGCGGTTTCAGTTGATATTCGTAGTTTCGGCGTGCGCACGCCGCCATGCACGAAAGAGAAGCCCAGTTACGGCATCTTTGGCCTGTTGCACATTCTGCCACCTGCGCTGGCCTGGCTATGGCGATTGGTTTCGCCACGCGGACCCGCCAATCCGAGCATCGTGGACACCGAGGGGATGACCAGCGAAGGCGTTGGCTCCTACTGGCCGTTTGCGACGGGGCGCCGCGTAGATCAGGCCAACCTGTTGCTCCGCCAGTTTTCCGAGAACACACGCATGCGCCACATCCTCTGCCCCAACCAGCACATCGGTGTATGGCGCGTGGGCTTCATGCCACAATGGATTGCTCGCGAGTACATGGCCCGGCGCGGCGCCGCGAAGTTTCGACCGGATCAACTGCGCCCCGCGCGCTCACCGTTGCTCGGTCACACGCTGCATCAATTGCAGGTCGAGGGCCGCATGATCGCCCGTTGGTTCCTGCAGGTGGACACTCAGCCGGAAGTCGGAGAAGAAACTTATGACGAGGGCGCTAAAATCCTGCAAACGTTCTTCCACAGATGCCTGGCGGATTTCCAGGACCCGGACTTGGAGCCGCTCGGCAAACAGATCATCACTTGTTGCCTGGACGGTGGCGGGTTGGAGGATTACGAGCAACTCATCCCCGCCGGCTGATTCACAAGCACAGTCAGCATCCGACCCTTTCGACAAATGGCCATTCACGCCACCGAGGCTGAAGTCATCTCTCTCATTGGTGTGGATTACCTGCGGCTCAAGACGCGGGACGGCGGCGACCTTTACCTGACCCGCTTCGGCATGCCCTTTAGGGATCATCTCGCCCCGGAGAATTGGTATGCCCCGGACTGGTTTAATGAGCGGCGCGTGCGGTTGGCGGGCACGAGCGTGATCTACAGACTGCCCACCCGGCCCGTGCGCGGCATCAGTCTCGACCTTGTAGTGCGCTTTAGCCGGGTGGGGCAGGAAATCCCTCTCGATCCGTTGACCCTCAGTGAAAACATTCAGGCGGAGTTCAACAGCCCGTTCGAGGAGATTGCGCTCGTTATGGAACTTCGGGCAGCAAACATTGGGGCGTTCCGGCCGCGCATTTTTACCAAGAAACCGCTCGCCATTTATATGCCGCCGGAAAAGCTTCAGGACTGGCAAACCGGGCGTCTGGAAAGCAAAATGGCGGCGAAACTGGCGCGCCATCCCGAAGCCGAGCTCGACATGTTTCGGCAATACCTTCTCCTATATGGCTGGATTGAAGGGTTGAATGCCGTGCAAGCCGTCCAAGCACTTGGAATAGCCGGCGATCTCGCTGAAAGGTTTCTGTCTGAAGTCACTCTGAGCGCCATTCGTGATTTGGAAAAGCATGGTCTCCGCATGCTGGACATCAAGCCCGAACATATTGTGCTCCGAATCCGTCCGGATGGCTCGCTGCTTCGGCGCAATGGAAATCCCTCCTACGCCTTGGTGGACTATGAATTACTCGAGCGCACAAACCAGACATGCGCGTCCTGAAACATCTCTTCGAGAACAACCGGGCCTGGGCCGAAAACGTCCGCCGGACCGATCCTGAGTTCTTTCAACGACTTGCCAGGCAGCAGTCGCCCAGCTACCTATGGATAGGCTGTTCGGACAGCCGCGTGCCTGCCAACCAGATCGTCGGTCTGCTGCCTGGAGAGATGTTCGTTCACCGCAACATCGCCAATGTCGTCGAGCACACTGACCTCAACTGTATGTCCGTGATGCAGTTTGCGATTGACGTGCTGAAAGTCAGACACGTCATCGTTTGCGGCCATTATGGTTGCGCCGGCATCCGTGCGGCTCAGCGCGGCGACCAGCTCGGCCTGGTGGACCACTGGCTTCGACACGTGCACAGCGTTTGCCAAAAGCACGCTCCCCAGCTGGCCGAAGTTGCCGATGAGGCGCAGCGCAGTGACCGGCTGTGCGAATTGAACGTCATCGAGCAGGTGGCGAAAGTGTGCCACGCGACGGCTACCCGCGACGCATGGGAACGGGGCCAGGAATTGGCGGTTCATGGCTGGATTTACGGGTTGCAGGATGGGCTTTTGAGAGATTTGAACACGACCGTGACGGCTTTTGACGAGACGCACGCCGCTTATCATGCCGCAATTTCAGGCGTGCTTTGAGCCGGATCAAAGAACAGGAGTTAGGATGTTTGCCAATCGGGCCAGTTGACAGATTTACGGCAGTCGCCTGCTGTCCGTGGCTGCGCGTTGCCGGGACTGCGCGTACTTGAATGGCTGCTGGAATAGATGAGCCAACAGTGACGGCGCAACGAATCGGCAGCTCAGTTGTCGCTCGTCGGCCCTTTCCTGTCATGGCGCATTGCTGAAACCGGCAAGCGCCACGCCAGTAACGCGCCGCCTTCGCTGTCATCAGAAGTCAGTCGGTTCGTGCCGTCGTCCGTCCCGCCGACCGGAGCGGACAAGGTTCGAGTTTAGTCAGAGTGTCCGCACCGGCTCGCCGTGTCGTTCGTCGTCACCAACCGAGCAGAGAAACGAAGCCGCGCTGGTCGTGCGTTGGCGGTTCGTCCGTTGGCTGCCGCGTGCGACTCCGTGGGTTGGTCGCCAACTACAAAGAACTCTTGCTTCGAGGGTGAACCGTTCCGGAAACTGGCGGGCGTCGCGGGCAAGACCTGTTGGATGTCGGGGCCTGGCGTGACCGTCGCGAGCGAATCAGTTTGCTACTGTGCTCTCCGGGTCCGCACGGCCCCACCGCGATTGATTTCCCCGGAAACGTCCCCCAATCAATCGCTATTTGCCTGCCCGTGCTGCCCGTGCGTCTCGTTGCTGTTGCTGGCCTTCGGTTGTGGCGCTAGACGAAAAAGCCTCCGGGGCGGGCGCTGCCGCGCTGCCGCCAAAGTCAACTACGATGATCTGCCAGGGCCTCCGCAGATCACTTCAGTGGCAGATACTCGATCCGATTCGCCATATCTGCAGGATCGTAAATCTTGGCCAGCAGTTCCAAATCGCGGATGCACTGGCCAACGTTGACGCGAAGTTGATGTGCGTAGATGACACCCTCAAACGCCTCTCCCGTTCGTTGGCGACGGATAGCTTCCCGGAGAAAGTCTTCGTCCTGAGTGAACAACACCCTCCCGAGCGACGAGGCCCGATCCAACAATTCAGAATCCTCAAGTTCCGCGGCGCCGTCGGTTTGAGCCGTCAGCATGTCAACGCCTCGGACCCGCAACGCCACGACGACCGCCCGTCGCACATGTACGTCGGCGTAGAGCTCGAGACTCAAGGAATGAGTCCCATCGCGCGTAGTTTGCGCCGCCCGGGAGAATCAGCAGATTCGGCCGCCAGCTTTTCGACCCGTTCCAGGCTCTCCGCAATCGCCTTGTCGAACTCCTGTTTATGGTCGTGATAAAAAGCAAGCGCAGCATGAATCTGAGCTACCGACAGATGCGGGTATTGGAGATGCATCTCTTCTGCGCTGGATCGGTTGGCCAACCAGTCCATGGCCACTTCGATCACCTTGATACGCGTGTTGTCGATCCACGCCACGCCCTTTTCGTCCAGGCGAATGTGATTGATCACGTCGGTCGCGGTCATGGAAAAAGAATACTTCAATCTCCCCAGCGTCACAAGCCCGTAAGGTGGAGAGTCCGCTCGGCCTCGCCGGACAGAACTGCCCTGATCCATGTGGTGACCTTCGATGTCATGGAAACTCGAAACGGAAATGAGTTACTGGGGCCAGTACGTCCGGATCTTTGTGTCGAACGTCGCCCGGCCTGCTTTATAGGCACTCTGGTCACGATGCGTGCTGCGTCGCGACGCTGGCGCATCAGCGCATCTCTGCCTATTGCGCTTTCGCGCGGCGTAGCGGGACGATATTCGAGACAGTCTCTTCAAACTTTACCAGCTTGGCCATGCTCGCCGAGTGCTGGTCACGCAGATGCCCATAAACCTTCATCGCCAGCACTCCACCGTCTTTGTGCCCCAACCAACGGGAAACTGTCGGAATATCCACACCGCTTTCAATGCACCGCGTGGCAAATAAGTGACGCAAATCATGATGCGTCAAGTGCGCAATACTCACCTTCTTCGCCGCTGTGTCCATCGCTATCTGACACTCTCCGACCTGCATAACGCGCGCCGTAGCTGGCGCTTTTCGCCGCTCGTTCCTCAGTCGTTCCAAGAGCGCCTTCATCTCGCCGATCATAGGCACCCGACGCACTTCGCTGTTTTTGGTCCCTTCTTCCGGGTCGCCGCGCACAATTATTTCCTCGCGAACAAAGTCGCAATCAGCCCAGGTGATGTTGCGCGCTTCACCCAGCCGAAATCCTCCATAGGCCAGAAAGCGAACCAGGTCGGCGCAATCCCGGCTGAATCGTCCGCCCCCATTTTCAATCGTCTGGGCAAACTCGATGAACTTGGCGTTGTCCGGCAGATGCAATTCCTTGGGTTTGACTGCCCGTCGCGTGATGTATTTGGCCGGGTTCTCGTAAATCACGCCGCTTTCAACCGCGATGTCCAACACCGCCCGCAACACCAAGGCCGTATTGTTGAACGCCGTGGCGCTACCTTCGTACCGCGCCGCCCAATCCAGACAGTCCTGCTTGGAGATGTCTCGGACATTGGTTTTCTTCAACCCGGACCAGGTCCGAAGCAGCGAATCAACGCGTTGTTCATAGTAATCCTTGGTCTTCGATTTGATGTCGGGATTTGCCTCCAGTCGCGCGCGATAAATCTCCAGCGCGTCACCGAAAGTCATCTGGCCGCGACCACGCTGGAAGGCCAGTTGGCGTTGCGCTGCCTCTCGATGTTTCTTTTCCTCGTCGGTGAGGCGAAGCTTGGCGACCGACAGCACGTCGGTCTTGAGGCTTTTGCGAATCAGTTTGCCTCGAACACGAATGCGGCAGAAGTAATTTCCACTTGGGTTGTAACGAATCAAATTGGCGTAGGAAGTCTTCCGCCAAAGCTTGGCGGGTTCGGAATTGTCCTTTAGCAGGGGTTTGCGCGCTTTCATGCCCACCAATATACAAAAGCAGTATCAGATTTGCAAGTCACGCTGGTGATACATCATAAACACCTTGATTTTGTTGGCGCGTCGGGCAGGACTCGAACCTGCAACCTTCTGATCCGAAGTCAGAAGCTCTATCCAATTGAGCTACCGACGCCCACGAGTTCTCCTGGATCGAAGGCGCGGCACCGAAGGCCAATGCCGCGTAGGATACCCAAGAACCGGAGAAACTCAGCACCGCGATATAGACCATACTCGGTTCCAATATTCCACCTTTTTTGGCGGGCGGTGTGACGCGCGTGAGACGCGGCATGCCGCACCTGACTGTCGGTTGTGGCGCCGTCTGCGTTTTCGGTGAGGCGAGACTCCGTCGAGCCCTGATTTCTATCCATTGGAGGTCAGGGCTCGACCGAGTCTCGCCCCACCCGGTTTATGGAGAGGGAACACCTCCAAAAATTGGGCGTGAGTCCTCACCGCGCCGTCGCCCGGCGGGCTGAGGCAACGATGATCGATTGGACCCATGGGATCTGTCCATTCCGTCCTCTTGGTTCGATCGTGGAGAGGCGGCAGATGGCGCGCGCGCGAGGTGACAGGAATTTTGCAAGTAGCTTTGACTAGACGCTCGTGGCAGGGGATAAAGGGAACCATCAAATTCCGGAGTCGGTTCCATGAGCACGAGCGAAACGAAAACGGCCGAGGCCATCCGTCTGCAGGAGGACGCCGTGCGGGTCAAGAACTGGAAACGATGGGGTCCTTATCTGAGCGAACGGCAGTGGGCCACGGTGCGCGAGGATTACTCTGAGTCGGGTGGGTGCTGGGATTACTTTCCGCACGAACACGCGCGCAGCCGCGCTTACCGCTGGGGCGAGGACGGCCTGCTCGGCATCACCGACCGCGAGTGCCGGCTGTGCTTCGCCCTCGCCCTCTGGAACGGGCGCGACCCGATTTTGAAAGAGCGGCTGTTCGGCCTCACCAGCAGCGAGGGGAATCATGGCGAGGACGTGAAGGAGCAATATTTCTATCTCGATTCGACGCCGACGCATTCCTACCTGAAGGCGCTCTACAAATATCCGCACGCGGAATATCCCTATGCGTGGCTCGTCGAGGAAAATCGCCGGCGCGGCAGGAACGAGCCGGAGTTCGAGCTGACGGACACTGGAGTTTTCAACGATAACCGCTACTTCGACGTCTTCGCTGAATATGCTAAAAATTCTCCGGACGACATTTTGATTCGCATCACCGCGACCAATCGCGGGCCCGAAGCAGCAACGTTGCATCTGCTGCCGACGATTTGGTTTCGCAACACCTGGTCGTGGGGTTGTGCGCATGAAGGGTGCTCGCTCAAGCCGCGGATTCGACGGCACAAGGACGCGAACCTGCTGGAGGCGACGCACGAAACACTGGGAAAATTTTTCCTTGCCGTGGGTACCGCGGAGGACAGGAGCTTTCCGCCCTTCCTGTTTACCGAGAATGAATCCAATTCACGCCTGCTTTGGGGCGCCACCGAGGACGGCGCATTTGCGAAAGACGCGTTTCATGGATACGTCGTTCACGGTCGCCAGGACGTGGTGAACTCGCAGGGCGTGGGGACCAAGGTGGCGCCGCATTACGTTCTGGACGTTGCGGCGGGCCAGTCGTGCACCGTTCCGCTGCGTCTGTTCAGCGACGCGGAAGCGCCGCCCCAGCCGCTGGGCGCCGACTTCGATCCGATTTTTTCTCTGCGGAAGCGCGAGGCGGACGAGTATTATGCTTCGGTAACCTCGGCAAAACTGTCCGACGCCGAGCGCAACGTGGCGCGGCAGGGCTACGCCGGTTTACTCTGGAGCAAGCAATTCTATCACTACGTCGTGCAGGACTGGCTGGAAGGTGACCCGGCGATGCCCCCGCCGCCGGCGAGCCGCAGGCAAGGACGCAACCACGATTGGACGCATCTCTACAGCCGCGACGTGATTTCGATGCCGGACAAATGGGAATATCCATGGTTCGCGGCGTGGGATCTGGCGTTTCACATGGTGCCATTTGCGCGCATCGACCCCAGGTTTGCCAAGGAGCAGATCGTTCTTTTCCTGCGCGAATGGTATATGCACCCGAACGGCCAGATCCCGGCCTACGAATTTGCCTTTGGCGACGTGAATCCGCCGGTGCACGCGTGGGCCGCCTGGCGCGTCTATAAGATCGCGGCCCGGCGCGGCGACCGCGACCGCGACTTCCTGGAAAGCGTCTTTCAGAAGTTACTGCTTAATTTCACCTGGTGGGTGAACCGGAAGGATGCCCACGGCAAAAACCTGTTTTCCGGCGGATTCCTCGGCCTGGATAACATCGGCGTGTTCGACCGATCCAAGCCCTTGCCGACGGGGGGGACCTTGCAACAGGCCGACGGCACGGCGTGGATGGCGTTTTACTGCGCTACCATGCTGAGCATCGCGCTCGAACTGGCGCACGACGGCGGCAAAGTCCGCGCGGCGTATGAAGACATGGCGTCGAAGTTCCTCGAACACTTCGTGCAGATCGCCGATGCCATGAACACGCTCGGGGGCACCGGCTTGTGGGACGAAACCGATGGCTTCTATTACGACCAAATCCGATTTGACACCAGCGCCGTGCCTTTGAAGACAAGGTCGATGGTCGGCCTGCTTCCGCTGATCGCGGCGGAAGTGCTCGAGGAAGAGTCGATTCAGGGCCTCCCCGGCTTCAGCAAGCGCCTGGCCTGGTTCGTGAAACACCGGCAGGACCTGTCGCGGCACATCACACACTGTGAATGCGACCACGGGCATCGACTGATCGCGATTCCCTCGCGCGAACGGCTCGAACGCGTGCTCGGGTACATGCTCGATGAAAATGAATTTCTCTCGCCCTATGGGATACGCTCCCTGTCGAAGTTTCACGGGAAAAATCCTTACGAAATTCACACCGGCGATGACGTGCATCGGGTCGAATATGTGCCGGGCGAATCGAACACCGGGCTCTTTGGCGGCAACTCGAACTGGCGCGGACCGATTTGGTTTCCCACCAACTATCTCCTCATCGAGGCGATCGAGCGCTACCACCACTTCTATGGCGACCATTTCAAAGTGGAGTGTCCGACCGGCTCCGGAAAGCGACTGACGCTGCATGAAGTTTCACAGGAACTGTCGCGGCGACTGGCGGGTATTTTCCTGGCCGACAAAAACGGGCGCCGCCCGTGCCACGGCAACGACGCGCGCTGGGCCAAAGACCCGCACTGGCGCGACCTGGTTTTGTTCCACGAATATTTCCACGGCGAAACCGGCCAAGGACTGGGCGCCAGCCATCAGACCGGCTGGACCGCGCTGGTGATCCGCCAGGTGGAAGACCTGGCGCGCCATCGAAACAAATAGCAGTCCTTCGCCGCCGCAGTTGCATAAACATGAAGACGGACTACTTTCGAGTCTGGCGACGGAAATGAAATGTGTGGTTTACAGCTTTGGATTGTCGATGTTGCTGCTGGCGGGTTGCGGCCAGACGCGCGTCGCCACCGTCTCTGCGATCGGCGCGACGCCGTCCACCAACTCGCCGGCTGTTACCTTCAACTGGAATATGAAAGACAAAGTCATCAAGACCGAAGAGGAGTGGAAAAAAGAGTTAACACCCGCGCAATTCGGCGTCCTCCGTAAAAAAGGAACCGAACGCGCTTTCACCGGTGAATATTGGAACAATCACCAGCCCGGCATTTACGGCTGCGCGGGTTGCGGTCTCGCCTTGTTCAGTTCAGAGCACAAATTTGATTCCGGCACCGGCTGGCCGAGTTTCTCTCAACCCATCAAAAACGAACAGGTCACCTCGGAAGCCGACAACAGCCTCTTCATGCGCCGCACGGAAGTCGTTTGCGCTCGTTGCGGCGGGCACCTTGGCCATGTTTTCGAAGACGGTCCCAAACCGACGGGCCTGCGCTACTGCATCAACTCCGCGGCGCTGAAGTTTCAAAAAACGCAGTAAGCTCGGATGCAAGTTCTTGATGTCGTGAGCCATGATGCCATGAGAAGCGCCACCCGACATGGGGTTCGTCCTCATCCTCGAAAAGCCTTGAAACTGACGAGGACGAGAAGGAGGACGACGATGAGGACGAGCGAAATTGCCGCGATCAGCGTCAGATTTTATCAAGCATCCCACATCAGGTATTCACCCCACTTCCGAGGGGACAGGATAGCTGATACCTTCGAGACTGGAAAACGAGTGGCATTGGTTGTGAACAAAGAATTGCGCATCCTGATCCTGGAAGACAACGCCAGCGATGTGGTGTTGATCAACCGTGAATTGCGCCAGAGCGGCCTCGCTTTTCGATCCATACGAGTTGAAACGCGCGAGGCGTTCATGCGCGAACTTCAGGAGGATCATCCTCCCGACCTGATTTTCTCCGACCACGGCCTTCCGGCGTTTAACGGTTTCGCGGCGCTGGCCCTTGCGCAGGAGAAGTGTCCCGAGATTCCGTTTATCTTCGTCACCGGTTCGGCACAGGAAGAGATGGCGGTGGAAACGTTCAAAAAGGGCGCCACCGATTTCGTCCTCAAAGGCCGGCTGTCCAACCTGGCCCCCGCTGTGCAACGAGCTTTGCAACTGGTGGAGGAGCGGGCGCGTCGCAGAGAGGCAGAGCAGGCGTTCCAGAAGAGCGAGGAACGCTACCGGCAATTGGTGGAGATGTGTCCGGACGCGCTCCTGGTCCAGAGTGATGATCGCATCGTCTTCGCCAACACCGCCGCTGCCCGGTTGCTCGGGGCGGGCCGCGTTGAACAACTCATCGGCAAGCCGTTGAAGGAAATCGTCCGCCCGGATTACTGGGAGATGATGCAGCAACGTCTGCGCCAGCTGCGCGAGGAAGGCACCACGTTTTTCTGGAAGTCGGCTCAGAGCCGGGTGCAGCGGCTGCAGGGAGATGCGGCCGTGGTTCCTTTCATTGAGGAAAAATTCGTGCGACTGGACAATCAGGTGGTGGATGTGGAAGTGGCCGCCGCGCCGCTGACGTTTGAAAACCGGCCAGCCGTGCAGATCATCGCGCGCGACATCACTCACCGCAAGCGGGCCACGGAATAGGTGCATGAACGCGAACCCTGCCACGCTGCGGCGCCCGACACCACAACTGGAAACTTGAGCCGTGGGAAGCCGCAGCCTACATTGCAGTTGCGGGATTTCAAGCCGGCGAACATAATCTCCACCAACGAAGCAACTGAACTGAAGTATGCAGAAAATAACAGTGATACTAGCGGATGACCATACGGTCGTGCGGCAGGGCCTCCGCGCTTTGCTCGACGCAGAAGAAGACATGCACGTTGTCGGCGAGGCGGACAACGGACGCCCAACGCCTGCGACCCGATGTGGTGGTCATGGACATCGGGATGCCCTCGCTCAACGGGCTGGAGGCGACACGGCAAATCACCAAGGAAAGCCCCGGGTCCAAAGTGCTCATCCTTTCGTCCTACAGCGACGAAGAATATGTGCAGCAGTTGACCGAAGCCGGCGCAACCGGCTACTTGATCAAACAAACTGCCTCGCAGGATCTGGTGATGGCCATTCGCGAAGTAAAGAAAGGCAACGCTTTCTTCAGCCCGGCCATCTCCAAACGGCTGCTCGACCATTACCAGCAGGCTTTTGTTCGAGGCGAACCGGTCAAGAAAGGCCGCAGCCGGCTTACCTCGCGTGAGATGGAAGTGCTCCAGTTGATCGCCGAAGGCCACGCCAACAAGCAAATCGCCGACAAACTGTTTATCAGTATCAAGACGGTGGAGAAACACCGACAACAGCTCATGGACAAGCTGGAAATTCACGACGTGGCCGGCCTCACCCGTTACGCCATTCGCAAAGGAATTATCGAGAACCCCCAAGGCGCCCACAAAAGCCCCTCACACCCCTGAGTCGTTTGCTGATGATCCGGGAGAGGAAAATCCCGGCAGTCGCTGAGCCAAATTCTCATTGGCGTCAAATCACTCTTTCGACTTATGCGCGCACAGATGTTCGTCAAACCAATCGGCGAAAATCTTCATGTCGTCACCCATTTCCTTCCAGCCGTGGTCCTTGCCTTCGCGAACGACCAGCTTGAAGGGCGCACGCG
>Ga0209804_1001845_pt1 | contig 13262 bp, 15 predicted proteins | sample GraSoiAngelo_139_FD_185896 | JGI IMG/M metagenome (GOLD analysis project Ga0209804, IMG submission 185896) | Grasslands soil microbial communities from the Angelo Coastal Reserve, California, USA - 14_0929_12_20cm (SPAdes) (version 2) | ecosystem: Environmental > Terrestrial > Soil > Grasslands ... | reverse complement strand
CCCAGGGGCGCGACCGTGCTGCGACTGCCGATGGTGTACGGCGAGCACGACTATCAGCGACGCGAGGAGTTCATCCTGCGCAGGGTGCGCGCGGGCCGGACGCGCATCCCTTTCGGGGCCGGGATGTGGCTCGCCTGCCGCGTTTACGTGCGCGACGTTGCACGCGCCGTCAGCCTGGCGCTCCAAAGTCCGGTCGCCGGAGTGATGAACATCTGCGAAGACCGCACCTACTCGATGCGGAAGTGGAGCGAGATGATCCTCAACTCTGCAGGCTCCAGCGCAGAGCTGGTGCGTGTTCGCGACGAACTGCTTCCGGAGGACCTCAAGGAGACCGGCACGATGAGCCAGCACATCGCCGTCACCGCACGAAAGGCGCGAGCGCTGCTCGGCTGGGAGCCGTCAGATCCCGAGGAAACCCTGCGCACCACCGTGCGGTGGCATCTCGAGAATCCGCCGGCCGAAAGCAATCTGGATTTCTCGGAGGACGATCGGGCCTTAGCGTCGGGCTAGAGTTTCCCTCAATGTCCCGGCGTTACCGTCCCTTCGACCCGTTCGACCGCGGCACGGGTGGACCATTCGACGCCCGAAGAGAGATCCGGATACCTCAGGTGCCTCGCCGGTTCTGGGGCGGCGTCGCTCTCTTCGCCCTGGCCGTCCTGGTGTTCGTGCTGGCGAGCCCGATCGTCTCTTTCATCACCGAGCTCCAGTGGTACGACGCCCTTGGACTCCGCGACGTATACACGACGCGGTTGGGACTGGAATGGTCGATCGGGCTGGCCAGTCTCTTGCTTGCGTTCGCGTACCTTGCGGTCAACGTCTTCATCGCCCTGAGGGTGCGCGCGGGTCCCGGACTTCGGGCCGTCGGGATCCGCCGCTCGGTGTTGCGAAGCACCGCGGGGTGGGTCAGCCTCGCCACCGCCGCGGTGATCGCCATCATCCTCGCCGCCGGAGCCTCCTCGCAATGGCAAGCGCTCGCCCTTTTCATGCATTCGTCGCCGACCGGCAATGTGGATCCGGTCCTCGGCCAGGACATCTCCTTTTATCTGCTGACGCTTCCGTTCCTGCACGCGGCCACCAACTGGTCGCTGGGGCTGGACTTCATGGCGGTGCTCCTGATCGGCGCGATCTACTCGTGGCGCGGCGACAGCTTCGACTTTCGGCCCACGCCGCCCGCGCTCGCGCACGTTTCGGTGCTGATAGCGGCGTTTGCGGTGACGCTGTCCGTGTCCGCGTGGCTCGGACGCTACGACCTGCTCTTTGCGCACAACAGCGGCGTGGTCTGGGGCGCCGCCTACACCGACGTGAACGCGCGGCTGCCGCTGTACACGTTGCAGGCCGGCGCGGGGATCGTCCTGGCCGGCGCCGTCCTGGCCAACGCCTGGCTGCGGCGGTTGTGGATCCCTGTCGCCGCGGCCGGGGTGTGGGTCGCACTTTCGATCGTCGGCCAGGCTTACCCCGCCGCCGTCCAGGGCGTCTCGGCGACTCCCAACGCCGGCAGCTACGAGCTGCCGTACATCGCGCGCGAGATCGACTACACGCGCAAGGCCTACGGCCTCTCCGACGTCAAGGGCAACACCAGCTTCACGGGTGACCAGCCGCTCACGCTGCAAGACGTCCAGAACGACCAGGTCACGGTGAACAACCTGCGGCTTTGGGACTACGGGCCACTCAAGGACACGTATCAGCAGCAGCAGGCGCTCCGCACCTACTACACCTTCAACAACATCGACCTCGACCGCTACACCATCAACGGCCAGTACCAGCAGCTCGAGATCAGCGCGCGGGAGTTCGACTTCAACCGCCTGCAGTCTTCAGCCCAGAACTGGGTCAACGAGCGACTCACCTACACGCACGGCTACGGCGTCGCGGCCAGCCCCGTCAACGCGGTGGTCGGCGAGGGCCTGCCCGACTACGTCGTCCACGACCTGCCTCCGGCAGGTTCGATCCCGGTCACCCAACCCGGCATCTACTTCGGAGAGCTGTCCACGCCTAACAGCGGGTATGTGATCGCGCCCTCGAACGCCCAGGAGTTCGACTACGCGAAGGGGAGCCAGGACGTCTTTACGAGCTACGCCGGCAAACATGGCGTGCCGATGAACGGTGTGAACCGCGCGCTCTGGTCGCTGAAGCTCAGCGACTTCAGCCTCCTCGTCTCGGGTCAGGTCAGCGACAAGAGCCTGATGCTCTACCGCCGCAACATCCGCGACCGGGTACAGGAGCTCGCGCCGTTTCTGTCTTTCGACGCCGACCCGTACATCGTCATCGTCGACGGACGCCTGGTCTGGATCATGGATGCGTACACCACGGCCACGACCTACCCCTACTCCCAGTCGCAGAGCTTCCAGGGCAACGACATCAACTACATCCGCAACTCGGTCAAAGTGGTGGTCGACGCGTACGAGGGCACGGCCGCCTTCTACGTGATGGATTCCAAAGACCCGCTCATCAAGGCATACCAGGCGACCTTCCCCTCGCTCTTCCGACCCGCCGATGCGATGCCGAAGGGCATCCGCGACCACATCCGAGTCCCCGAAGATCTCTTCAACATCCAGGTCCAGATCTACGCGACGTACCACATGAGCGATCCGAAGGTGTTCTTCACGCGTGAGGACGTCTGGGACGTACCCACGGCGCAGACCTCGCCGAGCAGCGGCTCGCTGGCCCTCCAGCCCTATTACGTCCTGTTCCGGCTGCCGGGGGAACAGAATCCCGAGTTCTTGCTCATCATGCCGTTCACCCCGCACGGCAAGAACAACCTTGTGTCCTGGCTGGCAGCCCGCAGTGACGGACCGAACTACGGCCAGTACGTCTCCTACGTCCTCTCCAAGGACAAGAACATCTTTGGACCGCAGCAGGTCGCCAACCGGATCAACCAGGACACCACCATCTCGCGCGACTTCACCCTTCTGCACAGCACCGGCTCGCAGGTGCAGCAAGGCAACCTGCTCGTGGTGCCCATCGGAAACTCGTTCCTCTACTTCGAGCCGGTCTACCTGCGCGCGACGTCGGGGACAGGCATCCCCGAGCTCAAGAAGGTGATCCTCGTCGACCAGAGCAACGTCGTCTACGCCAACACGCTGGCGGAGGCGATCCAACAGCTGGTGGGCGGTGCGCCGCCGCCCCCGCCGACCAACCAGCCGCCCCAGACGATCACGCCGGCCATCGCAGCGCAGATCACCGACCTTGTCACCCAGGCGAACTTGCATTACAAGGCCGCATACGACGCATTGAAACGCGGCGACTTCACGACCTACGCCAACGAGATGGCGGCGGTGGGCGAGATCCTGCAGAAGCTGCAAGCCCTGACAGGTACGTCCCAGACGACAGCCAGCCCTTCGCCGTCGCCGCGCGCTTCGCCCAGCCCCTAGCCGGTACGAAGGGGCACGAACAGCACCGGGAAGAGCGACCGGAAGATGACGTCGGCGCCGCGGCGCACGTAAACGCGAAGATCTTGCGGCTCATGCGGTGAGACGGCCACGGGGATGACCATGCGGCCACCGTCGGCGAGCTGGTCGATGAGCGCCTGAGGGACGCCGCTCGCAGCCGCGGCGACCAGGATCACGTTGTAGGGAGCTTCGGCCGGCCAGCCGAGGCTGCCGTCGCCCACCGCCACCTCGATATTGTCGAAGCCGAGCCGGTGCAGCGTTTCGGATGCGTGCTCGGCGAGCGCCGGCTCGCGCTCGATGCTCACGACCTTGCGGCATAACCTGCTCAGCACCGCCGCCGCATAGCCCGAACCCGTGCCGACCTCGAGGGCGATATCGTCCGGGAGCGGCGATGCGGCCTGGGTCATGAGCGCGACCACGAGAGGCTGTGAGATCGTCTGGCCGCACTCGATTGCCAGCGCGCGGTCTTCGTAAGCGTGGCGCCGCATGCTCGGCGCCAAAAACTCCTCGCGCGGGACTTCGGCCATGGCACGCAGCACGCGTTCGTCGGTCACGCCGTGCGGACGCAGCTGCTCGGCGACCATCCTCTGCGCCGGTGTGCTCATCAATGGAGCCTCAACCCCGAGAGTACAATCAGCACCGTCTCATTGGCGTCGTCCGTCCAGTCTTCGATCCCGCAAAAATGGCGTCGCCCGGTCAGGCAACGATCACGCCTGGTCAGACGTACGGGCCCCGCCCACTCGCGCGTGGAGTTCGCGCACCCGTCCGAGCAGGAGTTCGCGCGCTTCCTCGACTACTACCGGATCCGGTGGGTGTACGAGCCTGTGTCGTTCCCGATCGCCTGGGAGGGCACGCGAGTCGCGGAGATGTTCACACCCGACTTCTACCTGCCCGAGCACGACCTCTACATCGAGCTGACCACGATGAAGCAGTCGCTGGTCACGCCCAAGAACCGCAAGCTGAGGATGCTGCGTGAGCTGTATCCCGAGCTCAACGTTCGGCTGCTATACCGCAAGGACTACCAGCAGCTGCTTGCCAAAGCCGGCTACGGAGCACTGGAGGTCCAGCACCTCAAGAAGGAAGACGTCGGCGAGATCCTGATCTCGCCGGTGGAGCTTGAAACACGCGTCCGGGCGCTCGGCCGAAAGATCTCGCGCGATTACCGCGGCCAGTCGCTGGTGCTCGTCGGGGTGCTCAAGGGCGTCACGTTCTTCCTCGCCGACCTGGCCCGCCAGGTCAAGGTTCCTTTCGTCATCGACTACCTGGACCTGCGGCGATACGCGGGAGCCCAGCCTCAGGACCGGGTGCGCATCGCGCGCGACGTCGACTATCCGATCGAAGGCCGCCACGTGCTGCTCGTCGAAGACATCATCAACACCGGGTTCACGATCGATTACGTGCTGTCCGAGCTGCGCCGCCGGCAGCCCGCTTCGCTGGAGGTCGTGACCCTGCTGGACCGCCCGCTGCGCCGGCTCGTCAACGTCCCGGTTCGCTATGTCGGCTTCCAGATCCCGAACGACTACGTCGTCGGCTACGGCCTCGACTACCGCGAGCTCTACCGCAACCTGCCCTTCATCTGCACCTTGCGCGCCAGCGTTTTCGACATCCCTTCCCCAGGGGTGCCGGCCGCCTGACTGAAAGCCCAGGCGCGAAGCTGTCGCGCCTCCTCGAATGGATGGCCGGTCGTGAATTCTCCGACCTGCTCAGCGGTTCCCTGTTAAGACAAGTGGAGGCGATCGTCGTGGACGCACACCGCCGCTCGTTCGAAACCAAGGGGAAAAAGTGGTCTCGGCCGGTTGCTTATCGCTGGCTCCGCTACGAGAGCTCCGACCCGGTCGGGCGCCTTGCGGACGGCGTCAGGCGGCTGCGCAAGAGGGGCGGCAACTTCGACGCCGGTGCTGTGGACAAAGCCTGCGCCGAGGCGTCAAACAAGGGCTTTTTGAATTGAAGAGCCCGTGTGGAGCTTTTGGGGAAAAGTAATGCCCCAAGAGACCTTCCTGTTTACCCTGAAGTCCCCTATGCGTTTTTCGGTTTCCATCCCGGATTGCTCCGGACCTTCCACCTACTCGACGTTCGGTATCCTCAGGTTTACCGTACTCAGCCGCTTGGGGCGTCGCGAAAGTTAACAGGAGCCTATGGGCAGGTCAACAGCAAAGAAAATCGAATCGCCAGGCAACTCGCGGTGGCTTGACACAGAGCTTTCGGACTCGTTATTGGAGGCCCGCTAAAAAAATGCGCGAAGTCGTGATCGTCGAAGCAGTCCGCACCCCGATCGGTCGCCGCAACGGAAAGCTCAAAGACGTGCACCCGGTCGTGCTCGGGTCGCTCGTCCTCAGAGAAGTCGTGCATCGCGCGGGCATCAAGCCCGAGCAGGTCGAGGACGTCGTCTTCGGATGCGTGACCCAGGCTGGCGAGCAGAGCCTGAACATCGGACGCAATGCGTGGTTGACGGCGGGCTTTCCATTCACCACGCCGGCGACCACTGTCGACCGCCAGTGCGGGTCGAGCCAGCAGGCCATCCACTTCGCCTCCAACCTCATCCAGTCGGGTGTGTGCGATATCACGATCGCCGGCGGTGTCGAGTCGATGACGCGCGTGCCGATGGGCGCGAACGCCGTCTCGCCGGGCACTCCGTTTCCGCCGGAGCTGATGGAGCTGTACGACCTGGTGCCGCAGGGCATCTCGGCCGAGCTGATGGCGCGCAAGTACGGTGTTTCGCGCAAGGCGATGGACGAGTTCAGCGTCGAGAGCCACCAGCGCGCCCACGAGGCGACCGAAAAGGGCTACTTCAAGACGCAGCTGCTGCCGGTCGACATCTCGCTCGACGGCAACGGCCATCACGACTTTTTCGAGCGCGACGAGGGAATCCGCGCCAATGCAAGCTACGAGGCGACCTCCGCGCTGCAGCCGGCATTCAACCCTGAACACTCGATCACCGCCGGCAACTCGAGCCAGATCTCAGACGGCGCGGCGGCGGTGCTCCTGATGTCGCTCGACAAAGCGAAATCGCTGGGCATCAAGCCGCGGGCGCGCATCCGCGCCCAGGCCGTGGTCGGCACCGACCCGGTGCTCATGCTCGAAGGGCCGATCCCCGGGACGGCCGCCGTGCTGAAGCGCGCCGGGCTCGAGCTGAAGAGCATCGACCTGTTCGAGGTCAACGAGGCCTTCGCCTCGGTCGTGCTCGCATGGCAAAAGGAAACCGGCGCCGACCTGCAGAAGACCAACGTCAACGGCGGGGCGATCGCGGTCGGCCATCCGCTGGGCGCATCAGGCGCGATCCTCATGACCCGGCTGCTGCACGAGCTCGAGCGGCGGGACGGGCGCTACGGCCTCGAAACGATGTGCTGCGGCGGTGGCCTCGGCACCGCGACGCTCATCGACCGCGTAGTCGAGTAGCGCTTAGAGGCCGCGACAGGTTCGGGGAGTCGACGCAGAACCGAAGGAGGCGCCTCTCCCAGCGCCCGGTGCCCTGGACCCCGATTCGCGGCGTGACGAAAACGTGTCGCTTCGCCGCGTTGTCGTCCACCACGTAGAGGTCGGGTGGGCGCAGCGGCACCCCGTTGAGGGCGCGATCGATGCTGAAGGCACGGGTCACCAGGCCCGGACCGCTGCAGCGTCCGACGCCCGGTCCAGGCTCGAGCGCGCGCACCAGCACCGCTTGCGGGACGCCCGCCTCCCGGGTCACGAAGTTGAGGCACCAGTGCATGCCATAGGTGAAATAGACGTACGCGTGGCCCGGCGGACCGAACATCACCTCGGTGCGTGGAGTCCGGCGTCCACCTTTCGAGTGGGCGGCCAGGTCGTCCGGGCCGAGGTAGGCCTCGACCTCGACGAGCCTGCCCCACATCACCTGCCCGTCGAGCTCGCGAACGAGGACCTTGCCCAACAGGTCGCGCGCCACGACAACCGTGTCTCGTTCGAAGAACGAAGCGTCGAGGACGGTGGCGCCCTCAGTCGCTGGGAGTTTTGACCGGAGTTTCGCCAAGCCTCTTCTTGGCGGCGTGCCGCCGCCGCTTGTCGACGTATAACGCCTTGTCGGCCGACTGGTACATCGCCTGCCAGTCGAGGCCCTGGCGCCAGGCCGTGATGCCGATGCTGAACTCCACTGGCACCGGAAGCTTCGCGGTGCGGTTGAGGTGCTCGAGCGCCTCGCGCACGCGGTTGCCGACCTCACGGGCGTCGCGTTCGTCGGCATCCGGCATCGCAACACCGAATTCGTCGCCTCCGAGCCGTCCGCACGTGTCGGTGGCGCGGACCGCGCGCTGGAGCTCCGCGGCGAGGACGCGGATCGCCTCGTCTCCGACGTGGTGTCCGTAGGTGTCGTTGATGTCTTTCAGGTTGTCGAGGTCGATCATCATCAGCGCCAGGCGGCGCTTGTGCCGGTCCGCCGATGCGACGGCGCGGTCGATCGCCCGCTCGAACTCAGGTCGATTGGCAAGGCCGGTGAGGTAGTCCGTGCGCGCCTCTTTCGTGTGCTGGCGCGCGCGGTCGAGGGCGACAGCGATCTGGTCCGCCACGGCGGCGACGAACTCCAGGTCGCTCGATTCAAAGGTCCTGGGCAGGCGCGTGGCGACGGTCATCGCGCCGAGCAGCACGCCTTTCGTCCTGAGCTCGGCGCGGATCGCACTCCACTCCCCGGCGATGCGGTCGACGCGCGACTCGGCGGGACCGGTCGAAACCTCCAGCACCCTCATCAGGCCCGACCGCCCAGAGTCGGAGAACTCGTCCTCCTCGCCCGGCTGCATGCCGATCGTCTTGGCCAGCTTGAGCCGTGCGCCGTCGCGTACCCACACGGCGCCCGCCTGGAGCCCCAGCACCTTGAGCGTCTCGCGCAGGCCGACCTCGGCGATCTCGCTCACGTCGAGCGAGCGGCCGAGCGCGCTGGCGATGTGGTACAGCCCGCGCAGCTCGCTCTGCCTGGCGCTGTACTTGCTTTCCGTCCAGTCGAGGTAGCCGCGGATGAACATGGAGTTCAGGTGCTCGATCACGTCGCCAAGCCGGCTCTGGGCAAGGAGCAGCACCTCGTCCGCGTAGGGGCTTTCGCCCAGCTCGTCGGTGACTCGCGCGACCACCGTCCGGCGGAAGATCGCCAGGCCTTCCATCAGGGACTCCAGCGGCACGCCCTTTTCCGCGTACCGTCGGGCGTACTCCCGGGCCTGCGTGTAGTACTCGGGCCAGGGGAGCTTCGAGTCCGGCCTGAGCGACCGGAAAAGCGCCCTCAGGAAGCTGATCGACATGTTGACCAGCTCGTCGATCGTGCCGTCCTTGTATCCCTTCAGCAGCTCGGGCTCGATCGCCCTCACCGCCTCGGCGACCACGATTCCGCTCTGCGTAGCATCGGTGGAGAGGCGGTCGGCCACCTCGGCCAGAAGGTCACTCGCCCGCTGGGTCATATCGGCGCACTATAGAGTGACGGATGGCAATTCGCGAACCTGCGGGGCGCACTAATCAAATGTGTAAGAGGCGATGATGGCAACTGTTACCAAGGGCTCCATAGAGAAGATAGAAGAGGTGCTGGGAGGTGACGCCCGAGACCTCCTCGAGCACAAGTGCCAGACCGTGCCCAAAGAGCAGCTCCACCTCCCCGGCGGCGACTTCGTCGATCGCGTGTGGAAGGACAGCGACCGGCCGACCCGCGTCCTCCGCAGCATCGAGTCGCTCCTTGACCATGGGCGGCTCGCCGGCACGGGCTATCTCTCGATCCTGCCGGTCGACCAGGGGATCGAGCACACCGCCGGCGCCTCGTTCGCGCCCAACCCCATCTACTTCGATGGAGCCAAGATCGTCGAGCTGGCCGTCGAGGGCGGATGCAACGCCGTCGCCTCGACGTTCGGCGTCCTGGGTTCTGTGGCGCGGAGGTACGCGCACAGGATCCCCTTCATCTGCAAGCTCAACCACAACGAGCTCCTCACTTATCCCAACCATTACGACCAGATCCTGTTCGGGACCGTTAAGGAAGCATGGGAAATGGGCGCGGTCGCGGTCGGGGCCACGATCTATTTCGGCTCGGCGGAATCCGACCGCCAGCTGCAGGAGATCGCCTTTGCCTTTCACGCGGCGCATGAGCTCGGCATGGCCACGGTGCTCTGGTGTTACGTCCGCAACCCGGCCTTCAAGAAGGACGGCGTGAACTACGAGGTCGCGGCCGACCTGACCGGCCAGGCCAACCATCTCGGCGTCACCATCGAGGCCGACATCATCAAGCAGAAGCTGCCCACCACCAACCGCGGTTTTGAGGTCATCGGCTTCGGCGTGACCTCGCCTGCCGTCTACGACAAACTTTCGACCGACCACCCCATCGATCTCTGCCGCTATCAGGTCATCAGCAACTACATGGGGCGAGCCGGTCTGATCAACTCGGGGGGAGAGAGCAAAGGCGCGACAGACCTGAAAGAGGCTGTCCGCACCGCGGTCATCAACAAACGCGCGGGCGGCATGGGTCTGATCAGCGGCCGGAAGTCGTTTCAGCGCCCGATGAAGGAGGGCATCGAATTACTACACGCAATCCAGGACGTGTATCTCAACCCAGCGGTAACCATCGCGTAAAGCTCGCGTTCCTCGGCAGCGGCGCGGCGTTCTCGCTGGACCGCTACAACGGGGCCGTGGTGGTGGATGGCCGCGTGCTCCTGGACGGCGGCGCGCCGCTCCTGCCGCACATGCATCGTCTTGGAGTCGACCCAGGCGACATCGAGGTCGTCTTCGTCACCCATTTTCACGGCGACCACACTCTCGGCCTGCCGCCCTTCGTCCTGCATCGCGTTTTCGTCGACCGGCGTCCGCTCACTTTCGTCGGCCCGTCCGGCGTCGAGCAGTACCTCGAGAAATTGTGGGAGGTCAGCTGGGGACCCGACTGGAACCGGGTCATGCGGCCCCAGTTCAAGGTCCGCTACGTGACCGCGAAGGCATCCGGCACCGTGGCAGGGGTCAAGTACGAGAGCATCAAGCTGGACCACGGGACCATGGGCAGCAACGGATATCGCATCCACGTCAACGGCAAGGTCGTGGCCTACTCCGGCGACACCGAGCCCACAGCGCCACTGGACAAGCTGGTCCAGGGAGCCGATGCCGCGATCGTCGAGGCGACCGGTCCGGGCGACGTCTTCAGCCACATGAGCTGGGAGGCTGCGACGAAATTGAGGAAGCGTCATCCAGATACGCGCTTCTTCTTCAATCACGTGTACTCGGGCACGGTCACCGGCGCGGTCAAAGACCTGCAGGTGATCGAGGTCTGAAACCGCCCAGCAACGCCGCGGCGCTCGCCGGTGCTGTGGCGGGAGGGATTGCGGGAGCTCTGGTGTTCGCGGCGCTGGCGGGTCTCGGCAGCCTGCTCTCGAGCCGCGTCGGCAGTCCGATCCCGGTCATCGTCCTCGCCATCGCCGGCGCGTACGGCGGCTGGCTGCTGGGAGTCATCGTCTTCGGCGCGATTCGCGGCGGCAATGAGGAAACACGAGGCTGAGCCCGGACGTCGCGTCGACGCGACCGCTGCTCGACAAGCTCGGCGTGAAACCTGGCGCGAAGGTAGCGGTCGTCGGCGTCTTCGACGATTCGTTCATGAAGCTGCTGCGATCGCGGACGTCAGACATCGTCCGCGGCAAGCCGCGAATGCCATGTGACATCGTCTTCATCGGAGCTAAAGAGATGCGCGATCTCGACAAGTTGAAAGAGGTGAAGACCTGGATCGAGCCCAACGGCGCCATCTGGGTGGTTCGGCCCAAGGGCGGCCGCGGCCCGCTGCGCGACACCGACCTCATCCACGCCGGTCTTGCTGCGGGGTTGGTCGACAACAAGATCGCAAGCTTCTCGGAGTCCCATGGCGCGATGCGTTTCGTCTTTCGGCTGCGGGACCGCCCCAAGTGACAATTCGCATTCGGCCCGGCGAGCTGGAGGACGTGCCCGTGATCGCGGAATTGATCCGCGGCCTCGCGCGCTACGAGAAGCTCGAGCACGAAGTGGTCATGACAGAAGAAAAGCTGACGACTCATCTCTTCGGCGAACGGCGCTACGCGGAGACGCTGATCGCAGATGACGACGGCGAGCCGGTCGGCTTCGCTCTCTTTTTTCACACGTTCTCGACCTTCCTCGCCCAGCCGGGTCTCTATCTCGAGGATCTCTTCGTCGTGCCCGAGCATCGCGGTGGCGGCATCGGTCGCGTGCTGCTCGAGCGTCTGGCGCAGGTGGCGATCGACCGCGGCTGCGGCCGGCTCGAGTGGGCCGTGCTCGACTGGAACCAGGACGCGATCCGGTTCTACGAGCGCCTCGGCGCGAAACCCAACTCCGAGTGGACGGTGTACCGGCTCACCGGGGAGCCACTCCGCGCGCTTGCCGGAGAATAGGGGACGCATGGAGATCCTCCGCCCCAAGGAGCTGGACACGCATCCCGGCGAGGAGATCGTCGCCTGGGCGCGTGAGCAGCTCGGGATCGCCGGCTCGATTCTCGACAACCCCGGCGGAGGATTGCTCTTCGCGACACAGACCATCGGCCAGGTCTGCTCCGGGCTGAGCGAACGTGACGCCGCGCGATGGAAGGACGTGATCGATGCGCTCGGCCAGGCCGAGGACGCCGCGGTACGTCGGGAGTTCGACGCCGCGCGCCGCCTGCTCGACGACGCCGCCGCGAAACTGCGTTAGATCGAGGCGACCGCCTCGAGCGTCGCTTCGAAACCCCTGGCGCCCTGATGACCGCCGAACGGGCCGACGCCCGGCAGCGTGACGCCGGCCTCCTGGTAGCGGCGGACGGCTGCCCGGACCTGGTCCTCGTCGCCGATCCCCGCCAGCTGATCGAGCGTAGCCTCGCTGACCTCGCCGGCCTCGAGCTCCTCTTGGAGCCCGCTCGCGTCCATCATCTTTCGGTAATAGGGGAGGTTCGCGTAGCGGCCTACCGTCAGCCGGAACACGTCCTGGCCCGCCTTCCGATCTGAGGTCAGGCACACCGGCACCGCGGCGACGATCTCGAAGCCTTGCATCGTCTTGCCCGCCTTGGCGCGTCCCGCGGCGATCGCCGGAATGATGTGGTCGCGAATGTAGGACGGCGTGCTCATGTAGAGGACGACGCCGTCCGCCATCTCGCCCGCGAGATCCAACATTCGCGGATTTAGCGCCGAGATCATGATCGGCAGTTCCGGACGGCGCGGCGCCGAGTAAGACCAGCGCGCCGTGAAGTGGCGGCCTTCGAAGCTGCAGCTCCCATCGCGCAGGCTGTTCCGCACGATGGTCAGGTATTCGCGCATTGCGTCCACGGGCTTCTCGATGGTCATGCCCCACATGCCCTCGACCGTCACCTTGTGGCTGATGCCGATGCCGAGGATGAACCGGCCACCGGACAGCTCGTCGAGCGTCGCGGCCATGTGCGCCATCGCGGTCGGATGCCTCGTATAGATCGGAAGCACTCCGGTCCCGAGAGTGATGCGTTGGGTCGCGTGCGCGTAGGCGGCGAGCACGAGCGACGCATCGCGCGCGTCGGGCATCTGCGTCGTCCATACCGACCTGAAGCCCATGCGCTCTGCCATCTCGGCCCGCAGCACCGACTCATGGAGGGTTCTGACGGCGGGGTTGAACACAGCGAGGTGAGCCATTCCCCGACAATTTAGCGAGTGACTCTGGCCCAGGCATTGTTCATGGGCCTGCTGCAGGGCGCAAGCGAGCTGTTTCCCGTCTCATCGCTGGGCCACGCGGTGCTCGTGCCGAGCCTCCTGCATTGGAGCTTCAAGCAGTCGGACCCTTCATTCCTCCCATTTCTTGTCCTCCTTCACCTGGGGACTGCGACCGCCCTGCTCGTGCTCTATCGCGACCAGTGGGTCGCGATCATCAGCGGATTCTTCAGCGCCGCCATCCGCGGCCAGATGAAAACCGACTCCGAACGTCTCGCCATGCTGCTGC
>Ga0209804_1001844_pt1 | contig 13275 bp, 13 predicted proteins | sample GraSoiAngelo_139_FD_185896 | JGI IMG/M metagenome (GOLD analysis project Ga0209804, IMG submission 185896) | Grasslands soil microbial communities from the Angelo Coastal Reserve, California, USA - 14_0929_12_20cm (SPAdes) (version 2) | ecosystem: Environmental > Terrestrial > Soil > Grasslands ... | reverse complement strand
CGCCGGAACGGCTCCACGAAAACTTCTCCATCTCGCCGCGCGAGCTCGGTCCCCGGAGGCGTGCCCGAAACCAGCTCCGCCTCACCGGTCGTCAGGTTCGTTCGGAGCGTCGCGGCCTCGTCGCGATTCAGCATCCCGACGAGCTGCCTGTGCACCTTGCCGAGCGGTTGCACGAAAACCTCGATGTGACCGCCGCACGCCAGCCCGACCTCGAACGCCACGTCGTCGGCCACGCCGAAGGCGGCGATCTTCGGCGTGCCCGACTTCAGGACCTTCTGCCCCTCCTCAAAAACGGCGCCCTCGATGCACCCGTTCGAAACCGAGCCGGCCATCTTGCCCGAGCGGGTGACCAGCATCTTCGAACCGAGCGGCCGCGGGCTCGAGCCCCACGTCTCGATCACCGTCGCGATGGCGATGTCCTCGCCGTCGCGCGTCCACTCGTTGAGCTCTTGAAGTACTTCTCTCATCTCGATTTCCGGGATTCCAGCGACGCCAGCAGCCGGCCCAGATCGTCCAGCGCCTGCACGTTGTGGGCGGTGAGGAAGTCGTCGCAGTGGGGCAGCGCGGCGGCCATGCCACGCGTCAGCGGCTCGTAGCCCTCGGAGCCGAGCAGCGGGTTGAGCCAGATCAACCGGTGGGCCGACCGGCGCAGGTGGACCAGCTCGGCGCTGAGGTGCGCCGGGTCGCCACGGTCCCAGCCGTCGCTCACGATGATCACGACCGCGCCGTGGCCCAGGACTCGCCGCGCCCACCGGCGGTTGAAATCACCGACGGCGTCTCCGATCCGCGTGCCCCCGCTGAAGTCGTGCACGCCTTTGCTCACCGAGTCGAGCGCCCGGTCGAGATCTCGCTGTCGTAACAACCTTGTGATTCGCGTCAGACGCGTGGAGAAAACGAAGGCCTCGAGGTCTTCGCGTCGTGCGATCGCGTGGGCGAAGATCATCAGGAGCCGCGAGTAGCGTTCCATCGAACCGCTGACGTCGCAGATCAGAACGATCGGTCTTCGTCGCACGCGCGGCTTGCGTCGGAACAGCGTCATCAGCTCGCCGCTCGAGCGAATCGCCTGCCGCGCCGAGCGCCTGAGGTCGATCCGGCCCGAGCGCGAAGGTCGCAACCGGCGGGTCCGCCGTTCCGCCATGCGCCAGGGCGACTGCTCCAGCAACCGCCGGACCTGCTCGGTCTCCGCCCACGTCATCTGCTCGAAGTCCTTGTGCCTCAGAAGCTCCTCGGCGCTGTAACCGCTGGAGCTGGCGGGAAACTCGCTCGGGTTCTCGCGGTTCATCTGCGATGCGTGCAGGCCCAACGCGTTGGCCCACGCTTTGGCGCGCTCCGGAGATAGAGGCATCGACCGATTGCGACCTGGCATCATCCCCGCGGATACGCGCGGGTCGGGCGGAGCCCAGAAGATGTCGAATGCCGCCTCGAAGGTCGGGATGTCTTCCTTGCGGCTGACGAAGACCGAGCGGAGCGCGCAGCGAAAATCGTCGTGCTGCTTGAGGTCGATGAGCCCAAGCGCACGCGTGGCGTCGGTCAGCCGGCGCGGCCCCGCCTCCAACCCGGCGTCGTGCAGCAGTCGGGCGAAAGCTCCCAACCGCGGCAGTAGATCGACGACCTCAGGCACGCTGCGCCTTCTCGACCAGGGCCGGCACCTGCTCGCGGACCCGCTCCAGGTCCTCCTGGTACTTGAGCGCCGCGCCCATCGTCGCGTTGACGAGACCCGAGTCGATCCGCGTCGCGCCAAGGGCGGCGAGGGAGCGGGCCCAGTCGAGCGTTTCCGCGACCCCCGGCACCTTGTACAGCTCCATGCCGCGCAGCCCCTGCACCAGCGCGGCAACCTCGCGCGCCAGCCCGTCCGCGGCCTCGGGCGCACGCGCGCGCACGATCTCCACTTCTTTGTCGAGGTCGGGGTAATCGATCCAGTGATAGAGGCAGCGGCGCTTCAATGCATCGTGGACCTCGCGCGTGCGGTTGGAGGTGATGACGACGAACGGCACCTGGCGCGCCTTGATGGTGCCGATCTCCGGGATCGAGACCTGGAAGTCCGAGAGCAATTCCAGTAGGAACGCCTCGAACTCTTCGTCTGAGCGGTCGATCTCGTCGATCAGGAGCACCGGCGGCGTCGGGTCGTCGTTGTCGATCGCGTCCAGCAGCGGTCGCCGCAGCAGAAATTCGGAGCTGAAAATCTCGCGCTCCGCGACGCGACGGTCCTCACCTTCACCCATCAGGCGGATATGCAGCAGCTGGCGCGGGTAGTTCCACTCGTAGACCGCGTGCGCGAGGTCGATGCCCTCGTAGCACTGGAGGCGGATCAGCCGCGCGCCCAGCACCTCGGCCATGACCTTGGCCGCCTCGGTCTTGCCGACGCCGGCCTCACCCTCGATGAAGAGAGGCTTCTGCAGCTTGAGAGCCAGAAAGATGGACGTCGCCAGGGCACGGTCGCCGATGTAGCGGCGCTCGCGCAGACGTTGCTCGACGTCCTCGATGGTCGCGGGTGCGCTCACGCTGACAAAGAGTACGAGGCAGGCCGAGTACCCGGATAGTCCGGACGAACCGACCTGCAGTCCGCAGCAAACGTCGGATAGTCCGGACTATCCGGGAAGGTGGCCCGGCCCGGGACAGCCGGGCCTCGGGCCACCTCGCGACTTTATTGGCCCTGCGCCTGCTGGATCGCCCGCTTGGTCAGCACGCGGGCGAGGTGCTTTTTGTATTCCGGGCTGGCGCGCAGGTCGCCGCTGGGGTCGAGCCCGTCCGACGCGTGCTCGGCCGCCTCCTCCGGTTTGCCGCCCTGCTTGAGCGCGTCCTCGACCGCGGTCGCCCTGACAGGCGTGACGCCGACGTTGGTGAGGCCGATCCGCCATCCGCCGTTCATCTTCTGCGCCGCCACGCCGACGATGGCCCAGTCGAACAGCCGTCGCCGGAACTTGATGTACTTGTGCGGCCCGTTGGCGACCGGGAACACCACCTCGGTCACGATCTCGTCCGGCCCCAGCGCGGTGGTGAACAGGTCCTGGAAGAAGTCGCGCGCGGGAATCGTGCGCTGGTTGGTGACGATCTCCGCCTCGAGGATCAGGGCCAGGGTCGGGTAGTCGCCCGCCGCGTCCGCGTGCGCGATGACCCCGCCCATGGTGCCCATGTTGCGGACCTGGTTGTCCCCCACCTCGCCCGCCACCTCGGCGAGCAATGGCAGCTTGTCCTTCACCACTTTCGAGTTCTGGATGGTCACGTGCCGCGTCAACGCGCCGATGCGCAGCTTCTGCCCGTCCTCTTTGATGTGGTCCAGGTCCTTGATGCCGTTGATGTCGACCAGCGCGCTTGGCTGCGCGAGGCGCAGCCGCATCAGTGGGATGAGGCTGTGCCCACCCGCCAGCACCTTCGCATCCTCCCCGTAATTGCCGAGCAGCTTGGATGCCTCCTCGACTGAGGAGGCGCGTGCGTATTCGAAGGCGGCCGGTATCACTTGCGTGCCTCCTTGATCTGCGCCCAGAGCCGGTTGGGGCTGGCGGGCATGTCCACATGCTTGATGCCGAATGGTGTCAACGCATCGCTGATCGCGTTGATGACGGCTGCGCTCGCCGCGATCGTTCCCGCCTCGCCGATACCTTTCACGCCGAGCTCGTTGGTCGGGCTGGGTGTCACGGTGTTGTCGGTGATCAAGTTCGGGATCTCATTTGCGGTGGGGACGGAGTAATCGATGAGGGTGCCCGTCTTCAGCTGCCCTGATTCCTCGTCGTAGATCATCTCTTCGAAGAGCGCCTGGCCGATGCCCTGCGTCACGCCGCCGTGAATTTGCCCCTCGACGATCGTCGGGTTGATGATGTTTCCGCAGTCATCGACCGCAACATATTTTTGAATCTCGACCGCACCAGTCTCGGGATCCACCTCGACCACGCAGACATGGGCGCCAAAGGGCCAGACGAGATTTGGCGGATCGAAGTAGGCCACCGCCTCCAATCCCTGCTCCATGCCCTCCGGCAAGCCAGCGCCGTATGCCGCGAACGCGACCTCGCCGAATGTCTTGGACTTGTCCGGGCTCCCCTTGACATGGAACTTGCCCTGGTCGAAAACGATGTCCTCCTCGGCCGCTTCCAGGATGTGTGCGGCCAGCTTCCTGGCCTTGTCGACGACCTTGCCCGAGGCGCGGCTGATGGCGACCCCACCCACCGAGAGGCTTCGACTGCCCGCGGTTCCGTAACCCATGGCGGTCCCTTCGCCGGTGTCGCCGTGACGGAGATCGACGCTCTCCATGGGCACGCCGAGGGTGTCGGCCACGATCTGAGAGAAGGTGGTTTCGTGGCCCTGCCCATGGGCGTGGGTCCCGGTGTACACGATCACCGAGCCAGTCGGCATGACCCTGACCTGGGCTGCCTCCGAGAGAGCGATGCCGCCAGTAGCCGGAGCGGTGGCGGAGCTGGGACCGAAGCCGCAGAGCTCGATCCAGGTTGAGAGTCCGATCCCCATGTACTTGCCATGCTTCCGGCCCTCTGTCTGCTGCTTGCGCAACTGGTCGTAACCCGCCAGCTCGAGCGCTCGGTTGAGAGTCTTCTCGTAATCGCCGCTGTCCACTACGAGCCCGAAATTCTGCGTAAACGGAAATTCCTTCGGTTGAATGAAGTTCTTGCGACGGATGGCGACCGGGTCCATCCCGATCTCGTGCGCGACCAGGTCAACCATCCGCTCGACAAGATGGGTTGCCTCAGGGCGGCCCGCTCCGCGGTAGGGGTCGGTCGGGACCTTGTTGGTGAGCACTCCCACCGTGCGTGAGGAGATGCCTTGCCACTTGTAGGCCCCGCCCGCCATCAAGCAGGCCACGGTTTGAAATGCCGAGAACGGCGCGCAATATGCGCCGACGTCGAGATACTGCGTGACCCGCATGCCGAGCAGCGTGCCGTCCTTCTTGGCGGCAACTTCCACGTCGTAGTACTGACCTCGACCGGCGTATGCGTTCTGCACGCTCTCGGTGCGGGACTCGATCCACTTGACCGGCCGCTCGAGCAAGCGTGAGACCGCCGGGACCAGATAGTCCTCGGGGTACGGACTGATCTTGCTGCCGAATCCGCCCCCCACATCGGCCGAAATCACACGCACGAGGCTCTCCTGGAGTCCCATCGCACCCGACACGAACAACCTGATGAAGTGCGGGTTCTGCGTCGACATCCACATGGTCAGCCGCTTGTCGTAGGCCTCGTAATCGGCCAACACACCGCGGGTCTCCATGGGCGTCGGGGTCAGCCGCTGCTGGTGAATCCGCTCTTTGACCACGACCTCGGCGGCCTTGAACGCCGCCTCGGATACCTCATCGCCGGTGAACGGCAGGTCCCAGCAGATGTTGTCCGGACCGTCCGAGTGGGTCTTGTTGCTGCCTGGTTGCGCCGCCTTCTCGACGTTCATCACGGCCGCTATCGGCTGATATTCGACGTCAACCAGCTCGGCGGCGTCTGCGGCCTGGGCCTTCGTCTCCGCGACCACGACCGCCACGATCTCGCCCTGATAGCAGGCTTCGCGCTCCGCGATGGGGAAGTGTTCGGGCACGTACTTCTTGACGGCAACAAAGACCGGCAGCGCGGGGAGAGTGCCGGCAAGCTGCCCCTTGAAATCGCGCGCGGTGTAGACGGCCGCCACTCCATCGGCCTTCGACGCTGCGGTGACGTCGATCTTCTTGATCAAGGCGTGCGCGTGGGGACTGCGCACAAACGCGACGTGGGCCACCCCCACGCGCGTGAAGTCATCGGTGAAGTGCCCATGGCCGGTGATCAGACGGGGATCTTCACGTCGCTGGACCCTGGCGCCAATCAGCTGGGAGACGGCCATCTACTCACCCCCTGATGTCATCGCCGCTCTCTTGTCGGCCGGAACCTTGGCCCCACCCATCGTTTTGGCGGCGGTCTGGACGGCTTTGACGATGTTCACGTAGCCCGTACACCGGCAGAGATTGCCCTCGAGACCTTTGCGGATCTCGTCTTCGGTCGGATTCGGGTTCTGGGCCAGCAGGTAAGCCGCGGCCATGATGAAGCCCGGCGTGCAGTAGCCGCACTGCAGTCCGTGCTCGTCCCAGAACGCCTGCTGGATCGGGTGCAGCTGGCCGTCCTTGGCCATGCCCTCGATGGTCGTGAGGCTCCTGCCCTCGGCCTGGACGGCGAACATCGTGCAGCTCTTGACGGCCTGGCCGTCGACCAGGATCGTGCACGCGCCGCACTGGCTCGTGTCGCAGCCGATGTGCGTGCCCGTCAGCCCCAGGTTGTCGCGCAGGTGGTGCACCAGCAAGAGGCGGGGCTCGACCTCATGCTCGTGCCGGCGGCCGTTGACGGTGGTTGCGACCTTGTGTTTCATGCGGTCCTCCTACTCCCCATCGCGGCAGCGCGGGAGCGCCGCCGGTTCCAAACCCAAGCCGCCGAGGACTAACCCCACTATTGCGCTACTTTTAGGCCGGAAATGCAACTGGAGAATTCCTTTGCGGTCAGCGCTCCCCCGGAGCGGGTGTTCGCCTATCTGCTCGACGTCAACAAGGTCGTGGGTTGCGTTCCGGGCGCTCAGCTGTCGGAGGTCGTCGACCCAACCACTTTCAAGGGCAACGTCAAGATCAAGGTCGGCCCCGTCACGGTGACCTACAACGGGACCGCGCGCATCTCGGAGCGGGATGACGCGGGGCACACGGCGACCCTGACCGCCGAGGGCCGGGAGACAACGGGGCCCGGCTCCGCCAGGGCCACGGCGCAGATGCGAGTGCACGCGGCCGGCGAGGGCTCGACGGTGGAGATCGTGACCGAATACCACGTCACCGGTCGCGTCGCTCAATTCGGGCGGAGCGTGATCCCTGACGTTTCGAGGCGATTGGTGCAGGAGATGGCCCGGTGCATCCAGGCCAACCTGGAAGCTTCAGGCAATCCGATCGAAGACAGCGTGGCGCCGGCGGCCGCCGATGCCTCCACCGCGCCGGCGACCCCAGCGCCGCAGGCCGCGCGCGAGATCAACGTGTTCGCGCTGCTCGCCCACCTGATCTCCGTCCGGGTCAGACGATTGTTCGGGAGGCGATCAGCCTAGGTACACCGCGAGCATCAGGTCGCGGTTGACCCAGATGTTGGGCTGGGTCCAGCTCTTGCCCGCGACGCCGAAGATCGTCACGGTCGCGTCGACGATCGGGAAGAACCGGGCCTTCATCAGGATCTCGGTGTGCATCGACGGCTCGGTCGCCTTGGGGAACTCGGCGGCGCCGGTGACCATGAAATTCGAGGCCTGGAACATCACGTAGCGGCGAATCATCTCCGCCACCTGGTCCGCGGGAGGCGGTTCAGGCTCGATGGTCCGGATACCGCCGATGAGGTTCTTGTTGAAGAGACCTTCCGGAACGCCGCTCAGCGGGACGGCACCGGGCAGCAGGGGCTCGGCGCTGACGTTGCGTAGGTGAAAAAGCGGCTCGGGGTCGTTGATCGTCTCCCGGAGGCGACCGCCTCGGACCTGGATCTCGGCCGTCAGGCGCTGGTACGGGGTCAGAACGTCGACCTTGACCCAGGAGAGGTTCGCCGCTGTGAAGGCTGCTGAAGGGCTCGCCATCAGCGGGCAAGGATAACGCGACGGCCCTCGGTCTCAACCCCACACAATGGACGATGTGGACCTCGAACAAGCGCGAGCGCGTATTCGCGAGCGGTCCGAGCTCAACGCCTTCATCTCCGTCTCCGACGAGCAAGGCGCCCGCGACGCCGTAGCTGTCAAAGACCTGGTCGACGTGCAGGGGATGGTCACGACGGCCGGAGGCGTGATCCTGCCCGACGTTCCCGCCTCTGATGACGCCCCGGTGATCAAGCGGCTCCGGCAGTCCGGCTGCGCGATCGTCGGCAAGGCGAACCTGCACGAGTTTGCGTACGGCGTGACGAGCATCAACCCGCACTACGGCACCGTGCGCAACCCCCATGACACCGGGCGTGTCGCGGGCGGGTCCTCCGGAGGCTCGGCGGTGGCCGTCGCGGCGGGTATGTGCGACTGGGCGGTCGGCAGCGACACCGGTGGATCCATCCGCATCCCCGCCTCGCTCTGCGGCGTGGCCGGGTTCAAACCTGCTTTCGGGTCCATCGACCTCGGCGGCGTGATCCCGCTGAGCGCGTCACTGGACACGCTCGGCCCGATGGCCCTCGACATGCCCGGCACCGCACGCGCGTACTCGATCATGTCCGGGGAAGACGTCTCCCTTGCGGGTTTGTCCAGGCCACGCCTCGCGGTGCCCGCCCGTTGGGTGACCGGCCTCGACCAGCCGACCGCCGACGCCTGGAATTTGGTCTCGCGAGGTCTGCCTGAGATCGAGTTCGGAGACCGGGACACGTTCTTCCAGGTCGGATTGACCATCTTGCTTTTCGAGGCCGCCGCGTATCACCGGCGATGGGCGACCGACAGCCCGGAGAAATACGGCGAGGACGTGCTCCGGTTGATCCGGCGCGGCTTTGAGGTCACGCCGGCGAGCTACCAGCAGGCCCTGTTGGAGCGGACGCGGCTACAGGACCAGGCCGAGCGTGCGATGGAGGGCGTCGACGCACTGATCCTGCCGGCGACCGCGGTCGTCGCCCCGCCCATCGAGACCGCCAACGATATGCGCGAGCCGCTGTCTCGTTTCACGCGGCCTTTCAACACCACGCACCAGCCTGTGGCGGTGCTGCCGGCGCCGGTGAGCGGCCTTCCCGTCGGCATCCAGGTCGCCGGCGTCACCAACACCGAAACCCTTCGTGCCGCGGCCTGGTTGGAGCAGGAGTGGAAGGCGTGAAATCGAAGGAGCTCTTCCCCGCGATGTTCAGCCGGAATGCTGCGGCCTACCAGCTGCGGCTCGACGGCATCATGGCGCGCAAAGAGGCGCGCGGCCGGCAGCGCGTCATCGAGCTGTTGGACCTCCGCCCTGGGATGCGAGTCCTCGACCTTGCTTGCGGCCCAGGCACCCTGAGCAAGCCAATCGCCGCCCTGGTCGCGCCGGACGGGGAGCTGGTCGGCGTCGACCTGGCGGAAGGAATGATGCAGCTGGCCCGCGCGGCGGGGATCCCGAACGCGAGCTTCCAGGTGATGGACATCGAGCAGCTCGCTTTTCCCGACGCATGGTTTGACGCGGCGGCGTGCGGCCACGGGCTGCAGTTCGTGCCCGATCTTGCCCGAGCACTCGGCGAGGCTCATCGCGTGCTGCGCCCCGGAGCGCGTTTTGCCGCCAGCGTGCCGCTGTCCAACGACAACCAGCGGCCGTGGATGGTGATCGACGAGGTGGTCGATCGCTGGCTGCCGCCCGCGCCGGCCGCCACGGACCAGCAGCCGACGCGCTCGATGGTGGCCGATCCCGACGCGTTTCGCGCCCTCGCGCTGAGCGCCGGCTTCGCCGTGGCCCACGTCGAGGCGATCGAAGAGAAGGTGCGCTGGGAATCCGCCGAGCAGCTCGTGGGGTTGTGCATGAGCTGGTGGGATCTCGCCGCGCGGGTGGAACGCCTTGCGCCGGACCGGCGGCAGGCCTTCATGGACGACGCGATCGCGTCGCTGCGGCGCGACCACCCCGGACCGATTGAGACCGTCGGGCGCAATCACGTATTGTTCGCGACCGTTTGAGACGGAACCTCGGTCGGGCCCTGTTTCTGTTGACGGTCCTCAGCGCCTGCGGGCCTGGCGAACGGGCCGCAGTCGTATCCTCGCCTTCGACGCCTTCGGCGCTGACGCTGCCTTCCGCGTCGCCCACACCCCCCGAAGCTCCAATCGTGTACGGCCCATCTGAATACCGGGCGATGTGGGTGGACGCCTTCAACGACGGGATCAAGTCGCGGGCCCAGGTGGAGAAGCTGATCGCTGACGCGCATCGAGGAAATCTGAACGCCCTCATCGTCCAGGTTCGCAAGAGAGGCGACGCGTACTTCAACCGGTCTTCTGTGGAACCTCGGGCCGTTGACATCAAAGGGTCCCGCGGGTTCGATCCGCTGGGATACCTCATCCAGCTTGCGCATGCATCAAGGCCTCGGATCGAAGTGCACGCGTGGCTAAACACGTTTTTCGCCGGCCAGGAGAGCGGCGTGTATCGGAAGCACGGAGACTGGGTCAATCTGACCAACGATGGCGCGACCGGTGGATACCTTGACCCCGCCATCCCCGAGGTACAGACGTACACGCACAAGATCTTCATGAACGTCGCGCTCAACTACGACGTCGACGGCGTGCACATGGACTTCGTCCGGTATCCGGGCGCGACGTGGGGCTACACGGCCGCGTCACTCGCTCAGTACAAACACGAAACCGGCGCGAGCGCCGCGCCTGCTCCTGAAGATCCTCGGTGGCAAGCGTGGCGGCGCGACCGCGTGACCGCGTTCGTGCGCGACCTGCATGCCGACCTGCAGCAGCAGAAGCCATCCGTGAAGCTCAGCGCGGCGCTCATCTGCTTCGGCGGCGGACCGGCGAGCGCTGCGGACTGGGTCTACACATCCGCATACAGGTCAGTCCTCCAGGACTGGCGCGGCTGGCTCGCCAACGGCTACATCGACTTCGGCGTGCCGATGAATTACGACAGCGATTGGATCGGGCGCGAGCAGGGTTGGTTCGACCGATGGCTCAACTTTGAGAAGGATTCGGGGTTCGCCAATCGAGTGGTGACCGGGATGGGCGCCTTCTTGAATTACCCGGACGACTCCCTGGCCCAGATCCGACGGGTTCTGGCGCCGTCGGCGCGTGGAAACCACGTAATGGGCGTCGCGATCTATTCCTATGCCGCGACTTCCGTCTACGGCAACTATGACTTCTACAACTCGACGGACCTCTCGTCCGGCCTGCCGCGACAGCCTTACGCCGGGGGCATCGCCACCCCCGCAGGGTTGGAGCAGCGTGGCCAGGCGTTCAACGACTCATTCATGACCCAGCTCTCCCAGCCAGCCGACTACACCGACGTCCAGCTTGGCGTGGTTCATACGCAGCCGGTTTTCACTCAACCCGCGCAAGTCCCGCAGCTGCCGGCTTAGATTCGCGTCGTGCACAGGGCCGGCGCGTTTCCGCGATGAGGACGTGAGCGTGCCGCATCCGAGCGTCATCCTCCGGCTCGTCGGGTTTGCCGTCGCGGCCGGGTTGGCGATGGCGGGGATTCAGCCTCTGGTCGCCGCCACCACCGGCGCGGTCGACCTGCGTTGGGCGGTGGGGCTGACCGCGCCGGCCTTGATCACGGCCGGACTGCTCTTGGGCGCGGCGCGGATCTCCGACCGCGGAGACAAGGTGCAGCCGCCGTGGTACTCGGCATGGCTCCTGCTCCCCGGCTCGTTCTTGCTCGCGGGCGCCGCGGCGATGTGCATCTTCGGCGCTCTGGTCCAGTTCTCGCTGATCCCGTGGACGATGTGGGTCCTGTTGACCAGCGGAGGCTTGCTTTGGATGGCCGCGCTCGTCCTGGTGCGAAGCCACTCCCACTGACCGGAGCGCCTGGTTATGTGAGCGGTTGGGCGCTCGGCGTGGCGGCGCGTGTCAGCCGGTCGCGGATCCCTCTCCGCCCGCGCTCGATGGCGCGCACGCCTTCTTCATTTTTGAAGCCGCTGTTCGCTCCGCCGAGTAGGCTGTCGAGCTCCCAGGCAAGCTGCTCCGGGTCGACCCCGGCATCGATCTCGCCCGCCTCCTGAGCCTCGCGGACGGCTCGCTGCAACGTGTAAGACCAGTAGTTCTTCTTCTCGAGCACCGAATCGCGGACGGGCCCCGGGCGCCGGCTGTCGAACTCTTCGGCGACCGCCCAGAAAAAGCATCCGCCCGGGAAAACCCCGCGCTCGAGGTAGGAGAGCCACGAGTTGCACAGGGCCCAGACGCGGCCGGCGCCCCGCGGAGTGGCCAGGGCAGGACGGATCACCTCGTCTGTGAAAATTCGGGCGGCGGCGTCGATCGTCGCCATGTGCAGCTCCTCTTTGGAGCCGAAGTGAGCGAAGAGACCGCTCTTGCTGATGCCCAGGTCGGTGGCGAGGCGCTGCAGCGACACCGCCTCCAGGCCTTCCGCCGAGCCGACGCGGGCGGCGTGGGCGAGGATGGCCTGGCGGGTTTTCATGCCACGAAGCCGCCGCCGGTCGGTCGACTCCTGGACTGCCATTGCCCAAATATTAGCACGAACGGTCGGTTACTCTTGACTTATACGACCGTTCGTGCTATTTCTTTGCTGAAGGGCGATGATCGAGATCGAATCCGCGAGTCACGGGCGACCTGGGCTGGCCAGCCTGGAGCCCTCGGACCACGAGCTGGTGGCACGGCTGTTTGGCCGCCTCTCGCCCGAATCGGTCTACCGGCGGTTCTTCAGCCCCATCTCCAGGCCCGACCAGTTCATCGCCTCGGTCCTGCGCACCGACCACCACGACCGCGAAGCCGTCGCGGCGACCGACCGCGGCGAGGTCGTCGCCGTGGCGCAGTACGTCAGGCTGGCGGGCTCGCGGGAGGCCGACCTGGCGATCGTGGTCGCGGACGGATGGCAGCGCCAGGGCATCGGCACTAGGCTCGTGGCGGCCGTCGCGGAGCGGGCTCGGGCCGAAGGAATCACCGCGTTTGCAGTCGACATTCAGGGCGACAACTTTGGAGCGCTGAGACTCCTGAAGCGGGTCACACCTGACATCCACCTCGCCTTTTCTGGCGGCGTGGGCGAAGGTCGCATCCCGCTGTGAACGACCGCGACCGCCTGCGGGTCTTGCGCGCGACTCGCGAGTTTGCGGGTCTCGGTGACGCGAAGCTGCGGAGCCTGTTCCCTTACATCGACGAGCTATGCGTCGACGCCGGGACGCGGGTGGCGGAGGAAGGACGGTTGTGCCACCAGTTCGTGATCGTGGTGTCGGGAATGTTGGAAACGTGCCGCCGAGGTCGGTCTGGCCGGATCGGTCCAGGAGAAAGCTTTGGTTGGGAAGCGATGCGAGCGCGTGGGTGTAACGATGAGACGGTTCTTGCCACAAGTCCGGCGAGCCTGCTCGTGATGGGGCACGCACAATTCCGCGCTGCCGAAGGACTCGCGACCCCTCGCTAACCCGCGGCGCGCGAGTGCATCATGCCCGCGCCGCCCGCCAGCGTTCGGCGCAGGCACACCGCAACCCACATCCGGTACGGCCGCCATTTCTCGGCGAGCTCTTCCAACTTCGCCACGTCCGGCTCGCGCGGCAATCCATATGCGGTGCGGACCGCACCGAGCAGGCGAGGTTCGGCCGTCGGCAGCCCGAGGCTGCCGGCCAGCGCCGCGCCTCCCGGAACCAAGCCAAGGCGAAAGCCGAGCTCGTCGTCGACCCCGAGGCGCCGCGCCGCGTCAGCGGCCCGCTCCCACACCGACGGGTCGACGAT
>Ga0209804_1001843_pt1 | contig 13277 bp, 15 predicted proteins | sample GraSoiAngelo_139_FD_185896 | JGI IMG/M metagenome (GOLD analysis project Ga0209804, IMG submission 185896) | Grasslands soil microbial communities from the Angelo Coastal Reserve, California, USA - 14_0929_12_20cm (SPAdes) (version 2) | ecosystem: Environmental > Terrestrial > Soil > Grasslands ... | reverse complement strand
TCCCTGTCGGAATGCGGCGCGCATCGCGTTGTCGTAGCTTCCGACGTGTAGCGATTCACCGCGTGGCGCAGCCATGCCGACGGTCCAGGATGTCGATCCCGAACTGACGCTGACACTGATCCCACCCTCGCCAAGATTGCTCTGGCCGGCGCCAAACCTCCAGGCAGGTGGGGTCATTGTCTGCGTCTGACCCTGCCCGATGAAGTCGCCAGAGGCACTGCTGAACGCGAAGGAACTCCCCACGTGCGGGAACGGACTCGGTTGCGCGGCCGGACTGCTCTGGCTCGACCGAATGGGTGAGGGCGACGGCGTGGGCGTGAGCTGACTGCTGCGACTGTTGCTCGGACTTTGGCCGAGCGAAGGGATGGCAGGACCAATGAAGAGGATCGTCACAAGCGCGGCGACGACCAGGGCAACATACGCGCCGGCGCGCGACAGCAGCGGCTTCCCCGGACTTAGCGGCGCTGGGATTCTGCTGCTGACTGTGGCATCGCGGTGAGGCGGGGCAAGAGCTCGCAGGCGCAGCCAGGCGATCAGGTTCAGGAGCAGCGTGATTGGGGTCAGAAAGAAAGAGAAGAATCCGAACCAGCCCTGGAACATGGTGCTGTTCTGGTGCTGACGGAAGACCGCGATCCCGCAGTCCCGGCAGAATGGGCCTTTGTTCGTCTTGTGAACCATCCAGGCGATCCGGCCGTTGTGCTCGTGGATCGTGACGTTGGCCGCCGGCGTCGATCCGCAGAGCCGGCAGGCGAGCGGCTGGCCGGCCCCGGGCTTGATGACAACGCCAAGCGACACCGCGACCCGTCGTGCCGCCTCGGCTGCAGAGGCCGTGTCCCCGCCTCGGGCGATCTCCTGGAGCGCGGCGTCAACCGCCGCATCGCGGACGAGGTCATTGCCCCCGATTTCGCGACTGACCCAGTCGACCCATTGCTTACGGGCCTCGCCCTCGCCGATGTCTCAACGCCCCCAGCCGCCATTTCGGACTCCGTCCCCATTCCAGGTACGGAGCCTGCTGCGATCGCGGCGGCTCTAGGAAGTTATCGGAACGCGGTCGCCTTTCTTGCCCCGGGCGCGCCGATGCCGGCTGAGAGACGGGGACGCGCAGCCCCCGTCTCTTACACGGTCGGCCCCTCCTATGGGTATGGCGTGTTATCGGGATTCGTCTTCTTGCCGGGGTTTGATTGTGGCGATGAACTCTCCTCCCGTGTCGAACAGCGTGAGGAGCCGGGCGTTTGCCGGTGACTCGATGGGGTCGGCGGAGGTCAGCTTGTGCCCGTTTACTGTGGTGGCGAAGGGTACCGTTCCCAGACCGGGGATTGAGGTCATCGTGGGCACGCAGCCGCCGGTGGAGATGCCCTGAGCACTGCACAGGACGAAGTAGCCGTGGTAGCGAACCAGGTTGTTGCCAGGGTCGTCGCCATGGTTCTGCGGTGACACGTCGCCGATAACGTGGTCGTGCAGGAAGGGCACACTGCCCTGCGGGACGCGGGTCTGCGGCGCCAGGACGTAGAAGCTGTGTATTGGGGCGCTGGATGGGCTGGGGTTGAGGTCGACAAAGGTCATCTTGAGCTGGACGCCATCCGACCAGACCTTTTCAAAGCAGGGCGTAGTGGCGCCGCTGGCATTGCAATTTCCCAGGGCTGCGGCCTGGACCGGGGATGCGGCCGCGAAGACGATCGTCAACGCGGCGACGGTTGTCGTGCCGATGCGGACAAGGATTGAATTCAACTTTGACTCCTTTGAATTTCATGAGGAGCCCGGCCTAGGCCGGGCTCCAAGCTACGCCAGGTGGAAGCGAGAACCTCTACCTGACAGCCGCCAGGGGACGGTTGTCCACTGCGACGGGTCGGTTGTAAAGGGCGGTGATGGCAGAGGGCTTAAAGCCTTTGACGACCAAATAAACGCCCAGCGAAAATTCCCAGATTGCGATCGGGAATGCGACCACGGCAACCGCGCCATGCTGGCCGGTGAGACCGAAGACCACGGCGGCGTCGCCAGCGACCAGAAGTGCCGCCCCGGTGAATCCCAGCAGCGGAAGCCACCGTGGCACCAGGCGCGACTTGTACAGCAGCGAGCCGATCAACAGCGCATTGACAGCCGGAATGAAGCTCTGGCTGAGCAGGAAGATCCGGTCATACATGCTGATCAGCGCATGGCCGGTGACCAACGCATTCGCTCCGGCTCCGGCCTGCTGCAAGCTGACGAGCGACAGGACGCACGCCACGCCGGCGAGGATGGCGCCGCCTTCCAGGGTTCGCGTGGCGACGAAGCCCAGCGCGGCTCCCTCATTCTGCCTCTTGACCACCGGGAATAGCGCGACCGCTGTGCCGATACCGGCGAGCGCCACGATCATCTCCAGGATGGCGCCGACGATGATGCTGGTATTCGAGCCATGCCCGATGATGTAGTTCGAAGCGCGCAGCGGATTGTAGAGAAAGAGTGTCGGGATCGAGACGAAGCTGAGCAGGTACAGCGCGCCTGCGGCAAACGCGGTTTTTCTAAGTGGACTCATTTGAAGCTCCTCGATAAGGTCATCGACGCGACGACCACGGATTGATGTTCACGGCGAGCGCGGCGTCATCGTGGGCCCATCAACCACCTCCCCCCTCTCATCGCCTTCATCGCGAGCCCGAGTTGTTCCCGTATCGAATCACGGCATCGATGCGGGCTTCTCTGCGGGCCGCAACCTCGCAGGCCCAGACGAACTCGATCAGCTCCGTCAGCTGTGCGTCGAGCGCGGCGATTGCTGTCGGTTCGTTGCGCGGGGTCTCGACTTGATTGTTTAGCTCGTTCATCACTCTTCTCCTATGGAAAGTGCCGGCGTGGAGGTCAGACTGGTGACTTCGTAACCGTGCAAGGCTTCGAGAAACGGTTGAAAGCTGCCCCAAACCAGGCAGCACACCCGGTGGCCATCGACCTCGACCTCGGTGACCCCGATCGCCCGCGCGATTTGTCGCGCCGGCGGCGGGCCGACGAATGTCACCTCAACTCTTTGGGTCGCTAGCTCCTTCGTCATACTTGTCAGCCTGAGGCCGCAGCCGGCCGCGCGAATCGTCAGGATTACTGAGTCGATGCGTAGTCACCATGGCCAGACCTAAGCACCGGTTGGGCAATCTGCCCGCGGAGGCGACGAGCTTCATCGGCCGCCGCCGGGAGCTTGGCGAGATCAGAAAGAAGCTCACGTCGGCCCGACTCGTCAGCCTCGTGGGGCCAGGAGGCGTCGGGAAGACCCGCCTCGCACTACGGATCGCGGCCGACCTGGGACGTGGGTTCACGGATGGCGCCTGGTTGGTCGAGCTCGCCGAGATTCGCGATGGAGATCTGGTGACCAACGCCGTGCTCGCAGCCCTGGACCTCCGAGACCAGGCCGCAATGAAGCCACTGCAGATCCTGCTCTCCGACTTGCAAAACAGGCAGCTGTTGCTCCTCCTCGACAACTGTGAGCATCTCCTCGGAGCGATCGCTCCACTGGTGGCCGACCTCCTTCGCGCCGCGCCTAGGCTGACGGTGATCACCACAACTCGAGAGCCGCTCCAGGCGCCCGGCGAGCACATCATCCCGATTCCGCCGCTGCAGTTGCCTCCAGCAGACGGAACGCAAGCACTCACTCAGCTGCGACAGAACGAAGCCGTCATGCTGTTCAGTGAGCGGGCGGGAGCGGCATCGGGCACGTTCGAGCTCACCGACTCGAACCAGGCCGTGGTCGTCGCGCTGTGCCGCCGGCTCGACGGTTTGCCGCTGGCGATTGAGCTGGCGGCGGTTAGAACCCGAGGCCTTAGCCTGGAACAGATCCTCGATCGCTTGACTGACCGATTTGCGCTGCTCACCGGCGGAGGCCGCGCGGCACTCCCGCGTCATCAGACGCTTCGAACGACCATCGACTGGAGCTACGACCTGTTGACGGCCGCCGAGCAAATGCTGTTCAGGCGGTTATGCGTGTTCGCCGGTCGATTCACCCTGGAGGATGTCGAGTCCGTTTGCACCTCCAGTGAGGTGCCTGCCATGGGGGCGATGGACATCCTGTCAGCTCTGGTCGACAAATCGCTGGTAACCAAAGAGGACGTGAGGGGGCTCGCCTGCTATCGACTGCACGAAACGCTGCGCGAATACGCCAGCCTCAAGTTGGGGGATGCACATGAGGAGGAGCTTCTGGAGGAGCGCTGCCTCGAGCACTACCGGACGACCTGTCTGCGATCGGCGGACCAGGCTCGATACCGGCTTCTCGAGTGGCTCGCGTGGGCCGAGCTGGAAATCGACAACATCCGAGCCGTTGTTCAGCAATGCCTGGTGCGCGGCGACTCTGCTCGCGGGCTGGATATCGCCGCCTCGATGAAGTACTACTGGATCACGCACGGGACCACGGAGGCCGTGCGCTGGCTCGACCCACTGCTCGCGGCCGGCGAGGCGTCTCCTCGTACGCTGGTGCGGGCCTATTACCTTCGTGGTTGGTTGAGCCTGCTGCAGGGGGATCCCGCCGCCGCCAGACCGTGGATCGCACGAGCCGTAGCGACCGCTCGGGAGACGGGGCAGCAGGCGCTGTTGTCCGAGTCACTATCGATAGCCGCGACCGCCGAGAACCTGGCTGGCGAGCATGAAGCGGCGAGACGTTTTCTCGAGGAGGCCGAAGCGATCACCCCGGGTCTGCATGACTTCCCGGCGACAATCGAGTTGGTGGAGTCTCGGGCCATTCAGGCGATCTTCGAGGGGAATCTGGAGACCTCCCGCGCTGCGTCCCTGGAGGGCGTGCGCCTCAGCCGAGAAGCGGGTGACGTATATCAATTGGAAGCGATGCTTCGCAACCTCGGCATGGTGGGGATGATGTCAGGCGATTTTCACGGCGCCAACTCACAGTTCAGCGAAGCGTTGCGCCTCGCTCGGACCATCGATAACCGGCTGGCGCAGTATTACGGACTTGCGGCGGCAGGCTGGTATACGGCCAACACTGGCCGGACGCGCGCAGCGGCACAGCTGCTCGGGGCAGCAGAAGCCGTGGGCAGGCAGACCGGCGCAGACATCATGGGACCGCTTCTTCCCCTCTTGGCGCAGGCCAAAGCGTCGGCGAAGGGAGCGCTGGGGTCGTCGAAGTTCGAGGCTGAATTTCAGGCGGGCCGTCGCTTGAGTCGCATGGAGGCGTTGCGCCTTGCGCTCGGCGAATCCGAACAAGCCGAGGTCGCCGCTTCTGACGGCGCCGAGCGCGCGGCCCTCGGGAAGCGCGAGCTGGACGTCGCGCGGCTGGTCGCAGAGGGACTGAGCAACAAGCAGATCGCCGCCCGCCTGTTCATTTCCGATCGTACGGTCGCCACTCACGTCGGCAACATCCTGAACAAGCTCGGGTTCAATTCGCGCGCCCAGGTCGCAACCTGGGTGGCATCGTCGAATCGATGAAGCCGCGGTGGACGGATTGAAATACGAAATTGCAGCCGAGGCTGTGCTGGCGCCGGAATCGCCGGTGGCGCACAGGGTCGGATGGGGGTTCATGTCCCTCTACACGTTGGCGTTCATGAGTACCAACCTGGTCTTCCTCGCGCCGTTGCTGGTCACCTTGCCGCTGAGGGTCAACTCGCTGGTCGGGATCAAACAGGCACCGAGCAGCCTGGCGCTTGTCGCCGGGATCGGCGCCCTGGTGGCAATGTTCGGTAATCCCTTCTTCGGGAGGATGAGCGACCGCACCTCGTCGCGGCTGGGCATGCGACGCCCATGGATGGTCATCGGCCTGCTGGGCGGTACCGTCGGCATCCTGATGATTGCGTTGGCGCCCAACATCGCGGTCGTACTCGTCGGATGGTGTATTGCTCAGCTCTTTTTCAACGCACTGCTCGCCGCCTTGATCGCAGTCCTGCCCGACCAGGTCGCGCGCGCGCAACGCGGTCTGGTCTCCGGTGTCCTGGGTGTGTGTCTGCCGATCGCGGCGGTAAGTGGCACCTTTCTCGTCAAACTTTTCACCGGCAACCCGATCGCCACCTTCCTGGTCCCGTGCGTAATTGGCGGGTTCTTCATCCTGCTCTTCGCAGTCGCGCTCAAGGACCGTCGACTCGCCAGGGCGAGCAGGCCGGGCTGGTCGCTGCGGGAATTCGCCAGTACCTTCTACGTCAAACCGCGGACAAGCCCAGACTTCGCTTGGGCCTTCGCCAGTCGCTTCATGTTCCTTATGGCCTACGCCCTCCTGACTACCTACGAGGCCTTCTTCCTGCTGGGCAAGATCGGCACCGCCGTGGCCGACGTGCCGCAACAGATATTCGTCGGCACGCTCACCCAATCCGTCATCATCGTCGCCGCTTCGCTCATCGCTGGCAAGCTCTCTGACCGGACGGGCCGAAGGAAGATCTTCGTTTTCACCGCATCGATCATCTACGGCCTAGCAATGTTCGCGGTCGCGATCGCCAGCAACTTCAACGGATTCCTGGTGGGCCTGGCCATCAGCGGACTCGGCTTCGGCATCTATGCGGCCGTCGACCTCGCGCTCGTCGCCGACGTGCTACCGAGCAAAGACAACGTCGCCAAAGATCTCGGTGTGTTCAACATCGCCGGCGCTCTCCCCTTCTCCATCGCCCCGGCGGGCGCGCCGGCGATCCTGGCGATCGGCGGCGGCAATTACGGCGTGTTGTACGCCGCGGCCGGGATCTTCGCCATCATCGGGGCCGTCGCCATACTGCCCGTGAGGGGCGTCCGATAAGGGCCAGCTCAGTCCTCAGCTCACCGCTTTCTTCACGAGCGCGCCGATCCTTGCCTCGTCGGCGGCGGTCAACTCCGTCAGAGCGTAGGCGTTTGGCCACATCGTGCCTTCGTCGAGGTGCGCCTCGTCGCTGAAGCCGAGCGTCGCGTACCTGGTCTTGAACTTCTGACCGCTTTGGAAGAAGCACACGACCTTGCCGTCCTTGGCGTAGGCGGGCATCCCATACCACGTTCTTGGCGACAGGGCTGGCGCGCTGGCTTTGACGATGGCATGGAGCCGCTTGGCCATGACGCGATCCCGTGCCGGCATCTCCGCGATCTTGGCGAGCACCGCGGTTTCCCCTTCCGCCTCGTCCGCGGCCGCCTTCATCTCTTTGACCCGCTCCTTCATCGCGCCCTTTTCCTCGTTCGTAAATCCCTCGCGCCTCTTTTTCGCGGTGCTGCGCTTGCTGGCCTTCTGCGTGTCCTTCATTAGAGATTTCCTCCCGTGCGAGTTTTGAGCGAACCGCCATTGGCGGTGTCCATGGGTGTCAATCTAACTGCGGCTCGGTGACCTGCGCTTCTCGATTCCTGATCGGTTTGATGCACCGCTCCGTCGCGGGCTCACGCGGCCACACTAGCAGCGAGACGGCCGCAAGGAGGACGGTGGCCAGGCCCGACGCGACGAGCGTGCCGCCTCCGCCGAGGAGGCTAACGAGCGGCCCGCCGAGCGCGATCCCCAGCGGTGTCGACACAATGACGACTGTCCCTCGCGCGGCAAGAACGGCGGGCAGATCAGCGGCGGGCGTGGCGGCTTGGAAGAGCGCATAGGTGAGCGGAACGAACGGCCCATAGATCAGACCCCCCAGCGCGAAACACACGAGCGTGACCGGGACTGGCGCGAAGGCGAAAGGCAGCAGGCATGCACCCCAGCCGGCGACGATCGCGATCGCGATCCCCCGCACGTTGCCGGTACGCAGCGCTCCGGTGAGGAGGGTCGCCGTCAGAGCGCCCAGGGCGAAGCTGGTCCAGTAGGCGCCGAGGAGCTGCGCCGAAGCGCCCAGCTCGCGCGCGACATGGAAGGGCAATGCCACCTCGACCGGCCCATACAGGAAGAAAAAGAACCACGTCACGATCGTCAGGCTCAGGAGATCGCGTCGTCGCAGGAGGCGGAAGCCCGAGACATGCCCCGCTGGCACCTCGTCTGCCGCGCGCGGTGCTGGTGCGGTGGCGACGCCCGACGCCACGATGCCGAGGACCGCGAAGGATGCCGCATCCAGCACGAGAAGCCAGCCGGCCGCGAACTGTGTCAGCAGGATGCCCGCGGCTAGCGGACCGATGATCGTGGCAATCGACACCTGTGCGCTCGCAAATGAGTTGGCGGTGAGCCGCCCCTCTGCGCCTCCGACGTCGGCGAGCAGCGAGTACTCACCGGCCGTGCCCCAGGTGGTGAGCAGCGACGACGCTGCCAGCAGGATTACGTACATGGACGGATGGAGCGCGTGGGCGAGCGACAGGGTCGCGATCGCGGCGAGGCTTCCGGCTCGGAGGAACGAGTGCGCGAGGACCAGGACGGTCGGTGACCGGCGCCGGAGGAACCGGCCAAGCGTGATGCCGCCGATGACCCCGGGCAGCGTGTACGCCGCGACCGCCACGCCCACGTAGACGCCGGCGTCGCGGAATGGCGCGATCGCCAGCGCGAGCCAGGCAATCGTGACGATGCTCATCCCGTCGCCCAATGACGAGACGGCCAAGCCGGCAAGCAAGCGGCGTGCCCGCGAATCCCGCAACAGACTGCGATACGCGGTTAGGTCCATGGCGCGTTCAGGCGAGATGTGGAGGTCGAACAGAGGGCGACGGGCCGCGCCATCGGAGACGTGGACACGTCCTGGCGCGACCCGCTGACTCCGACCGCCTTACCGGCGCCCCGCTCCGCTACGTGCGCGGTCTAGCTGTGCGATCTGGATCACGTTGCCAGAGGTGTCATTCGCCTGGGCGATGGTCGAGCCTGTCACCTTGGTGGGCGGCATCTTGAATTCGGCGCCGGCGGCCTTCATCCGCTCATACTCGCCCTGGACGTCGTCCGTGAAGAACATGGCTGCGGGCTGGCCCTGCTGAAAAAGCGCCTCCTGGTAGGCCTTGGCCGCGGGGTTGTCGTTGCGCGCGAGCTGCAGCTCGGTGCCATCCGGGTCTTCGGGAGACGCCACGGTTAGCCACCGATACCCCCCTTGCGAAACGTCCGCCTTTTTCACGAAGCCGGCCACTTGGGTGTAGAAGCGCAAGGCCTTGTCCTGGTCGCCAACGTAAATCGTGGTCAATTTGATTTTCATTACTTTCCTCCTGTGAAATTCGCGGCGTTGGCCGCTTCATACGGTCAGCCTAGGCCCCGCGCTCCGCGATTGCTTCTTGATTCCTGACGGGTCTCAGGAATACGCCCCACATCGGTCAGGAATGAAGAAGCATTCCCGCCGCGATCGATCTACCGTGCGGGATATGGAATTGAAAGTCTCGCACTGCTTTATTCCCGTCCACGACCGCGACGAAGCCCTGGCGTTCTACCGCGACGTCCTTGGTCTCGAGGTTCGCAACGACGTCAAACGCGCGGGTTTGCGCTGGGAGACGGTGGGCCCGAAGGCACAGCCCGACGTCAACCTCGTGCTCGAGCCGCCGGCGGCCAATCCGAATGCCTCTCCGGATGACGCGCAGGTGATGTCGGAGCTCCTGGCCAACGGCATGCTGCGCGCCGTCATCTTCGCCACCGACGACTGCGATGCAACCTTCGAGCACCTGTGCCGAGCCGGTGCCGAGGTGCTGCAGGAACCGATGGACCAGCACTACGGCGTTCGTGACTGCGCGTTTCGCGACCCTTCGGGCAACATCGTCCGATTCAGCCAGAAGCGCTGACAGGCGCGCCTAGCCCCGTTTCTTTATAGGATTGTAAATGTGCTTATTGACTTCCTTTTCCTTGAGTTCTGTGACTAGCGCGACTCGCGTCCCACCCCATGGCGCCTCGACGCAGCACCTGCGCGACCTGGCGCGTCTGCGCCGCGTCCGCGACCGGATCGACCGGGAGTACGAGCGGCCGCTGGACGTCGAGGCGCTCGCCCGGGGCGTCCACATGTCGGCCGGGCACCTCAGCCGGGAGTTCCGCCTCGCCTACGGCGAGTCGCCGTACAGCTATCTGATGACGCGGCGCATCGAGCGCGCGATGGCGCTGCTGCGTCGTGGCGACCTCAGCGTCACCGAGGTCTGTTTTGCGGTCGGCTGCTCATCGCTGGGCACCTTCAGCAGTCGCTTCACCGAACTGGTCGGGATGCCGCCCAGCACCTACCGGCGCCACGAAGCGCGCGCCACGGAAGGGATGGCGCCGTGCGTGGCAAAACAGGTGACCCGACCGATCAGGAAGCGAGAAGCGCGGGTCACCGAGCCCGTCCTGGCGTGACCGCCATGCACCTCACCATTCACTCGACCTTCCTCCCGCACGCCGACCCGGACGCATCTCTGGCCTTCTATCGCGACACCCTCGGCTTCGAGGTCCGCAATGATGTCGGACACGGCGGGATGCGCTGGATCACGGTCGGCCCTCCCGACCAGCCCGGCACGTCGATCGTCCTTCACCCGCCGGGCGTCGGCCCCGGCCCCGTCACCGACGACGAGCGCCGCACCATCGTCGAGATGATGGCCAAGGGCAGCTATGCCGCCATCATCCTGGCCACTACCGACCTCGAGGGCAGCTTCGCGCGGGTGCAGGCCAGCGGCGCCGAAGTCGTCCAGGAGCCGACCGAGCAGCCCTACGGGGTCCGCGACTGCGCCTTCCGCGATCCCGCGGGCAACCTCGTCCGCATCAACGAGCAGCGCTGAGCCGAGCCGCGATCAGCGCGGTGAGATGGTGACGATCACGTTGCCCTTCTTGTGACCCAGGTCGACGTAGCGGTGCGCCTCCACAATCTCATCCAGCGTGTAGCGGCGGTCGATCACCGGCCGAAACGCGCCGCTCTCGGCGAGTTCCTTCAGCACCAACAGGTCTGACTTCTTGGTCCTCGGGAACGCGTCATCGACGGACATCGACACTCCGCCCGATGCGAGTGCCGCGCCGGCGTTGAGCATCGCCTTCGCGCTCTTCCTTTTGCCAACGGCGTCGAAGATGACGTCGTAGCGTCTGCCGCTCTGTGTGAAGTCGTCCTTCGTGTAGTCGATCACCGTGGTCGCACCCAGCGACCGCACAAGCTCGAGGTTCGTTGTGCTGCAAACGCCGGTCACCTCAGCGCCGAGATGCCTCGCCAGCTGCACCACAGACGTGCCGATCGCCCCCGAGGCTCCATACACCAGCAGCTGCTGGCCCGTCCGAACCTTCAGCCGGCGCACAAAGAACGAGGCGATTAGCCCGCCGTAGGGCAGGGCGGCGGATTCCTCGTAGGTGAGGTTGGCCGGTCGAAGTGCGAGCGCCGAACTCGCCGGCCAGCACAGCTTTTCGGCGTATGTACCGGCACGGAAACCGTCCATTCCGAAAACCTGGTCACCTGGCTTGAAGGAGGTTACCTCACGGCCCACCGACTCGATCTCGCCGGCCGCGATCATGCCGATAATCCCCTTCCGCGGCGCCCTGATGCCGAACGCCGCTCGCATGAAGAGCCGGTAGACACCGCGCAGCTTGAGCCCTCTCACGATGCAGTCGCTGGCTGTGACCGCGGTCGCGACAAGCCGGATGCACACGTCCTTGTCCCGGGGACGCGGGTCGGGCACAGTCCTGATCTGGAGCACCTCGGGCGGCCCGTACGCCGTGCAAACGGCGGCTCTCATGCCCTGATTATGCGATCCGGCACTTTGGGCGCTTTTCTATCTCAAAATGCGGTATAGACCTCGACCTGGCCGCGCTCGATTCTGACCTGGAGCGCCGGCAGCGCCGGCAGCCGGGTCTCGTGCTGATTGCTTGGCTGGCCGTCTGTGCGAAAGGTGGCGCCGTGACACGGGCATTCGAACCGGTCTCGCAACTTGCTGTAGTTGAGGATGCAGCCCATGTGCGTGCAGACAGCGGACAGCGCCGAGACCTGCGATCCTCGCCGGATCAGGAAGCCTTCGATTCCACCGGATCGGAATGCTACTGGCGTGCTCTCGGGAAGTTCGGCCAGCGCCGTGATCGACTGCCAGCTGCCGCTCTCGACCAGCGCCATCCTGGCTCCGGGCGCCCGCGGCTGTCTCAGCCGGTCGATCCCCACCGCGGCTGCTACCCCTGCCGCGATCCCGGCGGCGCCCGTCAGCAGCAATGCGCGCCGACTGGGGCGGGCTGCCGGCAGCGAGGGCAGTGACTCTTGGCCGACCCATTCCTTGATCAGCCGCTGCATTCGCTCCAGGAACTCTTTCGACGGGAGGCCGACCCCTGGCCTGGCGGCCCGCAGCATGGCAGCGGTCTGCCGCGCGCCGAGCGCGTCTTCGTCCGGCAGCGGCATGCGCTCGGGTTTCCGGTTCCGCAGCAGATGATCGACGTGCCGGTCCAGCTGCTCGGGATCGTCGTTCATGACGTACTCGCCCGCTCGCGGCCGGCGCGATTGAGCGCCCGGAACTGCAACACCTTGACATTCGTTTCGCTGAGGTTGAGCTCTCGGGCCGTCTCCCGGACCGAGTAGCCGCGCAGGAAACGAAGTTCCAGCACCCGACGGTAGTTATCCGGCAGCGTGGCGAGCAGCGAGTCTACCCGTTGTACCGCCCCGGCATTCTCCCGCGCGGCAGGCGCCCGCGTGACTTCCTCGTCCAGCGCTCCGGTGTGCTCGGCGTAGTACTCGCGCCAATGGTCGGTCAGGGTTGTCTGCGCCACGCGATAGAGCCAGCTGCGGAGTTGAGGGACCGAAACGTCGGTCCGCATGCCACTGGTCGCCTTCATGAACACCTGCGAGGTGAGGTCCTCGGCATCCGGACGGTTGCCGACTCGGCTGTAGACATACTGGTAGATCGGCGTCACATGTGTTTGATAGGCCCACGTCAGGTACTCCTGGTCGCCGGCGCCGGCCGCCTGATGCAGCCGCACCGCCCTTGACGGCGAAGCAAATGGTGCAACATCGGTCGACGCGTCATCATGCATTCGCTTCCCCAGTCGTGATACGCGCCGGGGTTACTCGAATCTCCAGGCGGATGTCATCCTGGTGCCGCGTTCCTTCGCTAGCGGTCAACAGCGCGAGCGCCCAGACGACCAGCACGCGGCCGGCCGACTGGGTCCACAGATAGTGGTCGAGGAGCAGCAGCGGCGTCAGTGCCGCGACTGCCGCGAGCGGGCCCGCCCGCGTCCCCGGCTCGGCCCGCCGCAACCACGCGGCGAACAGGAGACTGCCCATGATCGCGAGCCACGCCACCAGGCCGATGGCTCCGAGCTCGGCCAGCGCGATGATGAACACGTTGTGGGCCGGCTCGCTGCCAGCGGCCTCCGCGCCGAGAAGGTGACGCTGGGCGACCACCAAATTCCCCGCACCGACGGCGATGCCCCGGCCGATAACCTGCGACGCCACCGAGTTATAGAAGGCGCGGGTGTCGATCGAGTTCTGTTCGACCAGCGACCCGAGGCTTAAGCCTCGGACGAGCGCGACGAGCGTGAGGGCCGCGACCGCTCCCGCGACGGCAAGTCGCGAGCGAATGCT
>Ga0209804_1001841_pt1 | contig 13295 bp, 13 predicted proteins | sample GraSoiAngelo_139_FD_185896 | JGI IMG/M metagenome (GOLD analysis project Ga0209804, IMG submission 185896) | Grasslands soil microbial communities from the Angelo Coastal Reserve, California, USA - 14_0929_12_20cm (SPAdes) (version 2) | ecosystem: Environmental > Terrestrial > Soil > Grasslands ... | reverse complement strand
GACGAAGCGACCTCTCGTGTCCCGGCTGTCCTGCCAAGGGCAACGCCGGTTAGCGATGTCGCGCGGGGATAACCGCTGAATGCATCTAAGTGGGAAACCCTCCCCAAGATGAACACTCCCGGGTCGCAAGACCCCTAAAGGGCCGTGGGAGACTACCACGTTGATAGGCGGCAGGTGCACGGCGCGCGAGCGCTTCAGCCGAGCCGTACTAATTGCCCGTGAGGCTTGATCTCTTCTCGGTCTCGAGGTGAGCCTCGGCATCACCAACACACTCGTCGGTTGTCAGGGTTGTTTGCTGGCGACTAGCGCGACAGGGCCACACCCGTTCCCATCCCGAACACGGTCGTTAAGCCTGTCAGCGCCGATGGTACTGCGACTGCGAGGTCGTGGGAGAGTAGGCCGCCGCCAGCTTCTAAAATGCAGAACGACGTCGAGTAAAGGCGTCAAGCGGGAGCGTAGCACAGAGGCGTCACGCGGAACCGTGTTCACGGTCTCACGTGACGCCTTTGTGTTTACGACGTCGCGTGACGTCGTTGCTTGACGTTTTCGCGCGACGCCGTTCCTTTCACGCATCTTCAGCCTGAGCATCCGATACAATTGGAGTGGCTCACTTCCCCCGAAACCTGGATCGCGCTGCTCACGCTCACGGTGCTCGAGATCGTCCTCGGCATCGACAACATCATTTTCATCTCGATCCTGGCCGGTAAGCTGCCCGCCGGCGAGCAGCCGCGCGCCCGTATCGTGGGCCTCACGCTCGCCATGGTGACGCGCATCTTGCTGCTGCTCTCCCTCACCGGCATCATGCGGCTCACGCGGCCGCTGTTCAGCCCGTTCGGCCACCCCTTCTCCGGCCGCGATCTCATCCTCCTCTTGGGGGGCCTGTTCCTTCTGTGGAAGAGCACCCGCGAGATTCACGACAAGCTCGAGGGCGAGGAGGGACGTCAGAACGTGAAGGCTGGTGCCACATTCGGCGGCGTCATCGTCCAGATCGCCCTGCTCGACATCGTGTTCTCGCTCGACTCGGTGATTACGGCCGTCGGCATGGTCCGGCAGGTCGGCGTGATGATCGCGGCCATCGTGCTCGCGGTGCTCGTCATGCTCGTGGCCGCCGGCCCGATCAGCGACTTCGTGCACCGTCATCCGACGCTCAAGATGCTCGCCCTGTCCTTCCTCCTGCTCATCGGCGTCACGCTCATCGCCGACGGGCTCGGCCAGCACATCCCGAAGGGCTATGTGTACTTCGCGATGGGCTTCTCGGTGTTCGTCGAGTCGCTCAACCTGCGCCTGGTGCGCAAGGTGCCGCCCGTGCACCTGAAAGAGTCGATCACCCCGTGACGCCTTTCGTGGTACGGTCTTGCTCGACGGTTCTGCGCGACGCCTTCTTTCTTTCAGTCGTGTCCCCCGATATAGAGCCGGATCATCTTCTCCCAGTAGGGCCAGTCGTGCGACCATCCGTCCCAGATCCTCAGCGCGTTCCCGATTCCCTTGCCCCAGAGGGTTTCTGAGAACTCCTGGTTGTTGCTGCAGGCGGGGTCGTCGCGGCCGATCGCCAAGATGATGTCCTGGCGGCGGAACGCCGCGAGCCGCGCGGCGTCGTGCTCGTGGCGCATGAAGTCGAAGGGGTTGCACGCATACACGTTGGCATCGGAATGCCCGCCGGTCAGCCGGGTGATGTCGTACAGTCCGGAGAGGCCGATGATGCGGTTCACGAGGTGGGGATTGCGCAGGCCGAAGCACGCGGCGTGGTAGGCCCCGAAGCTCGCGCCCACCGCGATCACAAATGGGTTCGGGTTCTGGCCGGCGCTGAACGGGATCACCTCGTCCCGCAGGTAGCGATCGTACTGGAGGTGCCGCCAGGCTCGGGCCCCCGGGTGCAGGTGCTCGCCGTACCAGCTCTCCTCGTGCACGTGGTGGAGACAGAACATCTGGATCCAGCCGTTCTCGAGGTGCTCGCCCAGCACGCCCGGTCGATCCATCCGGCGGTCGGTCCACTCGGAATAGCTGCCCAGCGACGTGGGGAACACCAGGACCCGCGCGCCCGCATGTCCCAGCACCTGGAGCTCCATGTCGCGCCCCAGCGCAGGGCTGTGCCACTTGTGGTACGCGTGCTTCACGCCGCCCGGTCCGGCAGCAGGAACGGGAGGGCCTCTCGGAAGCGACGGCCCCACGCCGACTCGTGGTGCACACCGTCCTTGTCCTCCACCCAGCGAAAGTCGAGTCCCTCCTCGTAGCCCTTTGCGAGCAGCAGGTCGCGCAGCCGGCGTCCGAGCGCGACGGTCTGCTGGCCCTCGCGCATCCCGACGTCGAGGTACAGCCGGCCCGGCACCCGGGGCGCCCGTGCCACGAGGTCGAGGAGGGCGCCATCGGCGAACCAGAGGGAGGGACTGAGCGCGGCCGCGAAGCCGAAGCTCTCGGAGTACCGGAAGAAGGCGTACAGGCTGATCAGCCCGCCCATCGAGGACCCTGCGATCCCGGTGTGACGGCGATCGGGCAGGGTGGGGAACTGCGCGTCAACGATCGGCTTCACGGTGTGTGTGACGAAGTTCAAATATCGGTCGCCCGTGCCCATGAACGGATCGTATTCCGCGATGCGCGCGTCACCCATGTTCGGGATCCCAACCACGATCGCATCGAGACCGCGCCGGCTCGCCCACGAAAGCGCCTCGTCCACACCCCACGTTCCGGCGAAGCTCTGCGCCGGGTCGAACAGGTTTTGCCCGTCCTGCATGTAGATGACCGGGTAGCGACTGTCTCCTCGGGCGGGGGCGGCGGGGACGTATATGTAGAGGTCGCGCCGGTTGTCGAGCTCGGGGCTGGGGACGGAGGGGAGCACCACGAGGCGGCCCTTTCGCACGCGCCAGCGCCGCAGCAACCGATGGAGACCGAGCATGGAATCGACAATCTACGAGCCTCCGGTCGCGCTTGTCACCCGCGCCGCCGACGCGCAGTTTCAGCCCCATGAAGGCGACAGTGGGCCTCGTCGTCGGTCGGGAGTGGTCGTTCCCGCCAAAGTTTATCGAGGAAGTGAACGGTCGTGATCGCGGCGTGGTCGCCGAGTACGCCAAGCTCGGCGCCGAGCGTATGGATGCGCCGAGCGCCTACGCCGTCATCATCGACCGGATCTCGCACGAGGTCCCGTTTTACCGCACGTACTTGAAGCACGCCGTGCTCCAGGGGGTGGTGGTCGTCAACAACCCCTTCATGTGGAGCGCCGACGACAAGTTCTTCGGCGCGACGCTCGCGACCAGGCTCGGGGTCGCGAGCCCGAAGACCGTCGTGCTGCCGAACAAGGAGTACATCCCGGGGATCAGTCACGCAGAGAGTCTCCGTAACCTGGTGTTCCCGCTCGACTGGGACGCGGTACTGCGGCACATCGGGCTTCCCTGCATTCTCAAGGACGCGCACGGCGGCGGCTGGAAGGACGTCTTCGTGTGCCGCACGCCCGAAGAGTTGTTGCACCACTACGATCACTCGGGGCTCCGGACCATGATCGTCCAGGAGTTCATCGAGTGGGAGCAGTTTGTGCGCTGCCTCTGCATCGGGCAGCAGGACGTATTGCCGATCCATTATGACCCCGCGGCGCGGAAGTACCACGTGGACCCCGGCTACCTCGATCCCGCGCTCCGTGACCGCATCGTGCAGGACTCCCTCACCTTAGTGCGGGCCCTGGGATACGACATGAATTCGATTGAATGGGCGGTGCGCGGCGGGATTCCCTATGCCATCGACTTCATGAACCCGGCGCCCGACTTCGACATCAATGCGCTCACCCCCGAGTACTTCGATTGGGCGGTGCGGCACATGGCCGACCTGGCGATCCGGCTCGCCACGCGCCGGCCGGCGGCGAAGCGAGCGTTTCACTGGCAGGCCTTCTTCAAGGGACGGTCCAAGGCCCGGCCCGCATGACCTCGGTCGTGCGGCGGGCGGTGGACCACTATCACGAGCTCTTGAGCGACGAGCTCGCCGGAGAGTCGCAGGCGGCCCTCGAGGCGGAGCTGCGAAGCCGGGGCCTGTTCTTCGGGGAGCGGCCGCTGTGCACGGTGTTGCGGCCGCGGTTTCTCGCCCCAGAGCATTACCGGTTCCTGCGCAGCCGCTGCGCCGTGCTGCTGCGGGCGTTCGACCGGGCCCACCGCGCGGCGCTGACCAGCGACGTCGTGCGACGCCAGTTCGGTCTCACCGAGTGGGAGGAGGCGCTGGTCCCCGAGGATCCCGGGTTCTCCGATCCTGGCCCTACTTCCCGGATCGACGCCTTCTACTTTCCTGAGCAGGGCGACCTCAGCGTCACGGAATACAACGCGGAGACGCCTGCCGGCACGGCCTACAACGACGCGCTATCGGAGGTGTTTCTCGCCCTCCCCGTCATGCGGCAGTTTCTGCGCCGCTTCGATGTCCGCCCGATCCCGGCGCGCCATGGGGTGCTGAACGCGTTGTACGAGGCCTACGGCCAGTGGGGCGGGGGCCGCGGGGGCCACGGGGGCCGCGGGAGCCGTGCCGCGCCACGCATCGGGATTCTCGATTGGCGCGAGGTGCCGACGTACAGCGAGTTTGTCTTGTTCGCGGAGTACTTTCGCGCCCACGGCCTCGACGTGGTGATCGGCGATCCACGCGAAGCGGAGCTGCGCAACGGCGCGTTCCTGCTGGGCGGCGCGCCGGTGGACCTGATCTATAAGCGTGTGCTCCTCGCCGAGCTGATGGCTCGCGGCGGCTGCGACCATCCGGTGATCCGCGCCGTGCGGTCCGGCGCGGTGTGCATGGTGAACCCGTTCCGGTGCAAGATCCTTCACAAGAAGGCGAGTCTCGCCGTGTTGAGCGATGAGCGGAACGCCAAGCTGTTTTCGGTCGTCGAGCGTCGGGCGATCGACGCCCATGTTCCCTGGACCCGCACCGTGGCCGAGCAGAAGACGCTGCATGGCGGCCGCACGGTGGACCTCGTCCCGTTCATCCTGGCCCAGCGCGATCGCCTGGTGCTCAAGCCTAATGATGAATACGGCGGGAAGGGCATCGTGCTGGGCTGGGAAGTGGACGACGTGGCGTGGCAGCGTGCGGTGGGTGCAGCGCTGGCCGAGCCGTACGTCGTGCAGGAGCGGGTTCCGATCCCGAGCGAGCAGTTCCCGAGCCTGGTGGACGGGCGCGTCACCTACGCTGACCGCATCTTGGACACCAATCCATTCGCTTGTCACGGAGCTTATGTAGAAGGCTGCCTCTCGCGGCTCTCGACCGCCGCACTCGTCAACGTCACGGCGGGCGGAGGATCGCAGGTTCCGACGTTCCTGGTGGAGGCGCGATGAAGCCACCGTCGCTCACGCTCGGCATCGAGGAGGAGTACCAGATCATCGATCCCACGACGCGCGAGCTGAAATCGTACATCACGGAGCTCCTCGCCGGAGATCATCTGGTCCTGGCCCAGGTGAAGCCCGAGCTGCATCAGTCGATCGTGGAGGTCGGCACCACGGTGTGCCGGACGCCGGCCGAAGTGCGGGCCGAGCTCGTCCGCTTGCGACGGGACATCATGGGGCTCACGGCCAAGAACGGCCTCCGGATTGCCGCGGCGGGCACGCACCCGTTCTCCTCCTGGATGCAACAGGAGATCACGCCGCTCGAGCGCTATCTCGGCCTGCGCCAGGACATGGCGGACCTGGCGCAGCGGCTGCTCATCTTCGGCACCCACGTGCACATCGGCATCGAGGACCGCGAGTTCCTGATCGATGCGCTCAACGTGGCGCGCTACGTCCTCCCGCACGTCCTCTGCCTGTCCACGAGCTCGCCCTTCTGGATCGGCCGCAAGACGGGTCTCAAGTCGTATCGCAGCGTCGTGTTCCGCGGCTTCCCGCGCACCGGCGTGCCCCGGGCGCTCCGGTCGTGGAGCGAGTACACGGAGCTGGTCGACATGCTGACCCGTACCGGGTCCATCCCCGACGGATCCAAGATCTGGTGGGACGTGCGGCCGAACTGGAGCTACCCGACGCTGGAGTTTCGGATCTGCGACGTCTGCACTCGGGTGGACGAAGCCGTCTGCATCGCGGCGATTCTCCAGGCGGTCGTGGCCAAGTTGTGGAAGCTCCGGCGTGAGAATATGACCCTCCGCGTGTACCCGGCGGACTTCATCGAGGAGAACAAATGGCGCGCCGTCCGCTACGGGCTGGACGGGCGGCTGATCGATTTCGGCAAGGGCGTCGAACTGCCCGCGCGCGACCTCGTGCGCGAGCTCATCGAGTGGTTCATCGGCGACGTCGTAGATGAGCTGGGGAGCCGCAAGGAGGTCGAGTACGCCTACCGGATTCTCGAGGAGGGCTCGAGCGCGGACCGCCAACTCGCCACCTACGAGCGCACCGGCGATCTCAAGGCCGTGGTGGACCAGTTGATCGCCGAGACGGCGGACGGCTTGTAGCAGTCACGGAGCATCGTTAGCGTTGCGGCATGGACAACCGGCCGATCATCGGCATCACGACGCAGACGCTCGATGCGATCCCGGACCAGCTGCCTCGCTGCTGGGTGATGAGCCAGCGCTACGTCCAGATGCTCGTGACCGTGGGTGCCGTCCCGTGGGTCATTCCGCTCCTCGCGGGCGATGAGGCCACACTCCGCGGGATCTACGAGCAGATCGACGGTCTGTTCCTGCCCGGCGGCGTGGATGTGGACCCGAGCGCGTACGGCGAAGCCCGCGGCCCGCACTGCCAGCGGACCGACCCGGCGCGCGACTGGACCGAGCTGCTGCTCGTGCGGTGGGCGCTCGCGGACGGCAAGCCGGTACTGGCGGTGTGTCGCGGCGCCCAGCTCCTGAACGTGGCCGTGGGCGGTAGTCTCTACCAGGACGTCGGTGCCCAACACCCGGCGGCGATCAAACACGACTACTTCCCGATCGGCGGCCGCCGCCGCGACGAGCGCACGCATGACGTGCGGATCGCCGCGGGATCGCGGCTGGCCCGGCTGCTCGAGACCGAGGCGCTCTCGGTGAACAGCATGCACCATCAGGGAATCGCGCGCCTGGCCCCAGGACTCGCGGCGGTCGCGACCTCCCCCGATGGCTTGATCGAGGGCGTCGAGGCCAACGATGGTCCCTTCGTGCTCGGTGTGCAGTGGCACCCCGAAGACCTCGTGGAGGTCGATCCCCGCATGCGCCGACTGTTCGAGGGATTCATCACCGCCGCGGCGCCATGACGCGCTGCGGGGTCGTGGCCCTGGCCGGGAAACCCAACGTCGGCAAGTCCACGCTCTTGAACGCCCTGGTCGGCGAGCACCTCGCGATCGTCTCCCCCAAGCCCCAGTCCACCCGCCTCCCGGTGGTCGGTCTCCTCACGCGGGACGACGCTCAGTTCATCTTCACCGACTCACCCGGGCTGCTCGAGCCCGAGTACCAGCTGCACGAAACGATGCGGGCTGCGGCGCTGCGGGCGATCGCGGACGCCGAGGTCATCGCGTACCTGCATCCGCTGGCGGAGTTTCCCGCGCCCCCGCTCACGGAGGTGGCAAAGCTCGACCGCGCGCCCCGGGCGCCGATCGTCACCGTGTACACGAAGTCCGACGTCGCATCAACCTCCCCCAACCTCCCCCAACCTCCACCAACCTCCAGCGTCGTCGTTTCCGCCCTCACCGGGAGCGGTCTCGACCAGCTCCTCGCGGCGCTGCGGGAGCGACTGCCCGAAGGCCCCTTCCACTACGATCCCGATGCGATGGCGACGCAGCCGATGCGCTTCTTCGCCGCCGAGTTCGTGCGCGAGGCGGCGTTCGAGCTGCTGCACGAAGAGCTGCCCTACAGCGTGGCCGTCGAGATCGACGAGTTCCGAGAAGGTCAGGAGCCGGTGTATATTCGAGCCGTGGTCTACGTCGAGCGCGCCAGCCAGAAGGGAATCGTGATCGGGGAAGGGGGCCGCACCATCAAGGCGATCGGGCAGACGGCCCGCGGAAAGATCGAAGTGCTGCTCGGGGCGCGCGTGTTCCTGGAGCTGCACGCGAAGGTGCTGCCCAAGTGGCGGCGCCAGCTCGCGTCCCTGAAACGGCTGGGGTACGCGGGATGAGTCTCGCGCCCGACCTGCTCGAGATTCTCGTCTGCCCCAAGTGCAAAGGCCCACTCGAGCACCGCACGGCGCCCGCCGAAGCGCTGGTGTGTCACACCTGCCGCCTGATCTACGCCGTCGAAGACGACATCCCCATCATGCTGATCGATGAGGCGAAGCACTTCTAACCGCACCGCAGGGCGGTTGTTTGACAACCCGAGCATAGGCGGCCTAAGTTTAGGCGCGCTCGACCCTTACGTGAGGAGGCAGGTGCGGGGCACGCGCCCGACGATACTCTTCTTCTCGGCGGCTGGTCGCACCGTACCTGACTTCCTGGCACGCTGGGTCAACGGCAAGGGGCTGACGATCGTACCCGTGCCGGACCCGGCCGACGTGGAGCAGCGGGTGCTCCGGTCGCTGCCACAGCTCGTGGTCATCGACGCGGACGGCGGTCCGCAGGGGCTCGCGCTCTGCGCCCGGCTCAAGGCGGACTCCTACTCCGCCATCGTCCCGCTCGCGGTCCTGACGAGCCGACACACGACGGACCGCGTGCAGGAATGGTTCACCGCGGGCGCGGACGAGGTGATCAGCCCGCTGTTCGAGCCGACGGAGCAGGCGAGCCGGCTCGACGGGCTCATGACCCGCACCGCGCGCGACGTCGCCGTCAACCCGTCCACCCGCCTGCCGGGCACCACCGAGATCGAGCGCGAGATCCGGCGGCGCATGGAAAACGGCGAGCTGTTCGCCGTATGTTACGCCGACCTGGATCATTTCAAGGAGTACAACGATCGCTACAGCTACAACGACGGCGATCGGGTCATCTACATCCTGTCGCGCATCCTCCACGACGTCGTGAAAGGACTGCTCGGCAACCGCGGGTTCATCGGGCACATCGGCGGGGACGACTTCATCTTCATCATCCCGTTCGACGCGATCCCCGACGTGTGCGGCGAGGTGCTCGAGGTGTTCGACACGTTGATTCCGTACCAGTACAACGAGCAGGACCGCCGGGCCGGGTACTACTTCGGCAAGGATCGGCGCGGTCAGCTGCACCGCGTACCGCTGATGACTCTGTCGATCGGGATCGTCACCAACCAGCACCGCCGCTTCGCGCACCCGGCGCAGGTGAGCGAGCTGGCGACGGAGATGAAGAGCTACGCGAAAACGCAGCCGGGGTCCGTGTTCGTGGTCGACCGCCGGCACGACGCGGAGCTGGATGACGACGGGGTACGCTAGATGAACGTCACCTGTCCATCGTGCGAGACGGTGTATCGCGTGGACCCGGCCAAGGTCCCGGCCGGGGGCGTGCGCGCACGCTGTGCGGTGTGTAGCAACGTGTTTCCCGTGAATGCATCCGTGGCCGCGGCCACCGCGGCTGTGTCCGCGGGGAGCGGCCCCGCGGTCGCTCCTCGGCCGCCCGCGCCACCTCGCGCGCCCCCTGCGCCGCCCGCTCCACCCACACCTGCTCCCGCGCCACCGCGGACGCCGGCCATGCCCCGGTTCTCGGGCCCCATCGCGGCCCCCCCCCCGCCTCCCGCGGCCCCCGCACCCCCCGCCGCCGCGCCCCGCGCCGCGCCTCCTCCCGCCCCACGCGCCGCCCCGCCGCCGGCAGCCCCGGCCATGCGACCCGCTGCACCGCCGGCCGCACCGGCGCCGCGCGCTGCGCCTCCCGCGCCACCTCGCCCCCCCGCGGCGCCGGCGGCGCCGGCCGCTCCGGCCCCGCCCGCCGGCGCTGGGCCCGGTCAGCGGATGACGAGCCCGCTCCGGCCCGTGAATCCCTTCATGGTGCAGGATCCGAAGCAGAAGGCGCGCCGGCTGGCGCGGGCGCTGGTGTCGGACCTCGTCGTGTATCATCCGGAGAAACGTCAGCAGGGACTGCGCGACGGCACGTTGCCGCAGCTCTTCAAGGACGAGATCGAGAAGAGCTGGCGGGAATACGTGGAGCAGGTCGGTGCCGAGCTCGCGAAGACCACCTCGTTCTGGGCGGAGGCGCTGAACGAGATTCTTGCCGGGGGCAATAAGGTCTTCTAGGCTGGTGTAGCGGGGCCTAACCTATTAGCTTGCCAAGCAGTTAGAGCCGCCCTCCGCCCGTCGGCGGGCGGCTCATTTCCTGCTAAGCCTGAAACGAGCGCACCGTGGCCCTATCCGATCGTCTTGCCGAATTCGACCGTCGTCTCACCGAACTGCGGAGCTTTCTTTGACATAGCAGGGAAGACCAAGCGTTTGGCGGATCTGGAGCACGCCATGGCCGAGGGCAGCGTTTGGGCCGACCCGGAGAAGTCGCGACAGGCGGTGCAAGAGATCAAGGAGCTGAAGCGCTGGGTCGACCCGTACCACGCAGTGCGGAAGCGCATTGACGACGCGCGCGCGCTGCTCGAGCTCGCGGAGGGCGAGTCGGACGAGGAGCACGCACGCCTCGTGGCCGAGATGCTCAAAGGCCGGTCCCTCGAGCAGGAAGCCGAGGGTATTGCCGCACAGCTCGAGGCCCTCGAGCTGCAAAACATGCTGCGTGGCTCCGACGACACGCGCGACGCGCTGCTCACCATCCACTCGGGCGCGGGCGGCACGGAATCCCAGGACTGGGCCGAAATGCTGATGCGGATGTATACCCGGTGGGCGGAGCGGCACGGCTTCAAGGTCGAGGTGCTCGACCTGCTCCAGGGAGAGGAAGCCGGCATCAAATCGGCGGAGATCCAGATCAGCGGGCAATACGCCTACGGACTCCTGAAGGCGGAGAAAGGCGTCCACCGTCTGGTGCGCATCTCGCCGTTCGACGCGCAGTCCCGGCGGCATACGTCCTTCGCGTCGGTGTTCGTCTATCCGGTGGTCGACGAGGACATCGAAATCGACATCAAGGACGACGACCTGCGGATCGACGTGTACCGTGCCTCGGGGAAGGGCGGCCAGCACGTCAACAAGACGTCTTCGGCGGTGCGGATCACGCATCTCCCGACCAACATCGTCGTGCAATGCCAGAACGAGCGCAGCCAATTCAAGAACAAGGCGACCGCGCTCAAGATGCTGAAAGCCCGGTTGTACGAGCGCGCCGTCGCGGAGCGTGAAGCGAAGAAGGCGGAAGTCGACAAACAAAAGAGCGACATCGCCTTCGGCAGTCAGATTCGCTCCTACGTGTTCCAGCCCTACACCATGGTGAACGACCACCGCACCGAGCTGAAGGTGGCGGACGTCCAGAGGGTGATGGACGGGGATCTGGACCCGTTCATCGAGGCGTACCTCAAGCGCTTCGGGAGCAAGGCCGCGTGACCGGCTTCGTCGAGGCGGCGCGGCGGGAGAAGCTCACCGAGCTCGTCAGGCGCGGCGTGGTCCCGTTCGTCTATCGGTTCGACCGCACCGGCACGGTCCAGGCGGCGCTCGAGCGATTCCGCGAGGACGACCCGACCGTCCACCGGCTCGCAGGGCGGCTCATTCTGCTGCGCTCCATGGGCAAGACGACGTTCGGTCACGTGGAGGACCGCTCCGGGAAGATTCAGGTCTACTTCAAGGTCGACACCGTCGGGGCCGTGCAGTATGAGCTCGTGAAGCTGCTCGATCTGGGCGACGTGATCGGCGTGGAGGGGCCGCTGTTTCGCACCAAAACCGGCGAGGTCACCGTGCGCGTCGAGCGCTTCACCCTGCTCACCAAGTCGCTGCGCCCCCTGCCGCTCGGCAAGGAGGATGCGCAGGGCCAACGGCACGGGGAGCTGTCGGATCCCGAGCTGCGCGCCCGCCAGCGCTACGCCGACCTGGCGGTGCACCCGGAGGTGCGGGAGGTATTCCGGCTGCGGGCCCGCGTGGTCAGCTACATCCGGAAGTTCTTCGACGGGCGGGGGTACCTCGAGGTGGAGACCCCGGTGCTGCAGCCGGTGTACGGCGGCGCCTCGGCGCGGCCGTTCGTCACGCACTACGAGGCGCTCGACACGGATGTGTATCTGCGGATCGCCGACGAGCTGTATCTCAAGCGCTGCATCGTGGGCGGGCTGGAAAAGGTGTATGAGATCGGGCACGACTTCCGCAACGAGGGGATGGACCGCTTCCACAATCCCGAGTTCACCATGGCCGAGTGGTATGAGGCCTATGCCGACTACGAGGTGATGCGGCAGGGCACGGAGGAGATGCTCTCGGGGATGGTGCAGGAGCTGTTCGGCACCACGACGCTCGAGCGGCACGGCGCGACGCTCGACTTCAAGCGCCCGTTCGCGCATAAGGACTACTACGCCCTGGTGCGCGAGACGGCCGGGATCGACCTGGCGGGCGCGAGCGAGGCCGAGCTGCGCGCGGCGCTGAAGCGGAAGGACGTCGCCGATGCCGACCAGCTGTCGGGGGCGAAGCTCGTGGACGAGGTGTTCAAGAACTACGTCGAGCCCACGCTGGTCCAGCCGACGTTCGTGCTGGACTATCCGGTGGCGCTGTCGCCGCTCGCCAAGCTCAAGCGTGGCGATCCGACGCGCGTGGAGCGGTGGGAGCTGTTCATCCAGAAGCGCGAGCTCGCCAACGCGTTCAGCGAGCTGAACGATCCCGAGGAGCAGCGGCGCCGCTTCGAGCAGCAGGCGCGCCTGCGCGCCGCGGGCGACACGGAGGCGCAGCAGCTGGACGAGGACTTCATCCGGGCGCTCGAGTACGGCATGCCGCCCACCGGCGGCGTCGGGCTGGGGCTCGACCGGCTGCTGATGATCCTGGCGGACCAGTCGCATATCCGCGACGTCATCCTCTTTCCCATGCTCCGGCCCGAATGATCTCCCGGTTCGAGCTGCACGTCGCCCTGCGCTACCTGCGGAGCCGCCGCGCCTCGCGGCTGCTCTCGCTCATCACCGTGATCGCCGTGGGCGGGGTGACGGTCGGCGTCATGGCGCTCATCGTGGTGCTGGGCGTGATGAACGGGCTCCAGGCGGACCTGCGCGACAAGATCCTGGTCGCGAATCCCCATCTCCGCGTCCTGACCTACGGCGAGGGCTTGAAGCTCGACGACTGGCGCAAGGTGCTGGGTGACGTACGCCGCGCGTCCGGCGTGGACGCGGCCGCTCCGTTCGTGCTGACCCAGGGCCTCATCTCCGCAGGGCACGACTACGCCGAGGGCGTCGTGGTGTACGGTGTCGATCCCGACACCGGTCGGCGCGCCGTGACGAGCTTCGCGCGGCATTTCACGAAAGGCGACCTGACGTTCAAGACCACCCGCTCCGATGTGGAAGGCGGCATCGCCCTCGGCACCCGGCTCGCGTCCAAGCTCACGGCGTTCCCGGGCAGCGTCGTGACGCTCGTCGCTCCCGCCGGCGCCAAGTTCAACCCGAGCCTCGGCGCCTACGT
>Ga0209804_1001838_pt1 | contig 13299 bp, 13 predicted proteins | sample GraSoiAngelo_139_FD_185896 | JGI IMG/M metagenome (GOLD analysis project Ga0209804, IMG submission 185896) | Grasslands soil microbial communities from the Angelo Coastal Reserve, California, USA - 14_0929_12_20cm (SPAdes) (version 2) | ecosystem: Environmental > Terrestrial > Soil > Grasslands ... | reverse complement strand
GGAGCTTTTCAAGAGCGATCATCGGGAGTTGCGGCTTGGCCGCGCACTGGCTATCGTCGAATCCGCGCGCAACCTCGGGAGCGTGTGGATCACGGCAACGGCCGAGGGGCTGGAGCCGGCGACGATGGCGATTCGCGTCGATCCGCCCGCAACCCCGGTCGCAACTTTGCAATGAACACATGAGGTCGATTTCAAGACTCGTTCGCACCGCGGTTGCGCTTGCCGGCGCTTGTCTCGCCATCGCCTCTCCCGTCGCGGCTATCGCACAGCCGAAAGCGTGGAACGCAATCACCGGCGACATCTGGCGCGTCAAAATTGAATTGTCGGACCTTAATAGCGTGAGTGTCGAACTCGACTTCGCTCCCTATGATTCGCGCGTGCTCGTCCTCGAGGGCCGCCCCGCGGCCCGCGCGCTTCGTGCTTGGGCGAACCGAGCGCCCTCCACCGTTGATCTGAGCGCCGGTTGGCGCGTGACCTTCGGCTCCCCAGGGACATCCGAAGACATGCCGCAGGTTCACGCCTGGACCCAGGACGACCGCAGCCGCTATTTCGGGCATCGCTACCTACGAGAACACGTTCTCGATACCGCAGACGATGCTTCGCCCCAGGCGATTCTGCCGTTCTCGCCTTCAGTCCCGGGACGCCTCTCGAGCCTGCACCGCTCAGGGCGGGCATGCACGCCTGGCTCAACGCTGCCATACGCGAAACGGCAGTTGTTTATTTGAACGGCCAGCCGCAGGCTCGGTGCGGTGCGCACCCTTGCACTCAATTTCGCCGGGTTTCTTCGTCCGGGCGAGAACCGTCGTCGTGCGGCAGTCCGCGAGTCTGGCTCTGAATTTCATGGCGGGACAACGCCTGCCGGATTACCGCTGCTGAATCTGCGTTACGGGGTTGGTTTTGAGGGCAGGACATGGACAAGGTCCAGCCGATATCCGCCGGCCGGTTCGGGCCGGTGAAGTTGATCAACCGCAGGCCGTAGGTTGAGGAGGAGCTAGCGAAAATGAACATGCTCTCACGCCGGGAATTCGTGGTTGGAGCAATGACGCTGTTGCTCGCGATATCGCTGACGGCGCAAAGGCCAGCGGCGAAAGCTTCGCTCAAATCGCAGCCCAAAGAGTTCACGAACTGGCCGGCGGGAACTTCGCCGCAGGAGATCGGCAAGCGGATCGCGGAGCGATATCTCGCCCAGGATTACTTGAACCTGCGTCGCAAACCGCCGACTCCGACCATCATCTATCCCGAAGTCTGCACCTGGTACGGCGCACGCACCTTCGCGCATCTCAGCGTCGACGCCGACCTCACCGCACGCCTCATCCAGCGCTTTGAACCGCTGTTGGGTGAAAAAGCGTCGCTCATTCCGCCTCCGAATCACGTCGACAATACTGTTTTCGGAACCATCCCGCTCGAGATTTACCGAGAAGCGCCGTAAAGCCCCGCCCTTTAGGGCTGGTTTGTGGATCGGCTACCTCGAAACGCCCGATTTCGAACAGGCGTTCGCGCGCATGGCAATATCCGACATCAACCAGCGATGGCAGCGCGAGATGGCGGATTTCTTCGAAGGTGCTCCAGGCCGGGTTGCCGACGAGCAGATGTCGCCCATCCCGGAAATCTTTCATCTGCCCTGACGCGGCGGGTCGCCGCCGAATACCCGAAATCATGGGCTATTGGTCGAGAAAGATACTCCAGCAGCGGCACAGGACGAAATGCTCCAAGAGCCCGTTCTTCGGAGCCCGCGGCATTCCAATTGTCAAATGAGGCACTATTTTGAAGGTCAAAGACTGAAGTACTTCCACGAATCTCGCCAACCTGCCACTTCCGGGCGCGTAGAACGCGCTGCCCGTTCACTGGGTGGCAATTTATAATCAGGGTGTGAAAATGACCATCGGTGCGACTGCTTCGGCAGGGCTGGTGATTCTCGGTTCTCTGGCTCCGCTATTTGCACAAGCTTCCCCGCAGCAGCAACAGCCTGAGTTCATCAGACAGGGCCAGCAATTGATGCGTGAAGGGAAACCGGAAGAGGCGTTGTCCCTGTATCGCCGTACTCTCCAGACCTCGCCGGATTCGGTTCCCGCCAACATCGCGGCGGGGAGCGTACTCGACATCATGGGAAAAGGTGAAGAAGCACGCAAGTATTTCGCCAAGGCAATCGACGTGGCTAACACGCCTGAGCAGAAAGCGGGAGCGCGAAGGGCGACGGCGATGTCATACGCTTTCGAGGGTAATTGCGACAAAACAATCGAATACGAACAGCAGGTTTTCGATTTCTATGGCAGCGCAAAGAACTTCTTTCAGCAGGGAGAAATTGCGGATGAGGCGGCTCGCGTCTGCCTTGACTCCGGCGACTTGGACACCGCGTCCAAGTGGTACGAGACAGGTCATGACACGGGGCTGAAAGAACCCGACATAAAGCCCGCCCGGCAAGACCTATGGAACTTCCGGTGGGAGCACGCGCAGGGCCGTATCGCGGCTCGGCGCGGCGACCAAGTGCAAGCGCAAAAGCATCTTGCTGCGGCTAAGGCCATCCTCAACAAGGGCACCATTCCTGAGCAAGCCCAGTTCTTCCCGTACTTAAAGGGCTACGTTGCGTTCTATGCCGGAGATTACAAAGCGGCACTAGAAGGACTAAATCAGGCAAACCAGAACGATCCCTTTATTCAGTGCATGATTGGCCAGACCTACGAGAAATTAGGCGACAAGGAAAAGGCTTTGGAGTATTACCGCAAAGCTTCAATGGCGGCTTCGCACAACCCTGCCGCCGCATACGCGGTTCCATTCGCCAAGAAAAAGCTGTCCTAGCTGCACTTACTGTAAGATTCTCTCCGCACTGCCAACAGTTGAGCACAGAGGAGAGGTTCTCAATAGGCGGCCAACGGCTTGCGGATACGAGGACCCTCGCGATCTGTACCAGAAGTCTCATTGGCAGGTGCTGGTCCAAGTTTCTCCTAAAGGACGGACGGTCGCGGTCCGTCCTTTAGGTGCTGGTCTACGATTTCTTTTCCACTTGCAGGTTGTTCTGAACCGTGAAAGCGCCGAACACCTGAGCGGCCCGAATACCGGCGACTTGCTTGTCCAAGTTGCTGGCGACGGTCCCGTAAAGGCTCAGGTGGCCGCGGTCAACCACGATGCGGATTGGCTTGGCCGGATCGATGGCATAGCGGCTGAGTACAGGATCGCGATAAATTGCGCGCAGGGCACCGATTCGGATTTTGTCATCAAAGATAGAAACGGGCGCAACTTTGATGTTATCGATGACGTCTTTCACGCCAGCAGTGTTGTCGACGAGCCACAAGGCGGAGTCGCGGTCGAACTCGTTTCGCGTTTCGCCGGACAGCGTGATCACGCCATTCTCTGCCGAGGCAGTGACGTAGTTGAATACGTTGTCCTGCGCCAGCCGGTCGTAATACAACTTGCGGTCCAGTGCGGCCGTGAGTTGAGCGTCAGACACATTGCCGTTCACCGCGATCAGGTTACGAACGCCCTGGACATTGGCGAGTTTGCGAATTTTCTTAGTGGCATCCAGCTTTTGCTGATAAAGATCAACGTTGCCGGTCAATGTGACGATACCGTCTTCGACGTAGCCTTGGACGTTGCGGAATTCTTTTTTGGTTGTCACTTGTGCGACTTTGGATTGAATGGTGACGTCGAAGCGGCTGGCGCTGGTCATCTCCGCGGCAAGCACCATATTCAAGACGCCCCCGCCTAGCCACAGCCCGAGGACGAGAAATGTAGTTTTCATAAGAGTTATCCTCCGATCCCAATTACTAACTATTTGGTTAAATGCGGCAGCGGCAGGAAAGTTGCGGGATCCTTTGTAAAAGTTGTCTGTAAAGAACTGTATTCACGAGGCCGCGTATACCATCCCGCAACGGCACAGGAAATGGCCGTCCGTCGTAGGTCGTATTTCCACTGGCGGACCGCGCCGATTGCGGGACGAAAAAGACATCCCATTTCCGGAGATCGCGTGCACTTCCACCACGCTTCCCTGATGTCGGCGGCGGTTCAACAAACTCCAGCCGACTGCCCCAGGGATCACGCAGCGATAACGCTGTGGCGAACAAATAGCGAAAGTGCTAGACTTTCGTCATGGACGAAGGCCGCAAGCGCGTATTGCTGATCGCCGCGTCGATACTGGCCGCTCGTAAGCTGGCGCAGCTTGAACCGGGGCGGTCGCCTGCATTTGAGTCCGCCATCGCGAGCGCCATCACGACGGCAGAGCGGATCATGGCGAGAATTGACAGCCGATGGCCAATACCCGATCGGAGCACAGCGCCTCCGCGTCAAGGGAATGGTGGCGGCAAATGATGGGGGCGGCAAACGGCAAGACCGGCCTTCTGCATGAGGGTAAGAACTGGGACGATGCCATTGCGGGCGTCCGTCGCTTTTATGCGAATTCGCTGCGTCGCTGCGTTTGCTGCGCCGCTGCGCTCCTGGAGAGCAGCATTTGGCCGTATTCGTGTAGGTTCCGGGAGAGATTTCCTTCCGGCAAGCCCAGTCGAGCATTAGAATTCGGCGGTTTATCAGGCCACTCAACCCAACGGGCACAAGTCCATCCAACTGCGAAGACCCAGGTTGGAGAGGGTGCAGTGCGTGCAGTGCATCTAACGGTCGGAGAAGAGGCCTCACAGGGCGTGCGGATGCGAATGTCTGGCGGGCGGCCCAACGCGAGGGCTGCATCCTATATAACGCAAGATCTCGATTTTTCGGATATTCGCAAGTTTCAAGCCTGGTACTCACCACGGAATCGTACTCATACGCCTGCAATCGCCTAACGCATTTTTTTGAGTTGGTGTGAACTCTACCTCAGAGCCTGAAGGCCGCAAAATTGTCGACTCTTTAATGCAGGTCTGAAGACCAGGTTCACCAATTTAATTTTGGTCTATATCATCTCTTAAAACTGCTTTAAAAGCCGCGCGCTGAAACAGCATTTTTCGGGTCTAGTGCCTGCTCTCTGCCATTTTGCTAAGATTTAAGTCAGCGTAGAGGACGCATCCGGTCCGCGGAAAGGGTAGAAGCCCACCTTCAGATAGCGAGTTTTTGCGAACCTTCTTTCAGCCCGAATTGCGGACAACGGGCGCTTGCAACGAAAGGAGGTCGCAATGCCGACCAATTCCCCAGAAGCACCCCGCCCGCTTCCCGAACGCCCGAACCTCCGTCATCTGAAAGACCAAGCCAAGGACCTGCTCAAGTCGGGCGAGGCCCGGTCGATCACTGATGCACAGTTCAAGATTGCTCGCAGTTACGGGTTTGCCAGTTGGCCAAAGCTCAAGGCGCACGTTCTTTCACTGGAAGAGATTGGTGAGCTCAAGCAGGCCATCGATACCAACGATCTGGAGCGCGTGAAGGCTTTGATGACGCGCAACCCGGAGTTGCATCGGGCTCCACTCGGCTACGGAAACAATGGGCCGCTTACCTGGGTTGCGGAATGCCGCGTGCCCTGGGCACCGCCCGGCCCGGAGAGGCTGGCCATGGCCGCGTGGATGATTGACCATGGCTCCGATGTGCATCAGGGCGGCGATGGGCCGCTGATGCGGGCCGCGCTCGTTGGCGATCGCATTCCCATGATGGAACTTCTTGTCTCCCGCGGCGCCAATGTGAATGCCTTGTGGAGTGGATATTATCCCATCATCTTTGCACCCTGTGAAACCGTGGAACCATTGGCGCTGCAGTGGCTGCTGGAGCACGGCGCCAATCCCAACCCCGCCGGTCCACGGCAGAAATATCAGGGCACGGCGCTGGATTTCGTGATTGCCACGTATGGGCGTTCAGCCCAGCTTGGCACGTGTATGGATATCCTGGTTGAAGCTGGCTGTCCCACGAAATACAACATTCCACCGGTTCTGGATTTATTGCGCAACCGGCTCGATCTTCTGGCCGGGCACCTTGATGCCGATCCTATGCTGGTGCACCGGCGATTCCCCGAACTCACCTTCGGGACCACCGCGGAACGCCATCTGACCCTGCGAGGAACAACTCTGCTGCATGTGGCAGCGGAGTACGGCAATGTGGAAGCGGCGAAGCTGCTGCTGGGTCGTGGAGCAGACGTTAATGGGCGCGCTGCGATAGATGACACCGGCGTCGGCGGGCAGACACCGATTTTTCATGCCGTCACTCAGTTTTACGACTGGGGACTGGCGGTGGCTCAACTGTTGCTGGATCAAGGAGCAGACCTGTCGGTGCGCGTAAACCTTCCGGGCCACTATCAGCGACCAGATGAAGTGGTGAAGTGCACACCTTTGGGATATGCCCTGTTATTTCCCGCCACCCATGGCTCTCGCCCGAGCAAGAGCGCGATTTTATTGCATGAACGTGGGGCACCGGAGTGAAGCACTGCCATCACTGCTCCCGCAGTGCGGGACCAAAGAGGGGTGACTTTTTTGTTCTTGCGGAAGTCGGGATTTGGCTTTCTCCCTCTCCCTATATACGCTTGACAAAGCGCAAATACCTTAAATAATAATCCGCACATTTTATACTGGTGCGACCGAACAAGGTTAGTTTCCTTCTCAGCCGTTGGCGGGTGAGGTGGGTCGTGTATCGAGTGCTGGTACCCGGCTGTGCAGCCTTTGGGTTTCGCTGATGCGTGCAGTGCGCAGACCTCGCACGTTGAGGAAGTCCATAGAGAGGTTCCCGTTATACCTCCTGCTTGTCTTTCGCATTCAGCCGGTGCAAGGAGAGTCTCTCTTTTCCAAATCGAGCGAGTTCTCTTGGGACTGCTCATCAGAAGTGAAAGGGGTGCTGTATGCGCGCGCATGTAAACGCCACCGGGTCTTCGACAGCTAGCAATCCCCCACGCGGAATTCCGGTTACCTTTAAAGATGTTTTTGCCGACGAAATTGAGTGTATCTCTGATTCACGACGACTCCGTAAGATTCCCGCTGAGCCAACTGAGACATCGCTTATCGGACTCGCATTCTCAGGTGGTGGTATTCGCAGTGCCACTTTCAATTTGGGCATCTTGCAGGCGCTCGCTGAGAACCGGCTGCTCCATAAATTTGATTACCTGTCTACCGTGTCCGGGGGCGGCTATATCGGATCCTGGCTGGCTGCGCTCACGCGTCGCTTCGCGGCTGAGGTGCCAGGGTCTTCGTTTGAGGACGTAGAGAAAGCTCTCGTTCCCGCAAAGTACGAATCAGACAAACGCAACGAGAGTACCTTTTTTCATTGGCTTCGCCTGTACAGCAATTATTTGACCCCGCATACCGGGGTGATCTCAGGAGACACCTGGGCGATGCTCGGAACCTGGCTGCGCAATGTGTTCCTGAACCAAACCATCCTCAGTCTTTTGTTCGTGAGTGTGTTTGTGTTCTGTCACGGCACGTTGCTTTCACTTGTGAGAAACGACGAGCATGCCAGCGAGTTTTTCGCGTGGGCCGGGGTGCTTCTCTTCCTGGCCGCCGTTTTCATGGCACTTAATGTTGTAGAGCAAGTTCCGTCTCGCGACGTCCTGAAGAGCCGGTTCCAGCGGATCAAAATAACCTTGGAGGTGATGCTGCCATTCGTGGTCGCTTCGGTGCTGCTCAATTGCGGGTTGTGGAACTGGCTGGATCTGGAGAAATCGCCGATCTGGCAGTGGGCTGTGGCGGGAGCAGGTTTCTATCTCCTGGCCTGGGGGGTTGTGGCCTTAATGGCTGCATTGAGGCGTCTGGTCCGCAAGCGGGGGAGCAAACCGCAAAAACCCATGATTTCCATCAGGGCCGTGCTGATCTTTTCCCCAATTGCGGGCGCTGTGGGCGCCTGTCTGTTGAAAGAATACAACCTCCTACTTAACCATCTGCCGGCCTGGACCAGCACCAACTGGGTAGTCATAGTTTTCGGAACCGGCGTCATCATGCTTGTGTTGCTGATCACCGGCTCTTTACACATTGGATTGGTAGGGCGGGGAAGCAGGGACCTGGTCCGCGAGTGGTGGGCGCGGCTTGGGGGTGACCTTGTGCTGGTGACGGTGGGCTGGCTTCTTCTGGCCGGAACGTGTGCATTTGGGCCGCTGGCAGTCCGGTGGGGCCTCTTCAAATTGCGTGGCTGGGGGTCTCTGACAGCGTTGCTATTGTGGGTCGCGCATAACGTCGTCGGCCTGAGAGCTGCGAGCAGTGCAAGAACGGTTGGGACCAACAACAAGGGTCTTGAAGCGGGCAACGTCCCAGGCGAGTCCGGGTCTGAGCCGCCGACGGGGCTGACCGCAAGTGTCCTCGAATCTCTAAAGTCCCCCCGACTGCTCAGAGCACTGGCCAACGTGGCTCCCTATGTCTTCGCTGTCGGCTTGGTGTTAATTCTTTCCACCGCGGTACACATCGGCACGGGACTGCTCTTTGATACTCCGGACACGAACCAACTGTGGTATTCGACGCTCAGCTACGGGTCAAGCGACTGGACCAGCCTTTCTGAGACCTATTGGAGCATTGAGGAAGCTGCCACGGTACCTCCGCTACTGATGGCAGGCCTGCTGTTGCTGCTGGCGGGGCTCGCACTTTCCTGGCGTGTGGATGTGAACGACTTTTCTTTGCACCACTTTTATCGCAACCGCCTGGTGCGCTGTTATCTTGGAGCTTCTAATCCCAACCGAGAGCCGCAACTGTTTACCGGGTTCGATCCTGCGGACGATGTTCCCCTGAAGGACTTTGCGGCGGGTTATCCTGGCCCCTATCCCATTCTGAATGCGGCCCTGAACATCACGGCGGGTGAGGAACTCGGGTACGCTACGCGTCGCGCGAAGTCCTTTGTGTTCACTCCTCGGTATTGCGGCTACGATGCGGGAACTACCGGAACGGGTCAGGAACGATTCAAGCGAGACAATGGCTATCTGCCGAGTTTCTCTCCAACTGCTACGGCACGATCGCGGGTGGGGTTGACGGCGGCCAGTTCCGATGATGGAATCACGCTGGGCACGGCGATGGCCATCTCGGGGGCGGCGGCCAGTCCAAATATGGGGTACTTCACGTCCTCTGCTACCGCGTTTTTCATGACTTTGTTTGATGTCCGCCTTGGGTGGTGGATGGGTAATCCGCGCTACCAGGAAAAGTGGCCGAGCCCAGGACCTCGCCTGGGCATTACTTACTTAATTTCCGAACTTCTGGCACAGAGCGACGAGAAGAAGGGTTATGTGTATCTTTCCGATGGTGGACACTTTGAAAATCTCGCTGTGTATGAATTGATCAAGCGCCGTTGCCAGTTGATTGTGGCTTGCGATGCAGACTGCGACAGAGGGTACGTATTCGAGAATCTCCTCTCGCTGATTGAGAAGGCGCGCACCGATTTCGGCGCGAAGATTGTGATTAATTTTGATGAAATCCGGCCTCAGAGTGGACGGGAAAGTGTGAAGAACTTCGTAGTTGGGAAGATTCTGTACGATCCAAATAATCCCGGTGATCCGGCAAGCTGGGGAAAACTCATCTACATCAAGACCAGCATGCCCCTGAGACGCGTACCAAGCACAGGCACGCCGCAAGAAGCTCAGAAACAAAAAGAGGAACAGAAACAAAAAGGACTTCCTGATGATGTGTGGCAATACTATGAGTTGCATGGTGCTTTCCCGCATCAGAGCACGGCGGACCAGTGGTTTGACGAACTGCAATTTGAAAGCTATCGTGCGTTAGGCGAATACCTCGGGAATCTTGCGTCAAAAGAAATCGGCGGCGAAATGGATCGTATCCTGGGAGGGCCTTTGCGAGCAGCCGAGGCGAGAATTGGGCAATAGAACGCTCCGTCCCCACTGCCGAAGAAGGGCGCAACCGATGCTCTTGTCGTCCTGATTTCTTCGGACCACATGTCTTAACGCGAGTAAACCACGGGACTCCCCCAAGTCAAAGGACCTTACTTACTTTGCCAGGGTCTCCAGCCAACTATCGGTCGTAGGGTCGTAGCGCATTGAGAGACGTGGATAAACGCACAGCTCAGAATGCAACCCACCCGTTCCAGCCTGGGTGTTCAGTCAGGCAACGCGCGCCGTTGGCGGAGTTCCGGAAATATCGGGTGTCTCCGAAACAACAACAAGTGTCCGTAGCGAAAACTCGATCTCGGTAAAAAGGGTGCAGGATGTGGAAGACAGCAGGACTTATAAATATCAACCCACACGCACGGCGAACATGGAGACCGACGCACCATCCACACCTTCGACCGGAAACGCAACCGGTTCCGACGGCGTGCGCGCGCCGATAACGCAGAGCAGCGGCAGGTAATGGTCGGGCGTGGGCACTGCCAGATCCGCTTCGCTGCCGAGTTGATTCTCGTAATTGATGAGCGGCTCGTATTCCTCGGCTATGAGCAGCTCGCGCACTCTCTTCTCGAACGAAATTGCCCAGTCATACGGCTCTGGCACGTGTCGCCCCCATGCATAGGCGTGCAGGTTGTGCACCACATTGCCGCTCCCGAGGAGGAGAATACCCTCTTCACGGAGAACTGCTAGCGCTAACATGCGCTAGGCGCTTGCCAATTTCATAGTGGAACGATGGCGGTTGGGTTTCGTTGATGCTGAGTTGGACGACGGGAACGTCGGAACGCGGATAAACGTGGCACAACACAGACCAGCTGCCGTGGTCGAGTCCCCATCTCTCGTTGCGCCTGACCGGCAACGGAGCAAGGAGTCTTTGGGCCGCCCGCTAGGTCGGGATCGCCAGGCGCGGGGTACTGCATTTGTACAGTTCTTGTTGGAAATCCGACGAAGTCGTGGCTCGTCCTAGGCTTAGGCTAGGAGCAGTGGTTACCGTGACCTCGGCATCTTGAATGTACCCGTGCGCCGACACCGAAACAATAGCCTTTGGTCTGGGGAGCTTGGCTCCGAGCTCCATGCAGCACTGGTCTACGCGTTTACGCGCAGCGCGTTCCTCGGATTCCCGTGACCGAAAAACAGAGCTGGCATCCACTGCGGCATGATTCAGAAGCTGCTGGCGCACTCCTTCTACGCCACTTCCTTCTTCGATTCCTTGGGCAGCCAGGGAATCGCCTTGCTGGCCCAAACACTGGACGGGTAAGTGCGCCGCAGTTCCTCGGCAACTTTGCCCAGCACGGTGTGGTCATTCGTCGCCTTGTAACGCGCCACGGCCCGCCAATACATTGCGCCGGGCGCGGAATGAGATTGGCCAAAGCGCGTGACAACGTCGTTATACCGGCGTTCTGCATCGGCGAATCTCTTATGCACGAATGCGATCCGGCCGAGACCGCTCTCCAGAGCCGCGACAAAGTCAGGGTTGGTTAGATAACCCTCCAGTCGAATGCGCTCCTTGCCTTCGGCGTCGAGGAGAAGCACAGTCGGCGTCCAAACCGCTTCAAAACGGTGGAACCACGCCGGATGTTCTTTGACATGAGCCTTGACGGGAATGAAATTCTGGTGGATGAATTCAGCGGTCTTCCGGTCCTCGTACGACTCGGCATCCAGCCGAGCACAAGCCCCTCATGCTGGTGCCGCGCTGAAGTCGAGCAGAATGGGCCGGTCTTGCTCTTTAGCCGAGACTAACGCCTGATCAACACCCTGGTTCCAATTCACGGCCATGTTTCCCTCCTTCGGAGACTCACAAATTTGTAAGATACTAGTGTGCAGGAAACGTTGCCGGGTTCGCAACCCTAGCCAACGCCGTGAGGCGGGGCCGCGTGTGTTTTTTTCAACAAGTCGGCTCTACTGTTTCGCTCGCGACGCAGGGTGCCTACTCACCTGCGCCGTTGGCTGGAGCGCGATTCTCGCGCTCACGTTTACGATACTGAATTGTACGCGACTTTCACGATCAACTTATTGTGCGTGCCGCCGGTTTCGCTGAGTTCCTGCGCCTCTTCTGTCCGATCGAGACTCATTGTCTGGACTAGTCTGGGCTTCACTGCGCCCTTTTCCACTAGCAGGTACAACATCTTTTCTTTCACAAGTCCTCTCCTTGCAGAACGGCAGCCTATTCGTCCTGATTTTCTCGTAACCCCGCACTGGAAAAGTCTTGACAGGCGAGTGTGCGGCAGGGCGTTAATACTCTGGACAAGTTCTCTATTGTGTTGTGGCTTGCTTGTTAGCCGGAAACCGCTTGTCCAGTTCTAGATTGAGCTCCAGGACATTGACTCGGGCTTCTCCGAGAACGCCTAGTTGCCGAGGTTCTGTGTGCTTCGCCAGTACGGCCCGGACCTGTTCAATCGTTGTCCCTCGCCCCCTAGCTATGCGCGGCAGTTGGAACTCCGCTGCGGCAGGAGTGATGTGCGGATCGAAGCCGGAAGCAGATGTTGTCACAAGATCGATCGGCACCGACTGACCGGGATTGTCAGCCCGAGCCGAAGCAACATCACCCTTCACCCGATCGATGAGCTTTTGGTTTGTGGGCCCGAAGTTCGATCCCGCAGAATTAGCAGCGTCGTAGCCGGTTCCAGCTGCCGAGGGTCTGGAGTGAAAATATGCCGGCCCGGAAAAGCCCTGACCAATGATTCTGGACCCGACAGTTTTGCCGTCCTGTTGGATTAGTTGGCCATTGGCCTGCTTAGGAAAGATGACCTGGGCCATACCCGTTACCAGCAATGGGTAAACGAGCCCTAACAATATGGTGGTCGCAATTGTCATCAGCACGGCCGTAATAAGATTCTTCTTCATGGCGAGTTCCTCTTAGGCAAGCCCTATGCGAGTGATGAGCATGTCTATGGCTTTGATCCCAATGAACGGGATGATGATTCCGCCCACACCGTAAATCCACAAATTGTTGCGAAGAAGTGCAGGCGCGGCCATGGGTCGGTACTTCACACCGCGCAGGGCGAGCGGAACCAGGGCGATGATTATCAGAGCATTGAAGATCACCGCAGATAAGATTGCGGAACCGGGCGTCTCGAGGCGCATGATATTCAGCGCGTTCAGTACGGGGAAGGTTCCCGCAAACATTGCCGGGATGATGGCGAAGTATTTAGCAACATCGTTGGCAATAGAGAACGTTGTCAAGGCACCGCGTGTCATGAGCAGTTGCTTGCCGATTTCTACGATCTCGATTAGCTTGGTCGGATTGGAATCGAGGTCGACCATGTTTCCGGCTTCTTTGGCAGCTTGCGTACCAGTGTTCATGGCGACTCCAACGTCGGCCTGCGCCAGTGCCGGAGCATCATTGGTACCGTCCCCGGTCATTGCCACAAGTTTGCCGCCGGCCTGTTCCTTCTTGATCAGATCCATTTTGTCTTTCGGAGTGGCCCGAGCGAGGAAGTCATCCACCCCAGCTTCTCGCGCGATCGCAGCGGCGGTGAGCGGATTGTCGCCTGTGATCATGACGGTGCGGATTCCAATCGCTCGCAACTGATCGAACCGCTCTTTCATACCGCCTTTTACGATGTCCTTGAGTTCGATCACACCGAGGGCCCCCC
>Ga0209804_1001826_pt1 | contig 13375 bp, 14 predicted proteins | sample GraSoiAngelo_139_FD_185896 | JGI IMG/M metagenome (GOLD analysis project Ga0209804, IMG submission 185896) | Grasslands soil microbial communities from the Angelo Coastal Reserve, California, USA - 14_0929_12_20cm (SPAdes) (version 2) | ecosystem: Environmental > Terrestrial > Soil > Grasslands ... | reverse complement strand
AAAGTGGGGTCTATGCTCTAGGCGAGATTCCGGAAGAAGGGGGACCCAAAAGGATCCTTCCATGCGCCAGTTGCACCCGCGCGTCTGGACAGCAGATAACGGCCACGATCGCGTGACGAACGCTCTACGGCCGGTGGGGCAGGAGATTGCGGTGTCCATCGTCACAGACGTCGACATCGTCACCGCCCGCCAGCGCGGGCGCGCGCTCGCGGCCGGGCTCGGATTTTCGCTCATGGACGCGACCCTGATCGCGGCGGCGATCTCGGAACTGGCGCGGAATATATTACAATACGCGAGGCGCGGCCAGATCGTGCTCGCCACCGCCGGCGGCGGGAGGACCAAGATCGTCGTCGTGGCAAGCGACGAGGGCCCCGGGGTGGTGGATAGGTCCCGGACGATGGCCCTGTCGCGCGTGCGAAAGCTGATGGACGAGTTCGAGATCTCCTCCGTGCCCGGCAGAGGCACGACGGTCACGACCACGCTGCAGAAGCGCTGACCTCCACCGGCCCCCGCCCCGATCCAGCCGCCCCGGCCTCCCGAGGCGTCAGGCCGGCGCCCACCGGCGAAGCAGCGCGGCCCGAAGCCGGGTCACCGAATCGCGGAGAAACCCGTCGAGGATCGCGGCGGAACGCTCATCCGTGATCGGCCGGAACGGATCCGGGCCCGGCGGCACGACCTCCAGGACCAGCGCGCCGGCGTACCCGACGCCGCGCAGCGCGCCCAGGCACCCGTCCAGATCGAGGTGCCCCCGTCCCAGACCCTCCCGGTTCGTGTCCGCAACGTGCACGTGCCACAGCCGGGGACCCGCCGCCCGGATCGCGCCGGGGATGGTCGGCTCCTCGATGTTCGCGTGGAAGAGATCGAGGGTCGCGCCCACCCAGGGCGAGGCGGCCGCATCCAGGTACGCCAGGGCCGCTTCCATGGACGTGACGAGGTACGCCTCGTAGCGGTTGACGGGCTCGACGGCGAGGCGGACGCCGAGCCGCTCCGCCTCGCGGGCGGCCGCCCGCACGCCCTCGACCGACCAGCGCCATTCGTCCTCCCGGGCGGCGAGCGGCGCCAGGCGGGTTTCCGCGGACGGGAGGATCTGGACCAGCGGGATGCCGCACTCGGCGGCGAAGCCCAGGCAGCGCACGACGTAGGCGACCGCGTCCCGGCGGACGGCGGGATCGGGATGCGCGAGATCGCGGCGCGCCTCCGCGGAGCACGAGGCGGTGAGCGCAACCGGCGTGAGCCGGTGACGCGCCAGGAGGGCGCGGGCGTCCGCGGAGCGGATCTGGTCGGGCTCCCCGGGCAACTCGACGCCGTCGCACCCGGCCGCGGCGATCCGCTCGAGCGTCTCGGCGAGCGGCGCCGCGCCGTAGGTCCAGGCGCACGCGCCCACGATCATGCCCCCGGCCTCATGGGGCCCCGCGCTTCGGGCCGATGAGGACCACGGCCAGGTCGACGATATTCATGTCCGGCCGCGACGGCCGCAGGCGGTGAATCACCACCGCGTAGTGTTCCCCCAGCGCGGTCAAGGGCGTCATCGGGCGGCCGTCGGCCAGCGTGACGCGCTCCCCCCGGATCGTGCCGCGGCAGAGGAGCTCGAGCCCCAGGGGCTCGTGGACGCCGGCGAAGAGATCGTCCGCGCCGGCGTACGTCCCCGTCCGGCCGCAGTACGGGCAGCCGTCGTCGTACGGGTGGAGCGGGTGCTCGTCTTCGACCTCGTAGTGCACGCTGCCCGCGAGCCGGAAGTAGTCGCCTTGGCCCGCACCCGCCGGCGACGCCGCCCGCTCGCACCGCGTCTGGCGCAGCGCAACGTAGTAATACCGGATGTGCAGGTCGTGCGCGTGGCTGCGCGCGGCGTCGGGGGCGTCCGGCCACGGCTGCAGCCCGCGGAGGCGGGCCTGCGCGTCCGACGCCTCGGGCGGCTTGAAGCCGGTGAAGTCGTTCACGAGGCCGCAGCGATCGCGCAGCCAGCCGGTCACCAGCTCCACCGCCCCGGCATGGGACGGCACGAGCGTGTCGCGCACGTAGAACCAGATGTTGGGATAGCTCGGCGGCTCGAACACGGACCGGGGCGGCAGCTCGAAGCCCATCTGGTCCCGCGCGGGCGCCATCAGTCCGCGAGCGCGGCGATCAGCTCGGCGTGAATCCGGCGGTTGGCGGCCGCGATCCCCGGGCGGCCGAGGCGGAGCGGCGTTCCGTCCACCTGGGATGCCGTCCCGCCGGCCTCCTCCACGAGGACGCTGCCCGCGGCCATGTCCCACGGCGCGAGACCGTCCTCCCAAAACCCGTCCGTTCTGCCGGCGGCGACGTACGCGAGGTCGACCAGGGCCGCGTTCGGGCTCACCATTTCCGCCACCCGGGCGGCCACCCGGGCGAACCGCCGGATGTTCGCCGGCACGGCGCACATCCCCTGATCGATCGACGTGACGATGCAGCTCTGGGCGAGCGACCCCGTCTCAGAGACGCGGATGCGGCCGCCGTTGAGCGTCGCCCCCCGCCCGCGCGCCGCCGCGAACAATTCGTCCGTGATCGGCACGTACACGACGCCGAGCTCCACGGCGTCGTCGGTGGCGAGCGCCACCCCCACGCCGAACCACGGCAGGTGACGGATGAAGTTCCCGGTGCCGTCCAGGGGATCCACGATCCAGCGCCGGCCGGAGCCGGCGCCCCCCGCTTCCTCGGACAGCACCGGGATCGGCGTGGTGCGGAGGCGCGCCAGAATCGCCGCCTCGCTGGCCAGGTCGGCCTCGGACACCGGGCCGGCCCCGTGGGGCTTCATCGTGATCCGCCCGGGCCGGCCGTAGCGCGCCCGGAGGACCGCGCCGCCCGCGCGGGCCGCCTCCACCGCGAGGTTGAGCAGGTCGGAGAGATCAGGCACGCCGGGCGCTCCCGGCCCGCGCTCAGGCACCGGTCTTCGCCGCGCGGATCGCCGCGACGACCATGGCGGGATCGCCGGACTCCAGCGCGTCGATCCCCCAGGAGAGGAGCCGCGGCGCCTCCTCGGGGCGTTCGAGGGTCGTCAGGGCGGCGACGCCCGCCTGGTGCAGCAGCCCGATGTCCTCCGGGAGGACGAACTCGGGCTCGAGGGAGACGAGCGACGCCCCCGCCGCCCGGGCGGCGCCGGCCGGGTCGGCGAGGCGGGCGGTGTACATCATCTCGAGCGGCCAGCGGGGCCGCCGCCGTTTGATGTCCCGCAGCACGGGGTGGTCGAACCCGCCCAGCACGACGCCGTCCTCCGCCCCCGTCTCGTCGACGAGCTCGATCGTGCGGTCGACCAGCGGCATCTCCCGGAAGGGGACGTTCTTGAGCTCGACGAGCAGCACGAGCTTGCCCCGGGCCCAGTCCAGGACCTCGCGCAGCGTCGGGACGCGCTCGCCGCGGAACTGCGGGCCGAACCAGCCGCCGGCGTCGAGCGCCCGCAGCGCCTCGAGGGTCAGATCCTTGACGCGGCCGCGGCCCGTCGTGGTGCGGTCGACGGTGGGGTCGTGCATCAAGACGACGTGGCCGTCCCGCGTGAGCCGGACGTCGATCTCGGCCAGGGTCGCGCCGGCCCGCCACGCCGCCTCGAGCGCGGCGAGGGTGTTCTCCGGGGCGTGCGCGGACGCGCCGCGGTGGGCGGAGACGTGGGGGGCGCCCCGGCGGCTGCGCAGGAGCTCAGGCGGCACCGATCGCCCTCACATCTTCCCGAGGCCGGCCGCGAGATACTCCTGCTTGAGCGCGCGCTCGGCCAGGAACAGCAGCAGGATCGTCGGGGCCAGCAGCACGATCGTCACCACCGCCGCATAGGTGAAGATCTGCGAGCGCCCGCCCAGGTAGGCGAAGAGCAGCACCGGCAGCGTGCGGATGTCCGGGCTCCCGACGATGAAGGTCAGGACGAACTCCTCCATGCTGCCGATGAACGTGAAGACCCCGCCGGCGAACAGCCCGGGGGCGACCAGCGGGATGAGGACGCGCCCGGTCAGGCTGAGGGGCCCGGCCCCCAGGTTGCGCGCGGCGTCGATCAGGTCCTGGGGGACCGCTTCGAACGTCGCCGTCATGATCCGGATCATGAACGGCAGCACGACGACGGTCTGGACCAGGATCACGCCGGCCAGCGTGTGCTCCAGCCCGAGCCGGATGAACATCGAGCCGAGGCCGGTGGCGATCACGATCCCCGGCATGATGATCGGCGCGAGCACCAGGAACTCGATCGCCCGCCGGAACGGCACCTCGCGCCGGCCGAGCGCGTAGCCGGTCGGCAGCGCCAGGGCGCCGCAGAGGACGGTCACGATCGGCGCGATCGTCAAACTGGCGACCACCGCGTCCCCCATCTCGGGCACCGAGAACATCGCCCGCCAGTTGTCCAGCGAGAGGCTCGGCGGGACGAGGCTCGGCGGAAACCAGCCCGCGTGCGGGTTCACCAGCGACCACAGCACGCCGACGATCAGGGGGACGGTCAGGCCGATCAGGGCGAGCCCGAAGAACAGCGCCGTGAGCAGCCACGGGAACGAGCGCGTGGGGAAGAGCCAGGCGCGGGTCACCGGACCACCGCGCCCCGGCCCGGCACCAGCCGGTAGTACAGGACGAGGACGATCCCCGACGCGATCGTCAGCACCGACCCGAGCGCCGAGGCCAGCGCCCAGTTGGCGCGGTCCATCATCTCGGTCTGCATGATCACCGGCAGCGCCAGCGGATACGCCGACTCCAGGAGCGACGGGACGGCGAACGCGCCAAACACCTGGATGAACACGAGGAGCGCGGCGGCCGAAATCCCCGACATGGAGAGGGGGACGGTCACCCGGCGAAACACCTCCCACGGCGGCGCGCCCAGGTTGCGGGCGGCGTCGATGACGTCCTGCGGAATCCCGGCCATGACGGCGGAGATGATGACCATCATGAAGGGCACGTTGTGCCAGACCTGCACGAGGATGATTCCCCAGCCCCATCGATCGTAGACGAGCTGCGGCCAGCTCCAGCCCCAGTGGAAGACCAGGCGGGCCAGGATCCCGCCGGGGGCGATGAGGCTCAGGATCAGGAACGCCGCGACGAGGCTCGGAACGACGAGCGGGATCTTGTACAGCACGCTGATCAGGAGCCGTCCCGGGAATCGGACCTGCATCAGCGCGCTGAACACGAGCGCGATCCCGAGGCTGAGCACGGTCGAGGCCACCCCGAGCCACAGGCTGAAGAAGAAGCCGTCCCGGTACTGGGCCTCCGCCCAGAACTGGCGGTAGTAGTCCCAGGTGAAGCGGCCGGCCTGCCCGATGACCGCCAGCCCGACGCTGCGCAGGAAGACCTGCGCGAGCGGCACGACCAGGAAGAGCCCCAGGAACCCGACGCCGGGGAGGAGGAGGCCCAGGTCCACCCACCGATCCCGCCGCCGCGCCGCGCGGCGCGGCCGGTCGAGGAGGGGAACCCGCGCGGGGACCGCCTGAGCCACGCGCTACGGCTCGCGGATGACCGCGGGGGCGGCCGGCAGCACGAGGCTGACGGTCTCGCCGACGCCGCGCGCCGGCTCGCCCGGCTCCTGCACGCGCAGCAGCACGTCGTTGACGCGGATGACGTAGTCGGTGATCGAGCCGAGGTACGCCGCCTGCTGGACGGCGCCGGACAGGCAGTTGACCGGGCCGGGACCGATACGGATGTCCTCCGGCCGAAACGACAGCGTCACCGCGTCGCCCCGAGCCAGGCGGTCCGCGCAGGCCACTTCCAGCCGCCCGATCGCCGTGTCGGCGACGTACCGGGCGCCCTGGACCGCGGCGACGGTGGCGGGGATGAGGTTGGCGACCCCGAGGAACTCCGCGGTCACGCGCGCCCGCGGCCGCCGGTAGACGTCCTGCGGCGTTCCGACCTCCACCACCCGGCCGCGGTGCATGACGACGATGCGGTCGGAGAGCACGAGGGCCTCGGCCTGGTCGTGGGTGACGTAGATCGTCGTGACGCGGAGCCGCTGCTGCAGCGCGCGCAGCTCCAGGCGCAGGCGTTCCCGCAGCTTCGCGTCGAGGTTGCTGAGCGGCTCGTCGAACAGGAGGACCTTGGGGCGCGTGACCACCGCGCGGGCCACCGCCACCCGCTGCTGCTGCCCGCCCGACAGCGCCCGCGGGTAGCGGCCCCCGAGCCCGCTCAGCTCGACCATCCGGAGGGCCTCCTCGACCCGGACCCGCCGTTCCTCCTCCGGCACCCGGCGCATCCGCAGGCCGAAGGCGACGTTTTCTTCGACCGTCATGTGCGGAAACAGCGCGTAGGATTGGAACACCATCGCGGTCTCCCGGCGGTGCGCGGGGAGGTGGTGGACCGGCCGCCCGTCCAGGAGCACTTCGCCGCCGTCGGGGTCGAGCAGCCCCGCGATGATTCGCAGCGTCGTCGTCTTGCCGCACCCCGACGGGCCAAGGATGGTGAGGAACTCGCCATCCTTGGCCTCGAGGTGCACATCCTGCACGGCGGCGGTCGCCCCGTAGACCTTGGTCACGCCGCGCAGTTCGACCTGGGCCATGCTACTGGAGAATCTCCTTGATGAAGATGGCGACCGCCGCGTTGGAGATCACGCCGTTGATCCGCGTCCGCGTGCGCTCATGGTACATCGCGTCCGACAGGAGGAACGGCGCCATGGTGGCCGGGATGTGCCCGCGCGTCTGCAGGTCCACGCGGGCCGTCCGGCTGCCCGTCTGCTCGAGTTTGTCGATCTGGACCTTGTCGCCCATCAGAAAATCCGCCAGCAGCAGCGAGGCCTCGAGCTTCTGGGTCGTCGACACGACGATCATGGCGTCCCCGTCGCCGACTTCTCCGCTCGCCAGCAGGATCGGGTGCACGGTCGGCGGGACGAGCCCCTTCGTGGCCAGCGTGTAAAGGTCGTCCTCCCACACGGTCGCGATGTACGCCGTGTTGTTCGCGAGGGCCTGCACGGACGCCTCGTTGCCGTTCGTGAACGTGACGTAGGGCTTGAGCGTCTTGAAGTAGCCGACGACCGAGGGCATGCACTTCACGGCGATGTCCTTGGCCTGCGCGTCGGCGATGTTGTAGGTGTAGAGGTCCTTCGCGCACTGCGGGGCCAGGGCGAGGAGCGCGGTCTCGAGGAAGCCCGAGCCGCTGCCACCGCGGTTGGGTGTCGTGATGGCCACCTTGCCCGAGTGGGTCCTGGCAAACTCCGCGAGCGCCGCAAACGTGTCCGGCGGCTTGGACACGAACTGGCCGTTGTACGCGACGACGGTCTGGTTCCGGTGGAAGGGCAGGGCCGTCCCGCCGTGCAGGTAGCCGCGAGACGCGCGGGCGACCGCCGGGTCGACGCCGTGCGCGTTGGGGAGCAGGTCCACGAGCGCAATATTGGCGACCAGGCCCGCGCCGGTCATCAGCCGGATGTTGTTGTTCGGCAGGAAGAACACGTCGGCCGACGGGGACTTCCCGGCCTGGCGCTCGGCGATCAGCTGCTGGGTCGCCACGTCCCCGTCCACGCAGACGTGCTTGACCCCGATGCCGGACGCCTTGCTCCAGTCGCCCACCTCCTTGGCCAGGAGCTCGCAGAGGGTGTCTGCGAAGTCATAGAACACCACGCTCTGCGTCCTGGCGACCGGCGTGAGCACCTGCGTGAAGTTGGCCCGCGACAGCGTGCCGAGGTCGATGTGGCTCTGCACGTTGAAGCTGCCGCCCCCGACGGGGTTGACGGCCCAGGCCGCCGGTCCTACCGATCCGAGGAGCCCGATCACGATGACCGCGATGATGCCTCCGAGCTTTTTCATTGCGTCCCCTCCCTTGTGTGGCCTGCTATCCTCTCTCGCTCGCTGTCATTCTTGAGAAACCGACTCCGGACGGCCGCCGCCGCGCAGGCTGGCGTAGGCCGCGTCGATGACGGCGATGCTCGCAAACGCGTCGTCCACGGTCACGGGCGGCGGCGCCTCCCCCAGGCAGGCGTCGATGAACGCCCGATCCTCGTCCACGTACCCCTGCGCGGTGACGTCATCGGGCGACGCGAACTGCCGCCACGCCGGCTCCGGCGCCTCGCGGGTGGCGTGGCGCGCGCGGTCCATGTCTTCGGACACCAGCAGCGCGTGATCGCCGAAGAGCTCCACGCGCTCCGTCGGCTTCGCCCAGGAGGCGTGCCCGCAGGTGGTGAGGGCGGCCGGGCGGTCGCCCTCGCACCACAGCATCAGGACGATGTCGTCCTGGTCGGGATAGCAGCTCCGCCGTCCGCGCGCGGCGACCTGCCGGATCGGGCCGACCAGCCACCCCACCAGATCGATCATGTGCACGGCGCAGTCGTACAGGAACCCGCCGGTGAGCGCCGGGTCGATGTACCAGGACGGCGTCAGCATGTCGCCGTCGGTGATCTTGGCGTGGGCGGAGTAGGGGATGAACCCGGCGGCGATCTCGCCCCGGAGGAAGCGGTAGGCCGGGGCAAAGCGGCGGTTGAAGCCCATCTGATACACGCGGCCGGAGCGGCGCACGCGGGCGGCGACCCGCCGGGCCTCCTCCATCGTGGTGGCCATCGGCTTCTCCGAGAACACGTGCAGCCCGCGGTCGAGCGCCTCGAGCACCACGGCCCCGTGGTAGCGGTTCGGCAGGGTGACGTAGACCGCGTCCGGTTTCAGATCGGCCAGCTCGGACAGGCTCCGGCACGGCCGGGCCCCGAAGGCCTGGGCCGTGGACTGCGCGGCGGCCTCCACCGTATCGGCGACGCCGACGATCCGGACCCGAGGATCGCGCGCCAGCACGTCGAGGTGCCGCCGGCCCATCCCGCCGGCTCCCACCAGCCCGACCTTGACAGGCATGCTGAGTGATACCTGGGCGGTGGGAAAAACCCTGCCTTCTGACTCCGGGTTTCCCCTTAAATACCGGTGAAATCGAGGTCTCTTCCGGATGATCAATTCGATAACATACGGTCGCCTGTTCGAGGTCTGGGGATGGGAAGGGCTTTAGGTTCGTCTCCACAGGCTGGCAGGGGAGTGGAACCGGGATCTGCACTCCCTTCCGCGCGCCCTGGCGCCAAGCCCGGACGCCACCCTGGCCGGCCCGACCTTCGAGGAGTGGCTGGGACACTATATCTTGACTATATATGTTTGGAAGATATACGATTGGGGGAGGGTCGCGGTGAAGGAGCCGAATTCAATGGCGAAAACGCTGCTGGACATCGAAGAAGAACTCCTCGACGAAGCCCGCCGGCTCGCAAAGGTGCGCACTAAGCGCGAGGCCGTCGAGGTGGCACTGCGGGAGTTCGTCCGCCGCCGGCGAGCCGATAACCTCGCGCAGGCTGCGGGGAAGAGCACGATTCGGTGGACTCCTGCGGATATCCGCCGGATGCGTGAGGGCCGGTAGCTGTCGTTCCGGCTTATCGACTCTTCGGTTTGGATCGCCTACTTGCGGCCAAAGCCCGACCCGCGGATCGTCGAGGCTGTTCGCAAAGCCCTGGCTGCAGGGGAGGCTGCAATCGCCGCTCCCATTGTGATTGAAGTCCTCAGTGGGATCCGTGACTCCCAGGAGCACCTGGCCCGCGAGGCCGATTTCCGCGCGATGCCTCGCCTCGACACAGGCGGGGAGGCTTCATATATTGCTGCGCGAATCGGGAGGGCGCTCGCAGAAAAAGGGAAAAGGGGAACAACGGTCGATCTCCTTCTCGCCGGCGCGGCCATTGAGGCCGGCGCGGAACTGTGGTCGCTTCCCGATGATCACTTCGAAGATATCCGGTCGCTGCTCAAAGGGGGGGATGTGAAGGTTCAGGCCCCGTTCCGTCTCCGCTGGCTGCCGTAAACGGTTTAGTTGGAATAGGCGTTTAGTTGGCAATTATCCCGTTGACGGCAGTATCGTCATCACTTAATAGCCGGTTAGTTCACATAACGGCTCTTATACCGCCTAAACTCAGCGCCCCTAGAAGCCATAGACGGGGCCGGCGTTGGCCCCAGGTGGGTGTCCTTTAAGCGTAGGTGGCGACCCGGCCTGCTGACGGTATGCCCGTTAGAGGTTGGCTTGGTAGGACAACCGGAAGTCGAGGGGGGTGAGCGACAGCCCCGCTGATAGACTGTTTCTTTGCACAAAAACGTCCACCATGACGTTACTGCCCTCCGCCATCGTTCCGGTCACCGTCCACAACCATCCGAGCATCGGAAATGCGAACCTGAGCGCGGGATAGTACGAGGTTTGTCCGGGCGAAGGCTCCTCAGGACTCGTGATCAAGGCCGAAACGGAATACTCGAACTGAACGGAGACGTCCTGCAACGATGTGCTCACGGTGAATGACGTGGTATCGTACTCGACGATTCCATACAGCTGTCGCCCGAGCCTCAACGCCACCTGGGGGCCGCCGAAGCTCTGGTACCCTACCTCCACCTGCTGCGCGGTGGACGACATGCCGTCACCCACGGATGATCCGGACTGGGACAACAGCGTGTACCAACCAGCGGCGGGAGCATACCGAAGCGATGTCTGCGTAGTCACCTGTGGTCCGCTCGTGAGACGTTCGACCGTCCAGGAGAGACGTTCCGCTGGGGTGTACTCGAGCGCAACCGCAAGATTGCTGATCGCACCACTGGCAGAGCCGCTCAGCACAGGTGTGGGATCATTTGCACCGACGGTAGACGCCTTTAACCGCAGGGCGAGATGATCGCGAACCCATCCGAAGTTGAGAGACAAGGGGTCGGAGCACTGGGACAGGGTTGGCTGCAGAAAGCTCAACGAATACACCTCAGAACCTACGTGGGTCACTCGCTCCAGCATGAGCGCACACACGGCGAGGTCGTGATTCGCATTCCAGCTGTCTGCGACCCCGGGCGGGGTGAAGCTCGGGAAGGTCGGCGGGGAGGTGATCCCCGCCAGGTGCCCACTCGCGACGCCGGGCGGACGCGGGACGACCACCTGAAGCGGTCCACCGGAGTTGCCGGCGCCGACGATTCCGCGGTCGCCACCGGACCCACTGGTGCCGGCGTTGATGCTGCCACCGCCCCTGCCATCGCCGTCATGACCACCCCTGCCACCCTGGTTGCGTTCGCTGCCCCTGCTGCCCCCGTTTCCGCCGTTGCCCACGCCATTCGACTGGGCGAGGGCCCCGTCTCCATTAAACCCGTCCGAGCCGCCACTCCCGATTATGACCTGCTGCGCCTGCGCTGGGGCAGCACTCGTCCCATCCCGGACGGGGACCACCACGGCGAGGAGGGCGGTGAGCGCCCAGGCCAACATCCTCCGACACGTTCGCTTACGTCTCATGCCTTGGCAGTCGGGCGGGTCGCGACGGCCCGTCGATTTTCCCCCAGTCGAGCTTCACGTCACTGGACCGCTTCTACTGTCGCCAGGCGCGTCGTTCGCCCTCCCGATGGATCGACGTGGATAAGTACCCCACCCTAGCCGAGCACGATGGTCACCTACGCTCGATTGGGTTCACCCTGACCTCCGGCGAGCGCCAACACCGCGGCGGCACCGGCAACGACGGGGGAGGCGATCCGCCCCTCCGCATCGACCAGCACCGCCATCGGCGTCCCGCTGGCACCAAACGCTTGCCCGGCTTCAGTCGGGCGGTGAGAAGGAACCCCTCCATACTACGTCACCCCCCTGAGCATTGAAGCGTGACTCATATTTATTAGCAGGTAGCCTGGCAGGTGCCCGGAGGGCCGCCACAGCAGACCGAGCCGCCACAACAGACGGTGCCGGGGCCACAACCACCACTGCCGGCAGACAGGCAGCAGGCACCTCCACTGCAGATCAGGTTGGGCGCACACACATTGCCGCAGGAGCCGCAGTTGGTGGGATCGCTCGAAGTGTTGGTACAAGTGCCGTTGCAGACCTTCGGGATCGCAGGCGGGCACGTGCAGCCACCGTTCATGCAGGTCTGGCCGCCCGCACACACAGTGTTGCAATGGCCGCAGTGCATGGGATTGTTATTGGTGTCTACACAGGTGCCGTTGCAGCAGGTCAGGCCGCTCGCACAAGGACAGGTGGTGTTGCAGGCCGACCCAGGCTCCGAAGGCAGGCACCTGCAGGTACTGCCTCCACAGACCATCGGAGGCTGACACGCATGGCCGCAGGCGCCGCAGTTGGCGGGATCGCTAGTCGTGTCGGCACAGGTGCCGCCGCATTGGGTCGTCCCAACCGGGCACGCGCAGACGCCGCCTGCGCAGAGGATCATCGGAGGCTGACACACATGGCCGCAGGCGCCGCAGTTCGTGGGATCGCTCGACGTGTTGGTACAGATGCCGTTGCAGAACGTCGGGATCAGAGACGGGCACGTGCAGGCGCCGCCCGCACAAACGACCATCGGAGGCTGACACACATGGCCGCACGTGCCGCAGTTGCCTGGGTTGGTTGACAGGTCAACACAGGTGCCGCTGCAACAGGTCTGGCCACTCGAACACACATGGCCGCAGGTGCCGCAGTTGCCGGGATTGGTGAACAGGTCAACACAGGTACCGCTGCAACAAGCCTGGCCGCTCGAACACACATGGCCGCAGGTGCCGCAGTTGCCGGGATTGTTTGACAAGTTGACGCAGGTGGTGCCGCAGCAAGTTAAGCCGCCCGCACAACAGGTGGTGCTGGTGCCGATGCCGCATGGCGGCAGGCCGGTACTAGTACAGATGCATTGTTTGGGGTGGCCGGTGCAGGCCGCACCGGCCGGACAGCACTCATGGTCCCGGCAATGTTCCGTACCGTCTGGGCAGGGGGAGGGACCGGGAGGACTCGGCGGCGGAGTTGCAAGGGCCTGTCGTGGCAGCAGGAAGGGCAGCAGTACTCCCACCAGCGCGGGACTGCCCCTGCGGAGGAACGCCCGTCGCGTCTGCCGGTCAGCCACACTCCGTGCGAGCGTATCGAACCAGTGATCCATCGATCTCCCCCCTCGAGCTTCATGCCACTGGACCGTTCCTAATGCGGCCGAGCCCGTCAGTCGCCCTCCCGATGGATCGACGCGGTCACCTACACTCGATTCGGCTCACCCTGGGCGGCCGGCAAGCGCCAACACCGCGGCGGCACCGGCAGCGACTGAGGAAGCTATCCGCCCCTCCGCATCGACCAGCACCGCCATCGGCGTCCCGCTGGCACCAAACGCTTGCCCCGCTTCGAGGTTGTGATCCAGGAGGACCGGTGCGCGCAGCCCCAGCGCCCGGTTCTGCTCGACGCTGCCGGTGGAGACGACAAGCAACTTCGGCGCCTGCGGCGGCGGCTGGGCCTCCCACGCCTTCAGGTCGCCCAACATCTGCTGGCAGAACCCGCAGTCCGGGTTCCAAAACAACACGAGGGTCTTGCTCCCCCGGAAGGACGACAGCTCGATGAGCTTGCCCTGCAGGTCGCGCCGTTTCAGCGCAGGCGCAGGCCCCCCCAGCGCCGGGGGAGCGGCTCGGACCGGGATAATCGCCTGACCGTTCGGGGGCGCGGACCCATTGCCGCCCCCACCCAGTACCGGCGCCGGTTGCCCGACCGCCCCGCCCACCAGTGC
>Ga0209804_1001822_pt1 | contig 13387 bp, 10 predicted proteins | sample GraSoiAngelo_139_FD_185896 | JGI IMG/M metagenome (GOLD analysis project Ga0209804, IMG submission 185896) | Grasslands soil microbial communities from the Angelo Coastal Reserve, California, USA - 14_0929_12_20cm (SPAdes) (version 2) | ecosystem: Environmental > Terrestrial > Soil > Grasslands ... | reverse complement strand
TGTAACCGGATTGTATCTCCCGCCGGTTGTATCGGCGGTGGCGCCCCAGACAATCATTTCAGTGCCGGTCCACACCGCCGTGTGACCGCTTCGGGCCCCCGGTGCGTTGGTGGTGGTAGTCGCCACCCAGTTGTCCGTGCTGGGATTGTACCTACCGCCACTGTTCAAAAGGTTGTCGTTCAATCCACCCCAGACAATCATCTCATTGCCCGTCCACACCGCCGTGTGAAGGTATCGGGCATCTGGTGCGTTGGTGATAGTAGTAGGTATCCAACTGTCCGTAATGGGATTGTATCTGCCGCCACTGTTCAAAAGGTTGTCGTCATTCAATCCACCCCAGACAATCATCTCATTGCCCGTCCACACTGCCGTGTGATAACTTCTCACTGCAGGTGCGTTGGTTGTGGTAGTCGCCACCCAGCTGTCCGTGCTGGGATTGTACCTACCGCCCGTGTTCAGGGGGATTGGACCGAGACCGCCCCAGACGATCATTTCACTGCCGGTCCAGACTGCAGTATAGCTTGCTCGAGCATCTGGTGGGCCAGCGGTAGCTGTCCAAGTATCTTCAACGCACCCGTCTCCTTGCGACATTGGCGGTAGCTTATAGCTATCACCCGGTGGTGTCAGCGCAGTAGCCGCCTGCTTTTCCACCCTTGCTCGCCACGACTCTAGTGGTTCTTTCAGCCATGAAACAGTGGCTAGCTTCGGGTGACCAGCACTCTTGTTAACCATTGCTGTTGCGTAGTAACGAGTCTCGTCTTCCTGCAAGGGACTGACTGTCCCGGTCGTTAGGTGTGTCATCAATTTGTCGTTTGCAGCGCCGCGCGCCTTCGGGCCTTCCGCCATGGGGCGACCTTTTGCAGGCAACACGCCTGCCGCTACAGGTTGATCACTAAACATTCCCACTAGCTTTTGGACCGTGTCGTCCCACTCGTGATTATTGAGCTTCATGCTACGTCTGGCAGGGGTATTCTTTCCGTGGTCGCTCTCTTGTCTGATCAGCTCAATTTCGGTGTACTTACCGCTAAGCTGTTTCATTTGCTCCAGGCTGGCGCGCGTTTGCAGTTCAGTTTCGGCGCGCTGCTTTAACTCGCCATGGATTCTTTGGTCGTACGCATACCAGTTTGTTATTAGGCGGTCGGCGAGCGCGGGCCGGGCAAAGCACTCCGCGATGACAAAGGGATCGTTCCCAAGCGCGTCAAAGAGTTCGCGCAGCACTTCTGGCTGTTTAGTGTGCTCTGCCATGCGATCCATTTCAGCTTGCAACTGCTCGGCGGTGATGGGCCGTTGCCAGTAATCCTCCAAGGCTTGGGAGTTACGCAGGTAGTCGTTGACCTTCTTTTCCAGCTGCTTCTGAGACATCACTGCATCGAGCGACGGCTTGGCGTCAGCATTCTCTTTTGGCCAGATGCGATGACGCCAGTAAACGTCTTCGATAGCGCGCTGATACGACACGCGTTCTTCAAAAGTCAGCGTTCTTCGAGCCCTCCGTGGCGCGTCGTGCTGGGACAATGCCAGCAGTGTGCCGCTCGACGTCAGGCCAGCAGCGGCTGCGCAAAGGAGCAACGAGCTCATCGCAAATACCGTCCCCCGTCTCATTGAGCCCTTTTTATCACTTTGTCATTGCCGTGGGAAGAGTAAAAGAAGAATCACGAGCGCCGAGGCGTCAGCTTTCTACAGGTCAACGACTCACTAGCGCAAGCCGAAATTTTCTACGGTCCGTTCTACGGTCGGGCAAAGTTTTGATGCAAAACCGCGCAACTCTGCGCAACGCTCTGCGAAAGCGAAATTTACGAATTACCTAGCGTCAGCAACGATATGCAATGCAGTGAAACGCTGTGCAATTCGTTAGGCTTGAATTATAAATCAACTGAGCTATGCCGGCGTTCCCATACGAAAGCTGTTTTCAGCGAGTTGATCAAGAGTTCGTCACGACCAGCTTCCCGAGTTCCAAGCATGATCAATTCGTAGTATCGGGCATCGCGCCCATACAGTTACCGGCTAGGAAGTCAACTTTATCGGAAACCATACGCCAGCGCCCAATGCGTGCGGGCTGCTGGCGATTCCACCACGCTAACGATGATAAAGTAACTGCCTGTGGTTTTCGGAATGATGTGCGCAGCCGCAAAGTGGCCTTTCGCCCAACTGTCTGGTTGTTCCGCGAGTTCTCCGTCCGAATTATAAATATGAACGGACACCTTTGCATGATCGACTTCTGTTCCCAGCCAGAACCAATATTCATTCCCTTTAAACAATTGTTGCCGCACCGCTTTCCTTTCACCCGAAGCGAGGTCGCCTGCCCAGTAATCCTCGCGCACGTGAAATCCTTTTTTTACATAGGGTTCTGCCGCCAGAAGAGCAAATGCCCGCGCGTAGACTGTGGTGGGGTCCACCCAGGCGAAAATCGCAGACGATAGCACAACGATGGCCGCCAACAGGGAGGTCGTGCAGAGAAGGACCTTTGCGAAAGGGTTCACCCGAAATTTCTCAGTCTTTCTTGCTTTCTACAAATCAACGACTCTGAAGCGCAAGCCGAAATTTTCTACGGTCCGTTCTACGGTCGGGCAAGATTTTGATGCAAAACTGTGCAACTCTGCGCAACGCACCGCGAAAGCGAAATTACGAATTACCTAGCGTCAGCAACGATATGCAAAGCAGTGAAACGCTGCGCAATTCGTTAGGCTTGAATTTACAAATCAGCCGCTCTAACCAACTGAGCTATGTCGGCAAAATGCGGCGCACATTAACGCACATCGCCGATTGGAACAAGTTGCCAAAATTACAAGCGTGAACGCGCCGTGACAGAGAGCGGTTCGCCCGTCTCCAGGTTCTTGATCACTGTGCTCATCCAGTACCTACGCGAAATCCGAGGGAGTATTCCTTCGGCGTCATACCACGCCAACCGGGGGAGCCACCGTTTCTGGATGGTGAGACCCGTATCCGCTCGGGCTTCAGAAATATGCGATGACGGATATTCCCGCGGCTGCAACTGGCGCGCGGCTGACGAATCGCACTGTCAATTTCAAAGCCACTGTGGATGGATTGAATTACGAGTTCATTATCGCGCAGAAAACAATTTAAGTGGACCGACCCGCACTGGCCCGGCTAAGGATCACGACCGCGGACGGGAAGGGCTTCACCCAACTGGGGCCCCTCATGGCACGTTCGCGCATCTCGTCGGATTCAACCAGGACTACAAGACCGTTATGCATGTGCACCCAAAGGGACCGACCGTGGTGCACCCGGCTGCGCGCGGTGGACAGGAACTGGAGTTTCATATTTCATGCGCTGCGGCCCGGCTCCGTTCGTCTTTTCGCTGAAGTGCAAATCGAAGGGCGTTCACGATTCGCTCCTTTCGGCCTCTAGATCGCGCCATGAACGAAGGATTAACTTGAAACTAGTTTATCGTATCCTGGCAACGCCGGATGCGCGTCATCCGCCCGCTACAGGTGCCGAGGTTTACAATGACTGCCTCCGCCGGTGTTCCATGCGCCAGCGTCCTTGTCGGAAATCTTGACGATTTCTGCTAGGACGTCTTCTCACCATTATCTTTGATGCAACCTCTTTTGCAACGAGGTGCGAATGCTATTTCGCGTTGTGGTATCAGGTCGCGGAAATGCCACTACCGACCTGATGAAACCTGTAACACGCACTGCCTCACTTATCCTTGCTGGTTTGTGGGGAGCGCTTTTTCCAATAAACGCGCAGGTCAACGTTGTCCAGGAGCAGAACAATCTTTCCCGTGATGGGCTTTACATTGATTCCGCCTTTACGCCTTCTGCCGCTGCTAACGTCACGCGCGACCTCAACTTTAATGGCACAATGTCAGGGAACGTTTACGCTCAGCCCCTTTACATCGAGAACGGCCCCGGCGGCGCCGCGATGATTATCGTCGTGACTGAATCGAATAACATTTATGCGCTCAATGCTATTTCTGGCGCAGTGATTTGGCAGCGCAATGTGGGACCCCCTGTTAGCTCAGGTCTGCCGTGCGGCAACATTACTCCGCTCGGCATTACCGGCACACCCGTTGTCGACCTCGCCTCCCGGTCACTTCTCTTCGACGCTATGATCGATGGCGCGACGAAGAAGCATTTCATTTATTCGTTGAATGTGGACACGGGCGCCATCAATCCCGGCTGGCCGGTGGACGTGAACGCGAGAGCGACGTACAACGGCCTCACCTTCACTTCGCTAGTCCAGAACGAGCGGGCAGCACTCGGGCTGGTCAACGGCATAGTTTACGTGCCCTATTCCGGCCACGCCGGCGATTGCGGCAGTTATCGTGGTTGGGTTGTTGGCGTGCGAATCAATAATCCAGCCAGCGTGACCGCATGGGCGACAACGGCTATCGGTGGCGGAATTTGGGGCCACGGCGGTGTTGCCAGTGACGGCAATAACATGTTCGTGGTGACCGGAAACACTTTCAACACTGGAGGTAACTGGAGCGGTGGCGAAGCGATTATTCGTTTGCAAGCTGGGCCGATCTTTAGTGGAAACCCGACCGATTACTGGGCGCCTACTAATTGGCTATCACTTGATAACGGCGATATCGATCTTGGGGGGTGCGGCGCAGTGCTCATCGATGTACCCGGCGCGACGCCTTCGCAGCTGGCGCTCGCGTTGGGGAAAGATGGCAATGCCTATTTGTTAAATCGTAATAATCTCGGCGGCATTACCACACCGTTAGCATCCGCGAACGTGGGTGTAGGAATCAGAGGTCAATCCGCTGCCAGTTATCGCACTGGCAACGGAAAATACTTTGTTTTTCGCGATGGTAGCAGCGCGATTTCGGCTTACAAAGTTACTGCAACAAATCCGCCAACCATCGTCCCTGCTTGGAGCGTCAGTCAGACCGGCCAGGGGTCGCCGTGGGTCACAACTACTGATGGGACCAATAATGCGATCGTGTGGGTGGTCGGTTCCGGAAACGGCGACCAGCGCTTGCACGCCTATAATGGCGATACTGGCGCGGTGGTTTACGCCGGCGGTGGGACGAACGAGCTGATGGCCAATACACGTAAGTGGAACATTGGCATCGTCGCGCGCGGTCGGATCTATTTTGCCGCCAGCAACAAAGTTTATGCTTTTGCCGTGCCGGCAGGAAACCCTACGCCTACCCCAATACCTACTCCTACTCCGACTCCGACTCCGCCTGCTGGTCTGGTCGCGGCTTACGGGTTCAACGAAGGGAGTGGGGCAACGGTAAATGATGCCTCCGGTCATGGGATTACTGGGAATATCTTCGGCGCAACTTGGATTACGGGTGGAAGATTTGGCAAAGCACTGAGTTTCAACGGATCGAGCAGTTATGTTGACCTCGGTAACCCCGCGCTGTTGCAGATCACCGGAAGTATGACTTGGAGCGCCTGGGTTAAGGCTGCCGCCAACCCGCCGGACGACGGACAAATCGTGGCTAAATCCAATGACCTCTCCGGATGGCAACTTAAGACAAGTCCTGACACTGGGCCGCACACCTTTGGGGTGACAGTCTCCGGTGGGACCACTGCCTTTGCTCAGCGTTATAGCGCGACTGTTCGGTCTTTGAATACTTGGTATCACGTTGCGGGAGTCTACAATGCTGCTGCTCGGACCCTGGATATTTACGTAAATGGAGTGCGGGACAATGGTGTGCTCACAGGTACGATCCCAGCGTCACAGATAAACTCCGCGGTTAATGTGAATATTGGGCGACGCAGCGGCGGGTATTACTTTAACGGGATCATTGATGAGATGCGCATCTACAACCGAGCGCTGAGCCAAGCGGAAATTCAGGCCGACATGAATACGCCCGTTGGAAGTTGGCCACCTACCCCTACCCCTGCACCTACATCTACACCAACGGCCACACCTCGAGCAACACCTACACCTACAGCAACTCCCACGGCCACCCCTACACCTAGCCCTCCAAGTAACACGTTCCTTACTAATCTTTACGCCTACTACAAGCTGGATGAAGGCAGTGGTGGGGCTTCTGACGCTTCTATCAACAGACGCAACCTATCACAAGGATCAGGCACAATCGGGGCGGGCACAGGAAAGATTAACGGAGCGCGGTTATGGTCTGGAGGGTACTCAGGTCCATTCTTGTTTGACGCAAGTTCCACCAGCACGTTCCAACCGGGAGCAAGTCACATATTCGTCAGCGCATGGGTAAAGTCCGCGGTCACGACATATAGCTACGATGCCGGCATTGCGGGTAAATTCGTTCTTCCTCACGCGTCATGGTTATTGTTTAGGCAAGCTGACGCTAACGGGAGAAAGCTGGAATTTCTGGCGATGACAGACGGAAGGACAATCGGTGCTTCTGCTTCCACGTTCGCTCTCACTGACACCAACTGGCATTTCGTAGCTGCTGGATGGGACGGGTCCAACATCAAGATTTCTGTCGATGGCGGAGCATTTGTCACTTCTCCATATTCCGGTCCAATCTTTGGTGACGGCACAGGCGCGTTCCAGATCGGCAGCGAAGCGGCTTCAAATACGTGGAACGGATTGATTGACGAAGTCGGTATCTGGATTGGACGGGCGCTGACCCAGACAGAAGTTGGACAACTTTACAATAACGGCGCTGGGTTGCCGTTCAGTTCGTTCCATTAATCTTGTCCCACGTCACGTCACCCGCGGTTCAGAGCTTACGGCGATGCATCCGACACCAGGTGTGCGATTTTCAAAAAAAGCTTGTGGATCAGGCGGCGTTAGGGTATTCACGGCGGCGTCTTCCAACTCCGACAAGAACAGCCAAGCGACGTTGGTGGCATATTGATCGACGCCGTTTGGTCGGTAGAATTTTGAGCGGGGCGAGGTTGTCTCGCCGGTAGGATGCATTGCCAGTAAAGTTGTCGGGACTTAATCTGGCAACGCCCGATGCGCGTCATCGTCGCCCGCTCAAATTTCTTTTATACCAGCCAACCGTAAAAAAGCAACCCTCGTGCCAAAAAGGCAAAGTGTCGTTCAAGAAATGTCTGACGCCTGTTCGCCGTGGCAGGACTCCGGGGACTCCAACGGGTGTTTGCATTTCTCACCTCTTTCTACGGAAACAGCAGAACGAAGTCCTCGAAAAAATGCTGGAACGTCACTGATCCGCCGATCATCGTGATGTCTGTAAGCCTTTTTCGATGTCGGTCATTCTCTGAAAGACCAATCGAAAGACCGGAGAAAGCTGGACGGGAAATTCACGCGGGTCTCCGCTCACAAATTTGAACCGATTTTTCCTAGGTTGTAGTCCTAGCAAGGTATCAAAAAAACTTTGGAAGTGAGTCGAATCCGAAGTGTCCTCCACAATCCGGGGCCGCAACCGTTGTTTCAAACGGTTCAAGACAAACAATCAATAATGTGATGAGAAATGATCGAAGTTGAATTTTCATTAGGCGTGGAGTTTCAAAGGTGTAAAGTATTCCGCCACTGGTTTTGACGTTTCCCCTGGTCAGTTCTCCGGAAATTCTGGACTAAGGTCTGTTGAACCGGTGATCTCGGCTATCACCGCGGCGGCTTTGGCCGAAGCAGTGGTGTTGGACGAGGCCTCGGCATTGGACTAAGCCTCGGAGTAGCTGTGCCTGTAGGCGTAGGCGTCTAACAGCTGCCAAAAAGCGGCGCACATTAATGCACACCGCCGCTTGGAACAAGTTGCCAGGATTACAAGCGTGAACGCGTCGTGACGGAAAGCGGTTCGGCCGTCTCCAGGGTTTTGATCACGGTGCTGAGATAAACCGATTTGGGATAAATTGCTCTGTATTTCGTGATCTCCGCTCGATTCAGCACTTTGAATCCGTAGCGCTCGAACATTTTCTCTCCGCGTCGGCTTTCGAATGTAACAATCTGGCCGTAAACGCGTTTTTCACCGGAGCGGTAGAGATAACTTAAATACGCGCTCATCAAGGCGCGTGTCGTCGAAACCTTGCGCGCGTCTGGCAGCAGATTGATATGAAAATGTGGCGTGCGTCTCGGCGCTGCCGGCACCTCACGCCAACCATACACGAGCAGCCACCGAATAAATCGGCGCGAGCGTTCGCGGTAGCGGAAATATCGCGTCAAGGAGCGAAAAAAGAGCCAGACGTTTTGGTAAAGCGCGTACACCTGGTTCTGCAGAGGCTTGCGAGATCCCAGAAGATACCCCCGAATTTCGCCATCCACTTCAAGCAGAAAACACGACTCGGGTTCGTGATCGGTGTAATAGGTAGTGAGAAAGTCAGCGAACAATTCTCGATCTTCATACACGGGATCAATCGGCTCGCCGAGAAATCCGGTATCGCAGCACAGTTTTCTTACCGCTTCGCGGTCCGATCTGCGATAGCCACGAATGAGGAACGGCCTATGGTCGTCGTCCGTCATCTAGAATTGGCGGTAGTTTGCGCGAACCTCGCGATAAATGCAAAACAGTTCCTCAAATACGCGCGGCCAGCTATAGAGCCTCTCCGTTGCGCCCGCGGCGGCCTTCCCCAAAGCGGACAATTTTTTAACGCTAGAATCCTCGATCGCATCGGTCAGCGCTTCAGGGCTGTTCTCTCGCGCCCACGATTTCTGGTCGTGGCAAATAATCTGATCCATGTAACTCCCGCGAATTCCAACTACGGGTGTGCCGCATGCCTGACTTTCCAGCGCCACAAGTCCAAATGTTTCCTGAACGCCCGGATGAACGAAAAGATCGGCAGCTCGATAGTAACGGGCGAGATCGATGGAGTCTGCGCAGTATGAAATCCAAGAGAGGTTTCCAGCGCGCCGCTGCAACTTTTGCACTTTGTTCCGCTGCGGTCCGTCGCCGATAACCAACAGGTGAAATTTATTCTGTCGCCGCTGGAGCAGAAGCTCGAAAGCTCGAAACAAGGTTTGTGTGTTTTTTTCCCTGGCCAATCGCCCCGCGTAAAGAAGCAGCGTCTGCCCGCGGTCGATGCCTAACGAGTGGCGTGTGGCGGCTCCATCATCGGGCACGGGCTTGAAAACGCCAGTGTTCACCCCGAGCCGCACCGGACGCACATTGCACACACCCCATTCGGAAAGAAGCTCGGCTAGCCTTTCGGATGGCACCAGCGTGGCTTGAAAACGATTGTAAAGTCTACGCACATAAGCGCGCGTCAGCTTCATCGCTCGCTGCGTTCCGCGTTTGCCCAGGAATTTTGTGCCCCCACGAAGATACGCTTCCGGGAAATGGGAATGATAAAAACCAACGACCGGAACTCTCAGCGCGCGACCAGCGGCAATCGCTTTCCATCCAATCTGATACGGATCGCTTGATTCGATAAGATCAGGGCGCTCACGTTCCAGAATCACTTCGATCGCGCGGAAATTTAGCAGCGCGCGATACCTCGAGCTTCTCGATACTAATGGTGAGCGAATCGAATAGATTCGCGACCGGCCATTTGTCGTTACCTCATTTTTCGGTCCGGGGATGATAAGCACGTGCGTGTCGTCAGGCGAACAGCTGCTGATGTACGCAATCTTTTCATGAACGTACCGTTTCACGCCTCCACTTACCGGAGAGTAAAACTGGGTGAGGTCGCAGATTTTCAAGCTTGCACTGTAGTCGTCGCCCTGTGAACGACGCAATGCACGGATGGTGAAAGGTCCAACTCGGCGCTTCGCACCCGCCTTCGCTGAACTTCGGCGTGCCAGCCAGCGAAGCGACTACAGAAGCGACGATCAAGCATCGGACTCCAATTCGCTCAGGTATTTCTCCGCGTCCATTGCGGCTGCGCAACCCGATCCGGCTGCTGTCACGGCCTGCTTGTAAACGCGATCAGCCACGTCACCCGCAACGAACACACCGGGGTGTCTGCTCTCGACCAGCTTCTTGGTAATCAAATAACCGTCCGAATCCATGTCGAGCTTGCCGCGATAGGCCTTGGTGTTGGGATCGTGACCAATTGCCACGAAAACACAAGCCACCGCCAATTCCTGCTCTTCATTCGTTTTGACGTTGCGCAAACACACGGCGCGCATCTCGCCTTTTTCATCCGGAATGTATTCCGTAACCACAGTGTCCCAGATCGGTTCGATCTTCTTATTCGCAAACACACGATCCTGCATGATTTTGGAAGCCCGCATCTTATCGCGTCGATGAACCAAGTAGACCTTTGAAGCGAAACGGGTGAGGAACAATGATTCCTCCGCTGAAGAGTCGCCTCCACCAACGACGCAAACCGGAACATTTTTGTAAAACGCGCCGTCGCATGTGGCGCAGGAGGTCAGTCCGTGACCTATCAGTTTCTGTTCATTTTCGAGTCCCAAATACCGCGCTGAAGCTCCGCTGGCGATGATCAACGCCTCTGTCTCCAACCACTCGTCGTCGGCTTTGATCCGAATATGCCGGTTGCTGGCATCGAAATCGGTAGCCTCGGCGTACGAAAATCGGGCGCCAAACTTCTCGGCCTGCTTATGCATGTTCAGGATGAGCTGAGGTCCGTCGATTCCTTCTGGGAAACCGGGATAGTTTTCAACAAGCGTAGTAGTCGAGAGTTGTCCGCCGGGGTGCCGACCTTCCAACACCAACGGGCTCAGATTCGCGCGAGCCGCGTAAATTGCCGCTGTCAATCCAGCGCAGCCGCTTCCAATAATGATCACTCTTTCCATCGATAAAATCTAGCACACAGCGCAAGTTGTTGCGGGGGGCGACCTCGCGTCGCGGTGGCAAGCCACCTCACCCGCCAGATGCGCGGAGACAGGGCCAGCTACGCCGTCACGCGCACGCCAATCTCATGCAAGCCTGCTACGCCGGAAAATGGGCCTCTATCTTCTTCCCATTCCTGCACATCGCCTTCTCCGTCTGTGGCCCGGGCGACCAACATGTAGTCACCTGCAGCATCTGGCATCCATTCGGTTTTCCAAAGCGACCATGCCAGATTGCCGCCGGAATAATAGATCTCAGCGTCGCGCCACGATTTGCCGCCGTCGCTGCTCAATTCCACGCGTGAGATACCACGGTCACCACCGTAGGCGATTCCCTTCACTTCAATCGGCCCGTTCAATTTGCCCAACGCGAACGACGACCAGGGATCCGGCACATCAATTCTCGATCTTGTCGGCGTGATAAAATCGGGGCCCCAGCCTTGTGCCTCGTAAAATCCTTTCGCGGTCGCGTCAGTCACTTCAATTCGGGTGAGCCATTTCACATGTTTTTCGCCGAAGTAACCTGGGACGATGAGACGCAACGGATACCCGTGCCGATCGGGCAACTCTGCGCCGTTCATTTCATAAGCAAGTAACGTGGTTGGCTCCAGCGCCTTCTCGAGCGGAATGGTATCGGTGTAATTGTCGACACCACTAAAGCGGACCCGCGCGGCGCCAGAAAGTGGGACGGCCCGATCCAGAACGTCACGCAGTGGAAAACCTTTCCAGACAGCATTGCTGATCAGTCCCGCATCCAGACCGTTGCTGATGCACATCAGCGTTGTTTCCTGCTCCTTCATTTCAAATCCCAACAGATCGTCGAACCGCCACGTGGCGGCGTTCTTCACGAGGCCGACTACTTCAAGGTGCCAAAGATCAACATCCACCCGCGGATCGACGACATTCTTCGTCACGCAATAAAACAATTCGGTAGGCGTGATCGGCTGGACAATGCGGCCTTTATACTGCGTGCCGTCGTAACTAAAGGTCGCCGCACGATAAAGCTTGCGAGCCAACGCAATTCCACCGCCCGTAACTGCAGCTCCGACTACGCCAAGGACAAAAGCACGCCGTCCGATCGTCGGGCTGAATTCATAGTCCCGATCGCCGATTGTTCGTTGTGTAACAAATCGAAAACCAGTCACGAGTGTTCGTTCGAATAGAAAAACGCACAGAGCGAAACTAACGAGCGTGACCAGACGCGCAGCGCCGATGGGCAAGCCAATGTAGCTCGTGCCCAAAACCGGCCAAAGCGCGATCGCAAGCACTACGATCGGCAACAAAACGAATATCGACATGGTCCGGATCGCAGAAGCTCCCGCAGGATTGCGGCGCGAGAACAATCCAAAGATCGCTCCGGCCATTGCGCCAACGATGAGTTGACCAGCTATCGTCGACCCAACGCCGAGTTGCTTGAGATGATTGTAACCGCCGACCTTGCCCATAATGGAAAGAAACGGACCGGGCGGAATGAAAACCGAAAGTCGATCGCCAATAATTACAAGTGGTGTAGCCACGCCCAGCACAGCGAGCAATAACATCGCCGCGGTCATCACGACTCCGGCGAGCAATCCGGCGAGTAGTCCAGCGAAAATTGCCTTCGTTCTATTCACAGCGGTGGTCGATCTTGTCGGCTTCCCGCCACAAGGGGATCAAATTGCCAGATTCCTAAGAACGAATTGCTCATTAAACTTGGCGACTTCGCTGCGGCAGGATTTTTCATTTGATCCGCGCCATCGCGTAAGCGTCTACGAAGTCCCCGTCGCGGAACGCATACTTGCGATGCGTGCCTTCAATCTCGAATCCAAATTTGCGATAGAGCGCGATCGCAGACTGGTTGTCCGTGAAAACTGTCAGTTCGATTCGCGCAAGGTTTAGCCATTTGTCGGCTAAATCAATCACCGCCCGCATCATCGCCGTGCCGACGCCTTTGCCATGCCAGTCGTCGCGAACCATCATCCCGATTTCGCCTCTGTGATTGACTCGCGGCCTCGAAGACGTATGCAGGCCGATCACGCCCACGACCTCGTCATCAATGGCTGCGACCAAAATGTGATCGCCTTCTCCACATTTGGTCAGTTGCTCACGAACTGAATCGAGGCTGCGGTAAGGCATTTGCAGCGTGTTGCGAACGGCCAGCGGCGCAGTGTAACACTTCCAGATCGCTTCGGCGTCCGAAGGTCCAGCTCTGCGTACGGCGATCTCCATATTCAATTCATGTTAGTCGCCGTCCACTCACTGCCGATCCTTCGCTGAATCCAATCGCGAGCCCAAACTGTCGGCGGCAAGCATCGTTTCCAAAGTTCGATCAAGGCGATGAAAGGCAATTGGCCGCCTCCGCTGGACTCTTTGCACTCCCAAGGATTTTTCTTACGCGCTCCACCACCATCGCTGAAGTAACTTGCTTCATGCAGGCGTGATCAAACGGGCATTGGCTCAAGCGACGGTAATTGCATGGCGAACACGGTAAGTCCACGCGCACGACCGATTCTGGTCGCTCGTACGGGCCAATATGAACCGGATTGGTCGGACCGAAGACACTGACCATCGGTTTGCCGAGCGACGCGGCAACGTGCATCGAGCCCGAATCGTTGGTTACGGCGACCTCAGCACGTCGAATAAGGGCTGCCAAGTCCGCTGGGGTTGTCTTTCCTGAAAGATCGCACGCGCCTGGCGCAGCCGCGGCGATCTGCCGGCACCGCGGCTGGTCGCGCTTGGTGCCCGCCAACGCGACGGCAAATCCCTCGCGGAGAAAATGCCGGGCGACACCCGCGAACCCTTCAAT
>Ga0209804_1001821_pt1 | contig 13388 bp, 7 predicted proteins | sample GraSoiAngelo_139_FD_185896 | JGI IMG/M metagenome (GOLD analysis project Ga0209804, IMG submission 185896) | Grasslands soil microbial communities from the Angelo Coastal Reserve, California, USA - 14_0929_12_20cm (SPAdes) (version 2) | ecosystem: Environmental > Terrestrial > Soil > Grasslands ... | reverse complement strand
CGGCCAAGCTTAGCTTACCGGCGGCGAACCAGCGTGCCGCTCGTTGGCGGCGCAGTTCCAGGTGTCGAAAATCCCGTCGCGGAGGAATTGGTTTTTGCATGAAAACAACATAGCAGACTTTGCTTGCGCTGTCATCATATTATGCGAGATATTGTCACTGTATTATGCGAGATTCAGTAATGGAGCTTGTTTTTTCTAGCTCTTCCTGTTTCGCGTGTTCTCTGAGATCTCGGCGTGCTCCGCGGTGAAATCGTTTCGTCCGTCGCTAGCGCCGCTCGGGTGGTGGCGGAGGCTGCTGGGGTGGGGTTTTGGCCGCGGGCGGCTGCTGTGATTCTGGGAGTGGCGGAATGACATCCGGTGTCGATTGCGATTGCGGCTGCTGGGGTGGTTGAGCTGGCGGTCCTGATGGAGTTTTAGCATGGGGCGGCTGCTGAGAAGGCTGCGCCGCTGGGCTGGGCTGCTGTGATGGATTCTTGCCCGCCGCGGGTTGTTGCGACTCGGGTAGCGGCGGAATCACATCCCCGGGCTGCTGCGGCGGTTTAGCCGCCGGAGGTGGTTGCTCGGGGCGGTTCGGGAGTTCCGCAGTTGGCAATGCGGGCGGAGTCACATTCTCTAACGGCGGCGCTTGCTTCACTTCCGGTTCCAGCACCGGCGTGTTGTCGCGATGTTTCAATTGTGGCATGGGAGCGCCGCCCCGCCGGCGAGTCGCCTCGATGGCCGCCATCCTCGCGCTCACGTCCACCTGATTGTCCTGCGCCACCTCTTTCATCCGCAGGCCTTCGGCATTGCGACGCGTGGCGTAAGTCACCTTCCGATCGGCATCGCCGGCCTTGCGCGCCTCCTGGTAATAGCTTTGGGCGGTCTCGCGATCGCCCTCCCTCTCGGCGACGTAGCCCATGTTGTTTATGCAGAAAGCGTTCCTGGGATCGAGCTTATAGGCCTCTTGGAAAAACTTCAGCGCAGCTTCCACATCGTTGTGGTTGATGGCCGCCACGCCGCGCAAGTTCAGCCGAGCTATCTGGGCGTCGAGGTCTTCTCCTTTCGCGATCTCCTTATTGACAGCACGCGCATTTTCCTCGGCCACCTCGCTGATCGATCTTCCGCGCCACTTGGGATTGGGCGTCACCAGGATCGCGTCACTCGACTGCGAGCTTGCAGCCGAGCTGTAATAGCGCAGGGCGGATTCGAGATCGCCCTCCTGCTCCATCACGTATCCCATATTGTTCAGCGTGAATGGATTGTGCGGGTCGCCGGCGAGAGCTTGCTTCAATACGGCCTCGGCTTCCGCGATGCGCCATTTCCCCAGCAGGCTGATGGCCTGTAGGTTGGCCTTATTCGACTGCAACTCGGGAACCTGCAACGAGGCAAAAGCCTCTTCGAAGGGGCGCCCCTTCAGCTCTGGTCGACTCGCCTGGTCAATGATTGCCTGCGAATGTTTCTGGGATGACAGCTCGTAATAACGCAGGGCGCGGTCCGCATCGCCCTCGAGCTCCGAAATGTATCCTAGATTGTTTAAGGTGAAAGGATCATCGGGGTCGAGCAGGTAAGCCTTGAGGAAGAGTTTCCTGGCTTTTTCGAGATGATGTCTCTTTAATTGCTGCACCCCTTGCCGGTTGAGTTGCTGGACGGGAGTCGCACTGCTACGCTTGGGCAATTTGATTTTCAGGTCGCCGGCATAGGCGCAGGGCAAAAGGCAAACCATGGCACTCGCCATCAGCAGCGCAGATTGGAAGCGGCTCCCTCCCATAATCTCCAGAAAAAGGCGGAGCTGTCGAGAAGCCTAGTTTGGATGCGGCAGGCAGGCGCCGGTTTGCCGGCAGAGTCACTAACTTTTTGAAATGCCGCAGTATGCGAGGCGACCTGCTACTCGCGATTGACATCCAACCCCATGCGGAGTTCAAACCCATGCGCTTTCCTGCCATTTTGGCCCTATGCCTGCTTTGCACTTTGGGCTATGCCCAGGAGACGAAGACGCCCTTGCAACCGGCGGCTCAGAAGCCACCTGACAAATCCAATCCCCAGGCCGAGCGAGAACGCTCGGGCAGCGATACGCTTCTGGACCTTCCCGCTTTGCCGGAAAGCAAAGTGACATTGATCGGAGGAACCGTAGCCAAGCTGGATCCGGTGCGCGACCGCATGGCCCTGCGGCCATTCGGCGGCGGGCAGATGGAGATCGCGTTTGATATGCGAACCAAAATTTATCGCGACGGCGCGGTCGCCGGCATGCGCGATCTTCGCCCGGGTAACCGCGTCTATGTCGATACCATGCTCAATGGTGATCAGGTTTTTGCCAAGACGATAAGAATCGACACCAGAACCAGCACCGGTGAGGCGCGCGGGCAAGTGGTCAGCTATAACTGGAATGGTGGAATTCTCAGCCTTAAGGAGCGCGTCTCACCCCAGCCTTTCAAGTTGCATGTAACTCCACAGACGGCTGTCACAATCGCTCATCACCCGGCATCTGTGACCGATATTCAACCCGGAGCAATCGTGATTATCAGCTTTGCTCCGGGAGCGACGGGCGTAGTCGAAGCGCGTCAGATCGATGTGCTGGCCAACCCTGGCCAGTCGTTCACTTTCGTAGGCAAAATCACTTTTGTAGATCTCCACGCCAACCGCATTGCCATTGCTAACCAGAGCGACAAGGAAACCTATGACCTAGGCCTGGACTCGCTCCTCGAATCTAGAACCCGCGGGCTGCGCCAGGGCGCGCAGGCCACGGTCCAGGCCGTCTTCGACGGGAAACAGTACCAGGCTCGGAAAATTGAGCTAACCTCGCCCCCTACTCAACCGAAATGAGAAAAGGAAGAACCAGGAAACACCGGTTCCCCCAGGTCGCTGCTTGAAGTGCCACCAGCCTGCGATGGCTCCCCGGGTTCCAAGTTTTGTTACCCGAGCTGACCTTGTCATGCGAGCGAAGCGAAGGACCTGTTTTGGGGGACAACTTAGGACGTTTCCGCTTCGGAAACATCCGACATTTCTCCCCGCAGGATTCTTCGGATGAAGAAGTCGCGGTCGTGGAACATGTAGCGCACGATGTTCTTAGCATATCGCGACAGAGTGGCGAAATCGGTTTGGTACCAGCAGCATTGCGTCATGTTCGGGGACAATCCACAATAAAAGCGGAAGCGTCTGTGCACCGTTTCCGGAGCGGTCAGCATGGCGGCAGCCATGCGGTGATTACCTTCAATGATAGTCAGCGGGCTTTCGTCGTCCACACCGATCAGCAAAACCGAATTGCAGGCAAGCTTGTCGTCCAGCTCAGCCATTACCGACCGCATCTTGCTGGAGAACGGGCCGGCATTGGGGGACTGGACTTTGCCGCGAATGCGGTCGAGCATGTCGATCATGTGAAAGCTGCCATTGGCCAGGCCACGCCACTGCTTGCGAGGAAAGGCGCGGATGCGTGCCAGGTCGCTCTCCTCCAACTTTACTTCCCACCATTCCGTATCCCGGGGAAGCTCGCGCCAAAGGCGGCCGCGGCGCCGGTATAGGAGGGCACGGCGCACTTCATTTTCGCGCTCGCTGGTGAGGTCGGGCTGGTAGACGACTGTCCCATAGCGATCGCGGTAAGGATCGAACTCCGGCTGGTAAAACTCGGCTTTCAAGAACTCGGCGATCGCTTCGTCTTCTTGCACCCGGCGCAGACGCGCCAAGGTGCTGTTCGTGCCGGCTTCGGCGATCTCCCGATCCGGTTTGTGCTGGGCGCGCAAGAACGGAACCGATACGGCGACCAGCAACAAAATCATGAGTACGAGCTGGACCGTGATTACCGCGTGCAAGCTGGAATGGAACATGTAAATTCCCAAAACAATGGCGCCGCTGAAGGCCAGCTGCAACCAGCTCGCGTTCGCGATGCGGCGCGACATTTCGTAGGTCATGAGAACCACGCTGAACGAATAAATCCCGGTAAGAGCGGCGTACAGAACCAGCAGCGCGGAGAACGAGCCTTGGACCTGCACCACGAACCCGTGGCCCAGCACTGCCATCCACAAGGAATTAGGGGCGAGCCACATCGCCATAGTAAATGTGGATGCGACCAGCACGACCAGCAGCAAAGCCGTGCTCATCACCGCTCGTCCGCCTCGTTCGTGAGAACTGCCTGCCGACACGGGAAACATGCTGCTGACCACGGACCAGGAGAGCATATAGACTACGCGGCCAACCAGTGCTACCGCGGCGTATAAACCGGCGAGCGCCGCCGGGAAGAAATGTTTAACCAGCAGGATGTCGAGATTATTGATGATGACTTGGCCGACAAAGAAGACGATGGCCTGCATGCCTTCGTCCCACGACACGGGCAAGCCGAGGCGTGGTGCAATGCGGAACGCCGGGCTGGGTCTGCCGGCCAGATATGCGACCGCAATCGAGGCGACAACCGCCTCGATGACACCCGCTACGCCGAAACCATAATGCAGGAGAACAAGGGCGCCGCCCAGCTTGACCACCACTTCCAGAATGAAGTTCTCAGCCAGACGGCGGAACTCATAGGCTCCCTGCATGAGCCCGCGACGCACGCCCAGAGGAATGTACAGGCAGGTACCGATGCCGAGCAGAATGACGTAGGTTCGACTGGGCAGATTGAGGTACTTGGAGATGACAGGAGCGGCCGCAATAATAAGCAGGCCGACCACGATGCTTACTCTCCACGACCGCCGATGCAGTCCCTGGTAAACGGCCACCTTGGCCGCGACTTTTTGGTTCTTGGCGACGAACTTGGAGCACACCAGCTGGTAGGCCAGGGTCACCGACGAGAGCAGCATCAGCAGCGTGTAAATGGCGGTGGCGTGCCCAAACCGGGCGGCGCCGAGGAAGCGCGCAATCCCGATGTTGTAGACCAGGTTGGTGGCGCCGACCACGCCGGAGCTGACCAACATGATCATGCTGCCGCTGAGAAGTCTCGCCCGCAGTGCCAGGACGGAGGCGGAAGCAGCTTGAGCGGCTGCATTCTGATCCATGACCTCGGCGTCTACGATTCCGGCCCGATTCTGCTCCATGCGCCCCCTCCGGCGCTCTGTCACTGCCTTATTCGGAGAACCGGGGGTCCGAGTTCACCGACGCGGCTGTGTCGAACACAGATCGCCTGAGCTTAGATGTGTGGAATCAGAACAACGTCAACTGCACGATGGGAACAATCTCTGTCCGGCTGCGTCCGGGGAAGGTATAAAAACTCTGCTCTTCGAGTCCTATGGAAAAACGAAGCGGATACGACACAGGCACGCTCCCCGTGCCGTCGTTCAACGCGCCACGCCACGGCTTCATGTAGGAAACCAGCAGCGAGTTCATCACGTTGTCATAATCGTGAAAACCTTTACCCTGCGACCAGTAACCCGAGGCGCTGATCGTCCATCGGTCGTTGGGGCGCACATCAATTCCAAAGCCGGGCCGCAGCGTCTGGGCAATCGCAAAATTACTGCCTTCCACGCGCCAGGCCCGCATGTATTGCGCGACCGCCGAGGCGGTGACCTTTGTCCCGAACTTATGCCGGAGTCCGCCGTAGCTACTGGCCTCGTAGTATTCGTGAATCGAGGGCCGGAACAGAAGATCGCGGGCCGCATAACCGGTGATGAAGGCAGTTTTTCCCCACGGACGTCCCAGGATGAAATTGAGTCCGCCGGAGAAATCCCGCGAGTGTAGGTTTTGCTTGAGAAATGGTCCTGCTTCGCGGATCACATGTCCATTGAACAACAGCCAATTGCCGAGCGGACTGGTGGAGATATACAAATACTGCCGGAACAGGTCCTGATTCATTTCGACCGGAGAGACGGTGTCGCGACGCAGCGTGAACTCGAAGCCGGGGGTGATGGTGAAATGTACATTACCCAGCCGCCAGACTGGGCTGACTCCGCCGTTGAATATCGTATCGTACGTGTTGCGCCTTTGAATGAGGAGTTCGCTGGGAAAAGAAAGCGTACCGCGGGCGTTACGCTCGGCGAAAAGCCCGTTGATCGTTGGCCAGCTTCCCAGGTGTAAGCGGAAGTGAGCGTCGCCCCGGGTCTCGACCGAACGACGCGGCAGCGGCAGCAAGTTCGGCGAATTTTGCACGCTGCGCAGCCGCGCGTCCATCTGGTAGATATTCTCGTCCTCAAAGACGGGGGCCAGTGAGAGGGTGGAGGCTACACCCACATTTTCATGAATCTGCATTCCCTCCTGGTCCGCCAGCTCGAACTCGGCACGCTCCGCCGTATCATTGTCGGGTTCCAGAGAATTCGCGCGGGCAAAAGCCGTAAGCGCGTGATAGGTATCCTGGCGCTGCCGGCAGACGTTGCCCAACGACACCAAGTAATCGTAATTCTGCTCCTTCTCTTCGGGATCGCCGGCACTGGTTAACAGGGCTTCGGCGCTGCGAGTTTCACCTATGGCCAAGTGCGCGTTGGCCATTCCAATAGCTACTACCAATTCATCAGCGCCCGCATTCTCGGCACGCTGGAAGAATTGCTGGGCGGTTCTGAACTCGTTCATCGACATCAGAATGTCGGCGGCATTGAGATAGTTCTCCGCCGTGATCCGACTGGCGTCGGCAACCCGAGCCTCAGCAAAGCCCATGGCAATTTGCTGGCGCGCATCCGGCCGGTTGTGTTCCTGCGCGAATAGCCGCGCCAAGGCCAAGCGCGCATCCAGCCGGTCCGCATCGGAAAGCTCCAGGGCCCGGCCAAAACGTTCGATGGCTTGGGCGCGCTGGTCGGCCAACAGCAGCGCTTCGGCAGTAACGAGCAATACTTTGCTGTTGTTACCGCCGGTGCGCTCGGCCATTTCAACCGCTTCCATGGTGTCCTGCTGGCGATGCAGACGCGCATACGAGCGCGCCATTTGCGCGTATATCATCGCATCCGCACCCGCCTGCTTGCTTGCCGTATTCAGCGTGTTGATCGATTCCTCGTACCGGTGCAGGCGGTACTCCACATCCGATAGCGCAAGGTAGGTGGGAACGTCATCCGCTCGAGTCTTCAAGGCCGCCTGGTATTCCGGGATCGCCTTCGCAAGCATGTCGCGCTGCCGATAGCCTTCGGCGCGTGCCAGATGCAGCGGCCGGGACTCGCCCAGCAGTTTCTCGGCGATGTCTACCTCCTGCAACGCCGCCTTGGAGTGGCGGAGTTGGAGATAGGAAAATGCCAGTCCAAGATGGGCTTCACCATAGTCCGGACGAAGCTCAATGGCTTTGCGAAAATCCTGCTCGGCTCGGCTCGCTAGGCGAACGTCGTTCTCCACGTAGCCGCGGTCCATGTAGCCGCTGGCCATCGTGGGATCTCGCTCAAGGGCGCGGGTGAAATCGTCGATCGCTTCCTGGAACTCGCCATCATGGGCGTGTATGTGACCGGCGATCAGGGGAAGGTCCTTATCCTTGGGCATGATCGGCTGGAAGCGCTCCACGATTTCCATCGCCTCCTGGTAACGCTCCAGCAACAGCAGGTCGTAAGCCAGGTAGACGGGAGCCTCAGGGTCGCGCGGCAATTTCTGAATCACCTTGTAGCCAAGTTCGGCCGATGCCTGGTAATTTTTCGTAAAGGTCAAATAGCGCTCGTGCTCGCGCATGACTTGCGGATTTTCCAGCAGCGCTGACGGCGCGCGATCCAGCCACGACTTAGCAACGGGAAGCTGGTGCCCTTCCAGCGCCGAGTTGATGGCGCCGGCCACAATTAGTGGGTTGTCGGGAGCCAGCTGGTGCGCCCGCTTGTAGCTGGCCTGCGCTGGGGCGAATTCGCGGCGTTCGGTGTACATGTCGCCCAGCGCCAAAAAGGGCACGAAGTCATCCGGGTGGAGAGACGCGAGCTGGTTGAAATACATCTCCGCGGCTTTGGGATCGCCCATCTCGCGCGAGAGATATCCCATCGCGCCGAGAGCAGCCGCATCGGTGGGCGAAAGTTGCAAGGCCTTCCGATACATCTCGACCGCTTCCGGCTTGCGGTTCACCTTCCAAAGCAGGTTGGCGTAGTTCAGGATGATGCTGGTGCTGTTCGGCTCGAGAGACATCGCCTCTTTCAGATCTTTTTCGGCGGCCTCCGCATGGTTGAAAGCCATTTCCATGGCTGCGCGTAGCCGTAGAAATTCGGGGCGGCCTGCGTCGCGGATGTCGATTGGCTGAATGAGATTGCGGGCGCTTTGCGCCTCACGCTCGGCGGCAGCGGTGTCGGCCATGTCCCGGTAAAGCTGATAGAGCGAGACGTGCAAGGAGATCGGGTAGAGCACGCCTTCCGCCACGGACCCTGGTAGATGACGGAGAGCGAGCTGATACTCCCTAATGCCATCCTCGGGGCGGCGCTCTAGTCGATAGAGCTGACCTCGAATGGCGTGCAAGCGGTAGTGAGCAGAATCCAATCCTTCAGCCCGCTTCAGAAGAGTTTCAGCATCCCCGAAATCACCGGCGTTCACCAGGGCCTGCGCGGCATTCAGCTGGATATCAATCTGCCCCTCGGCCATGGCGGCGGCGCGCATGTACATCTGTGCAGCTTGCTTCTTCTCTCCTGCCATCTGATAGGTGAAGGCCAGCTCGGCCATGGCGTTGGCGTCTTTGGCGGGAAGCGGCTTGAGCGTTTCCAGCGCCAACTGATATTGGCCGGTCTCCCGGTAATAGGCGGCCACCGAACGGAGCACATCGGGGTTGTGCGGCGCCTTGCTGCGAGCCGCCTCCAGCCACTTCTTGGCCTGATCCCGGTCTCCCACACGTTGGTAGGCGCGCGCCATCAGCAGTTCGGTGCGCGGATTACTTTGCTCAGACTCGGCGCGGTGAAAATAAGTCAGGGATTGCTTGGGATCGGAAAGCAGGAGCAGTTCTCCGGCCAGGCGCAGGTCCTCAGCACTACGGGGATTGGCCGCCAGGGCTTTCTCCACGAGGGCCTTGGCCTCCTCGTTGCGGCCCATCTTGGCATAGGTCTGGGCGAGACCCGAGAGTCCCGGAATCGAAGACGGCCGCGCCTGAAGCCCGTGATTGTAGGCATCAATGGAAGTGGGATAACGTCCCGCGAGCCGTGCCGCATAACCCAGGAGAAACCAGAAATCGGCGTTTTGGGGAGCCGCTTTGGCGGCACGTTCGGCAAAGTTCGCCGCTCGCTCGAAGTCGCCCTTGTCGAGCGCCTGCTGAGCCGCCCGAGCTTGGCGCGCCACCTCGATGCTCGAGCCCCACCCCATCCCGCTGTCCGAGATCGGCCGAGAAGGTCTTCCCTTTCCGGCCGCGCGCGGACTCTTCTTTCCCTGGCTGGTGGGGGGATTGGAGCTTGGCCCGTTAATCTCGAACGTCTGCGCGAACCCGGCCGCCGCGCTGGCCAGCAGCACGCAACAAGCAATACCCCATGATCGATTACTCAACATCCCTTCCCCCGGATGCGGCTTTGAGACCGTCCGGCTTACAATGCGCTCTGATGCCTATTACAATGCGCTCTGATGCCTATAGCGTTGCATCGGTTGGACATGCGAGTAGAAGCCGGCAGGGCTAAGGGCAAGTTAAACCTCCCTGATATATAGCTATATCGCTCAAGATAGCGGCAGTCCCGGGCAGTAAACCTTATCAGCCTGAGCTGAATCCAAACCGTGGCTCACGAAAGCGAGGATTATCCGTTGAACTCGGACTCCAGCTTCCCTCGGCGACCGATTCCGCTGGGCGTGATCGTAATGATCGCAGCCGCCATCCACGCTCCGCTGCTGATCATGGAGTTGCCGGCGCGAACCTCCTATGACGCGAACTTCCACATGTTCTTCGCGTCCCATTACGCTCAACACTGGTTCAATCCCTGGAATGAAAAGTGGTTTGCGGGATTCTCCCAGACTACCTACCCGCCTCTGGTTCACCAATGGATCGCGCTCGTTTCCCGGGTGATCGGTTTGAACGAAGCCTTCAGCGTGGTGATGTTGATCGCGGTGCTTCTGATCCCGGTGGCAACTTACGGTTTCGCCAAACTCTGGGTCGACGAACGGGCGGCCAGCTATGCCGCGCTGTTGAGCGTGTTCGCGGGAACCGTGGCCTTTCTCACTTACTCGGCCGGCCAGCTGCCCACGATGATGTCGGCTCCACTGTATTTCATCGCACTGAGCTATTTCTATCGCTGGTCGCATTCCGCCGAAGGCGGCAGTTTGTGGAAGGGAGTTGCTCTCACCCTGACCGCAGCTTCGGCCCACCACGTTACCTTGATTTTCGGCGCCGTGCTGTTCGCCCTGCCGGTACTGTGGCTGGCCGCGATGGACGGCCCCCAGGACGGGCGCAGCCGGGTGGCCGTCGTGGCCCGGGCCCTGGCCTTCGCCGCCTTGTCCGCTGCGGGCGTGGGGATTGTCCTGTTGCCCTATTGGATTTCGATCATCCAGCACCCCATTACCCAGATTCCCATACCCCACGCCAGCCGCTCGAATCTGCTGATGAGCGCGCCCATCTTCATGAATTACTTCATCGTTCCCTACGGATTGTTGATCCTGGCCTTTCCCTTCATCGTGATTCGCGGGGCCTCGGTGCCCAGGCTCCGTGTCCTGCTGCTGGCATTCTGGGTGACCTTCCTGATCGGTCTCGGCGGAACCACCCCATTTCCCAAGTGGATCTTTGGGCGCGCCTTCGAGATTCTGACCTTTGAACGATTCATCCTCTGGGCAACTCTCCTGGCTTTACCCATCGTGGGACTGCTGGTCGAAGAGTGGGTAGACCGTTCCGGTGGAAGAGCCATGGCGGGAATCGGGTTCGCTGCCGTGGGAACTTTGGCATTAGCGATGGGCTGGCTGACATGGAGTCCGTTCCGGCCCACGGGTGGCTTGAACGTGGATGCGGCGGTCGAGTTCCTCAATCGTGACGGACACGATCAGTACCGCTATATGACGCTGGGGTTCGGCAACGCCTTGCCGAAGATTTCTACCTACGCTAATGCGGGCAGCGTCGACGGCGAATATAACTCCGCCCGCCTGTTGCCCGAAATGACCAATTACGGAGCCGGGCAATTCACCAGCGCGAAATACTTCGGAACGGCCGGCATGGAGTCGCTGCGGGCCATGCTCAAGCATGCCAACCACTATGGGTTGAAGTTCATCTTCGTCTACGATCCGTACTACGATCCGCTGCTGGTCTTCGCCGGATGGCGGAAAGTTGAAACCTACAACTCCGGCCAGATCACAGCCTGGTCCAAAGAAGATGTCCCCCCGGCGCGCAAGATCGCCTCCGATGCCATGCCCGCGCCTTGGGAAGGGCTCCTGTGGGGCATACTCCCCCTCGGCAGCAGCCTTCTGGCGATCGTTCTCATGGTGCTAATCCCGGACCGGGTGCGGGCGGTAGACAATGTGGTAACGATTCCGTCCACCGCCGATGAAGGGGTCTACGCACGGGAGGCCCGGCCATGAAAGCCTTTCTTCCCTTGTTCATCGGGCTGGTGACCGCCGGCCTAGTGGCGATGGCATGGGTCGAGTCCGGAGGTCTGGCGCTGCACGAGATGCGCTCAGCCGGCACGCCCCAGGAGGCCGTCGAAGCCCTTGTTACCGATATACAATCGCGTAACTGGGACCGAGCTTATGCCCGGCTCGCCAATTCGAATGACTTCGAGAAGCAGGCCTTCATTCGCGACTTGGCGGGCAGCAGCGGCAGCCTGAGAACTTACTCCAGCCTCGAAAGCTTCAAGGTATGGCCGGTCGAGGCCGGGGCGGACGACGCCACGATGCGGGTGCGGCTGAACTGGTCCAGTGCGGTCGGCCCGCTGGACGACGTTCGCGACCTCGAGGTCAAGAAAGAAGGCAACGTCTGGAAGGTTGTCTGGCCAAAGCCCCAGTTCGCCAAGGTCCCGCCACAAGTCATTCCGGTGAATTACCTGCGCTGGGATGTAATCGGACGCGGGCCCACTGACGACTGGGGGGTGCAGAACGTCGACAACCCTAACGTCCGCATCACGTCGATGAATGCGGTGGAGCGGCCGGATCGAGTGGTCATCGTCGGCGAAGTCGTCAATGAAGATACCGTGCCCGCCTACGTGAATGTGAACGCTACGCTTTTGAACTCCGACAGCAAACCAATGGACCAGGAGGGCAGCTTCGACATGATCTCGCATACCCTGCTGCCCAGACAGGTTTCGCCCTATCGGATTGACTTTCCCGGCTTCCATCTCCAGCAAGTGAAGAGCGTCCGCATGGATGTGAAGGCCATGCTTGTGCCAGCGAGTGCCGATCCGGTAATCGCGGTCACCGATCAGAAGATGGACAAAGACCCACTCGGCAAGAATGTGCTGCGCGGCGCTCTGGTTAATCAGAGCGGGCAGACCGTGAACATCGCGCAGGTACTGGCCGACTATTACGACGCGAATGGAAGAGTGATCTGGGTTTCCGATGGGTACGTAGACCAGGCACTCGAGCCACAGGTAGCGGTTCCGTTCGCGGTGGACGTACCCGACGATGTGGCCTCGAAAATTCACAACTACCATGTGCTGGTGAACCACTACAGCATCCATGAAGGCTCCTAACATGCTGCGACTGACTGCCTGTTTGTTGTTGCTGATGAGGCTCGCGGCTTTCGGGGAAGTCCATCCGCCGGCTCAGGTCACGGCTGGCAAAGGATTCTCCATCTCAACTACCGGCAGCGGTGATGCCAGCTTCTATCTGATAAGTCCCGGCCATGTCGCCAAGCGGGAGGTCAAGCTGGGGCAGGACATCCCAGTGGACGCCTCCGTCGTCAAGAAAGCCGGACGCTATCTGGCGATCGCCTGCGGCTCTGGCGGATGCAATAGCGCTGCCTTCTACGTGATGGCAGCCGAGCCGGATAAAGTCAGTTTCTTCCTGCACCCGTCGCGGGTTCGGGTGAAGAGCAATGACGCGATCAACGCGACCGCGTTCGTCTTCGACCAGTTTTACAACCTGGTATTGACTCCGGTCACGGTGGATTTCAAGGTGATCCCGAAGACAGGCCCTCCCATCGATCGCCCGATAAAGTCGAATCTTGGGGTGGCGTGGATGCGCGTGGCATCGACGCCGAAGCAGGGACCAGTCAAGGTGATCGCAGAGGTGGGGAAGGCCTCTGAACCGCGCGTCATCCAGCAGGTCGCCTCCGACGCCTGCAATCTTCGCATCAAGGCCACGCGAACCGCCAAAGCCGTGCTCATCGAAACCGATCCGCTTCGAGATTGCAGTGGAAACGCCATTCCGGATGGGACGATTGTCTCTTTTACAGAAATTGACGGGAAAGGCAAAACCACGGTAGACGTTCCCATTAAGAAAGGAATCGCTCGCACCCAACTACCCGTCAACGGCCGCGCGAAGATCTCGGTCGCTTCCGGAGTGGTCATAGGCAATGAGATTTCTTTGGGAGGAGGGTTGTGATAAGCGGTCTGTCGCGTCGCTTGCTTCGGCTCGTCGGCCTGGGGCTACCGATCGCCCTTGCATCTCCCCTTCTCCTTGAGGTCCTCGCCGCTGGTTCCCTGCCCCAGGTCCAATTAAGTGCC
>Ga0209804_1001820_pt1 | contig 13394 bp, 9 predicted proteins | sample GraSoiAngelo_139_FD_185896 | JGI IMG/M metagenome (GOLD analysis project Ga0209804, IMG submission 185896) | Grasslands soil microbial communities from the Angelo Coastal Reserve, California, USA - 14_0929_12_20cm (SPAdes) (version 2) | ecosystem: Environmental > Terrestrial > Soil > Grasslands ... | reverse complement strand
GACCGAGGGTTAGGTCTGGCCGATCAAGCGTTGCAGCTGGACCCGAAGAACCCGCCCGCGCTCGAGCTGCGAGGAACGCTACGCTATTGGCGCTACCTGCTGCACCTGGTACCCACGCCGGCGGCAGCGGCCGAGACGCTGAAGCAGGCCGAGGCAGACCTGCGAGCGGCGGTCACGCTGGCCCCGACCCAAGCGAGCGCCTGGAGCACCCTGAGCCATCTCAACGATCAGAAACCCGACTACGTGGAGGCGAAGATCGACGCGCAGCGCGCCTACGAATCGGACGCCTACCTCAGCGTGGCCGACCAGATCCTCTGGCGCCTCTACGCGACGTCGTACGACCTGGAGCAAACGGCCGACGCGATCCACTGGTGCGCCGAGGGCGGGCGGCGCTTTCCGGAAAAGCCCCAATTCTTGGACTGCCAGCTGTGGCTGATGACCGCGCGGGCCGTAGAGCCGGATGCGGCGAAGGCCTGGCAGCTGGTCGACGCGATGGGCAAGCTGACGCCGGCGCGACAATGGCGTCTGGAGCGAGTCCGTGCGGAAATCGGCGTCGCAGCCGTGCTCGCGCGCGCCGGGCTCGCCGATAGCGCCCGGCGTGTGCTCGCGCGATCGCAGGCCAGCGCCGAGCTCGATCCGGAGCGGGAGCTCTTGTCTTTCGAGGCATTCGCGCGGACGCTGCTCGGCGATCGCGAAGGAGCACTGCGCCTGCTCACAGAACAGATCGCCGCCAATCCCCAGCATCGAGTCGGGCTGGCGCGCTTTTCACACTGGTGGTGGCGGGAGTTGCGCGACGACTCGCGGTTCAAGGCGCTCCTCGGAACGCCGCGCTAGGTACCGTACATCCACCCTTAGGGAGGGCTCTCATGAAACGCACTGCGCTGCCGGTTCTCGCGACCATCGCGTTGATCGGGTGTACCGACACCATCCCGACGCGCCCCGCACGTCCAAAACTCAGCGCCGAAACCTCGGACGGCGCGCACGGCGGCAACACACACTTTTTCTTCCTGCCGCCGATCGTGGCCAACCCGAGCTTCTCGGGAGTGTCCAATCCATTCCTCGCCCCCGACGTCCAGATCTGTCGGCTGCTTCCTCCGAGCAACACGATCTGCGATCCGACCGCCCCGACGATCACGCTGACAGCCGCTATGCCGAAGGGCAAGGGCGAGGAATATCATGTGGACTGGAATAGCGATCGCAGCACGGTGGGCAAGACGTACCGGATCACCGTGCAGGTGAAGCAGGATGAACTGGGGAATGAGCAGCCGCTGGGGCATACAGACGTGCAACCCAACGGCCGCACCCTTCCGATCAGGTTCCGAATCGAGCGCGGTGCCCTGTGCGAAGCTGGGTTTGGGTGTGCGCAGGTCCCCGTCACACAGCTCGGTGGAACGTTCGTCACAGATGATCGTGACGCGGGAGCAATGTTTCCTGCGGGTGCGCTCCCGCCTGGCGTGACCTCGGTGGAGCTGACGATCGAGCGGATTCCCCACACGGCGTTCGCGCCGACAACGGGGCCACTGCCGACAGGGCTTCAGCAGTTCCCGTTCTTCTTCGACTTCAGCGTGAACCCGGACGTGAAGTTCGTCAAGCCGGTTTTGCTCGGGGTGTGATCCGCGCTATCCGGGAACGCAGCCCCACGACCAGCTTGTCCTCGCGCACCCGACCGGCCCTAGCACCATCGAGTTCCTGGCTCGTGACGGCGCGCCGTTCGTCGCCTTGGGCTGTCCAGGAACTGGAACTGGACCGGGAAGGGGAGGCTTTGGGAGCATCAAGGGCGCCCGCCGCTGGATTGCGCAGGGAGGGCAGCCTGGGTTGCTCGTGCGGCTCGGTGCGCTCGCGGATTGGCTGTTCATGCCAAAGAAGGTGCTTGCGACCACCGCCGTGGCTCACGGGGGCGTGGGTGGCAGCTTGCTGGGCCCATTGGGGAGCCCCGTCAACACCGTCCTGGTCGAAATGAGAAACAACTCGGCGGGGTCCCAGGGAGCCGAGGGAACCCTGGCGCCGGGGAGCAACTGCCAATCGGAGGGCCAGTGCCAGGCACCGTCTGTAATCATCGGGAACTTCAGCGGCGCTCCCGCAGCGGGTGTGCCAGTCACTTTCAGGGTGACCGCGGGCGGTGGCACGATCGGCGTTGGGGACAGGAGCGGCACGTCGATCACCGTGAACACGGGCGAAGGCGGCGTCGCGTCGCTCGACTCCTGGACGCTGGGGACCACGCCCGGTGTCAATACTGTGACCGCCACGGCCGGCGTTTCCGGTAGTCCCGTGATTTTCTTTGCGACCACTAGGAGTGGAGGCGGACTGTAGTCAGGAGGTAGCAGGGACTGTACCGAGCGCGACGGGCATGGGGCGATCCTTGAGGGGTCGCCCTTCTCGTTTACGGTTTGCCAGTTCGCCGCCTCTTACACCCGCTCACCCACCGGCCCGAGGTCCAGATCGCGCCGCTCGATCGCGCCCCCCGACGCCGGGCGGCGCGCCGCCAGCGGCGGGGGCTCGCTCCAGCCCGCCAGCCGCAGCACTTCGACGGTGCGGCGATTGACCTGGTCCGCCTCCGGCCCTTCGCCCGCGATCCCCGACGCGAGGTCGAGCCAGGACAGCGCTTCCTCGAACGCGTAACGCGCCGTCGCCGCCTCGCTCGCGCGCAGCGCGTACTGGTAGGCCAACGCCTGCTCGCCGCTGCGCTCGGCGTGACGCGCGATGTCCCCGGCGAGCTCGCCGGCCCCTACGGCGGCCGTGATCGTGACGAGCGACAACGCGAGCGCACGGTGCAGCTCGCGGCGCCGCGCCGGCGTGAGCAGGTCGCGCACCACCTCCGCGATCACGGGATGCGCGCAGCGATACACCCCTTGCTCCTCCAGCAACAGCCGACGCTCGACCAGCGCATCCGCGAGGGCGGCGGCGCGCAGCCGGGACATCCCGTGCACGTGCGACAAGAGGTCGGTTCGAGCGCCGCGCCCCGACACCGCTACGGCGGCGAGGAGATCACGCAGCTCGTAGGGCAGGCGTGCGACACGCGCGGCGATCGCGTCTCGCACGGTCTCGGCCATCGGCAGCTGCCGGTAGTCGGCCGCGCTCGCGGCCGGCGTGACGACCCACGCCCCCGTGGCGCCTTCAATCGTGAGCATGCCCTGGACGAACAGCGTCTTGAGCATTTCAATCACGTGGAACGGATTGCCGTCGGTCACCTCATGTACGCGGCGGGCGAACCGGAGTCCGCCGGTCGGCGACTCGATCCGGGCCAGCTCGCGGATCAACCGCCACACGTCGTCCCCCGTCAGCGGCGGGACCGGCACGACCGTGGTCGCGGGGCGCGTGCGCAGCGCCCGGCGCAGGCGCGCCGCCGGCGCGTCCCGCTCCAACTCGCCCAGCGTGAGCGTGGCGACGCAACCGACCGCCGACTCCTGAAACCGCTGCGTGAGAAAGTGGAGCAGGGCGCATGTCTCGCCGTCGCACCAGTGCAGGTCGTCGATGAACAGCACGCTGGGCCGCTCGGCGGCGACGGCCAGCACGAGCTGCGCTACCGCTTCGAACAGGCGCGCCCGCCCGCTCACGTCGGCCGGCGCGGCGGGCGCGGGGAGCATGGGGAAGCGCTGCCGCAGCTCGGGGACGAGGCGCGACGCCTCGGTGAGCCACTCGGGCGCGGCCCCGCCGAGCCCGGGGGCTTCGAGCGCGCCGCGCAGCGCCTCCACGACCGGCCCATACGGGATTCCGGTCGCCGAATCATAGCCGCGGCCTCGCAGCACGGTCCCGCCCTCGGCGCGTACCCAGCGCAGGAACTCCTCGGCGAGCCGGGTCTTGCCGACGCCCGCTTCCCCTTCGAGCAGCGTGACGCGACCGCTCCCGGCTGCCACCGCGCGCCAGGTCGCCGCCAAGGCGCGCCACTGTCCATCTCGCCCGACAAGGCTCGCTTGGAATGACGGCACTGGCGTTTCCGGCTCCGGCGGCGGCGTCCGCCCCTCGGTGCGTGCCTCAGATTCGATCCGCTGCGCCAGCTCGAGCACCGCCGCCCCGGGCTGCGCGCCGACGTCCTGCGCGAGCCGCGCCCGATAGACCGCGAAGCGCCCGAGCGCCGCCCCACAGTCACCGTCGAGGTAGTGCGCCTCCATGGCGAGCCGCGTTGCTTCCTCGGAGAGAGGGTCGCAGGCCAGCCAGCGGTCCGCTCCCGCAATGGCGTCGCGCCAGCGGGAGTCGGCGATCGCCTGGCGCGTCGTGACTCTTAGGACGTCCTCGTACCGCCGCAACAACTCCCGGCGCTTCAGGTCGGCCCACTCCTCGAAGCCCCGCGCGTGCCGGAGGGAAAGGCCGGCGAGGAAGTGCGGCACGTCGAAGCCCGCGGCACGCTCAGGGTGCCCGTTCGCCGTGGCGAGAAACGCGGTGACGTCGCACTCCACGGGACCTTGCAGCTCAACCGTGTCGTGCCCGATGCGCAGATCGTCGCCCACCGCCGCGCGCAGGCGCCGCAGCGCTTGACGCAGCGACGCACGGGCGGCGTGCTCGGGAGATTCTCCCCACAGCAGCGCCGCGAGCTCTTCGCGGGAATGCGATCCGGGTTCGAGCGCCAGGTAGGCCAGCAACGCCAGGTTCTTCGCCGCACCCATCCCGGGCCCCGGTGGGGCACGCGACACCGAGGCGGACGGCGGACCTAACAACTGCAGTGTGAGGCCTGGCATGGCCTCCCACCCCTTGCTGGAGCGGGCGAATCTACCCGCTTTTCACGCTGCGGCAAGCGACGTTCACGCCGGATTCACGCCCCGTTCGCATCATGAGAGCGCACCCTTTCGCGAGGAGGCATCATGGCAGGTAAGGAGCCGATCCGCATCCAGTTGACCCCGGAGCAGCGGGAGATGGTCCGTAAGGCCACCGGGAAGAACGCCGAGGCGCTGGAGCTCTCGGCGCAGGAGCTCGAAGAGCGCATCGCCCCAATGCAGGCTGTCCAGCTCGACTAAGCTGACGCCTGGTGTAGCTCGAGCGGCGTGCCGGACCGGGTCGTGCGGACGGTCCGGCACGCCCGTTTCGCGGGCGTGATCTTGACACTCCCCGGGCGCGCCTGCCTCTTCCTCTCATGGCGGATGGTGCGGCTGCTCCGTCAGTGCCCGCGGACGAGATCCGCGCAGAACTCGAGCGACTGCGGCTGCAGTACTCGATCAGCCTCGAGTTTAACTCCTCCCTCGACTTCGCCGAGCTGCTTCCCAAGGTCTTCGATAGCGTCCTCACCGCCGTCGGGGCCCAAGGCGGCTCGATCTGGATCGCCGAAGGCGACGCGCTGCGGTGCCAACTCGCGCTCGGCGCCGCGAGCCAGAAGCTCGTCGGCACCACGCTGCCTGTCGGGACCGGGTTTGTGGGTGACGTGGCGCGCCGGCAGCGCACCACAATCGTCACCGACGCGATGAGCGACGTCCGTTTCCAGGAGCGGATCGACCGCTCGAGCACGATGGTGACACTGGGCGTGATGGCCACGCCGATGGTGGTGAAGGGCGTCACGGTGGGCGCGATCCAGGTCATGAACAAGGTCGGAGACGACGGCATCTTCGACGGCCACGACCGGGAGCTGCTCGAGGGGCTGGCCGCGAGCGCGGCGGTCGCGCTGCGGAACGCCCAGCTGGTTGCGGCCGAGCGACGGGCCAAGGACTTGGCCGTACTGCTCGAGATCTCTCGTGAGATCACCTCCACGCTGGACCTCGATCGCGTCCTGCTCTCGGTCGTGAACCTGGCGTCGCGCGCCTTTCCGTTCGACCAGGGGGCGATCGGCCTGCTGGAGAAGCGGGGGATCGAGATCCGGGCGATCGGCGGGCACGAGACCGTCGATCGCAAGGCCGAGCCGGTGCGCCGGCTCGCGGCGCGTGGGGCTTGGGCGGCGGACCGTGGCGAGAGCTTCTACATCGCCGACCGCGGGCACCCGGCCACCGAGGCGGAGCGCGCGTTCGTCGCCGCTTTCGGGCGCGACCTCGAGGCCGAGGAGATCGAGAGCGGGCTCTACCTCCCCCTGCGGGACGAGGAAGGCCGCCTCGGGGTCGTCGTCTTCGAGTCCAAGCGTCCGAGCTTTGTCGACGCGCTGCAGCGCGAGCTTGCCCAAATCCTCGCGAACCAGACGAGTGTGGCGGTTCGGAACGCGCAGCTCTACGCGCAGGTCCCGCTGGTCGACGCACTCGGTGCCCTGGCAGCGAAGCGGCGCGCCTGGATGCAGCTGCCGCGGCGCCGGCAGCAGGTATACGTGGCCGCGACGGTGGGAACAGTTGCGGCGCTGACCCTGGTGCGATGGCCGCTTCGCGTGTCCGGCACCAACCCGGCGTTCCGCCCCGCCGGCTACGCCGAAGCGCGGACGCTCGTCCCCGGCATCATCGAGCGAGTGCTGGTGCGGGAGGGAACCGCGGTCACCCGGGGCGCCCCGCTCGTTCAGTTGCGCGATGTCGAGCAACGCGCGGCGCGCGAAGCCACGGCCGCCGAGGCCGCCGTGGCGGAGCGGGCCGCGGCGGCCGCCGCAAGCCGCAACGATCCCGCCGAGGAGCGACTGCAGCGCACCCGCGCGCAGGGGTTGCGCCAGGAGGTCGCGCTGCTCGACGCGCAGCTCGCGGCGACCACCGTGCGCGCGCCCGTGTCCGGCGTGGTGCTCACGGCCCGACCCGAAGAGCGGTTGGGGGCGCGTCTCGAGGGAGGCGACCTGGTGGTCACGCTCGGCCGCACCGACACACTCGAGCTCGAGTTCGGCGTACCGCAGCGCGAGATCGAGCGCGTGGCGGTCGGGCAGCGGGTGCACCTGCGGGTCGACGCCCTCCCGCAACACACGTTTGAGGGACTGGTCACGTCGCTGGGCCAGCTCCCGCGCGACACCACCGAAGAGGTGCGCTTCCCGGTCCGTGCCCTCGTGCCCAACCCCGGCGAGCTCCTCAAGCCGGGCATGGCGGCGCACGTGAAAGTGCTCACGGCACGGACGTCGCTCGCCGGTCGTCTGCTGCGCGGGCCGGTGCGCTGGTTGCGCCTCAGCTGGTGGAGGGTCTGGGCATGAGCGCGCACGGTGGATGGCTTCCGGCCACGTGGGCGTGCGTGCTGTTCGCGGCAGGATGCGGCGGCGAGGCGGAGCCGAAGAGCGCGAGCGCGCGGGCGCCCGACGTGCCCCTGGTGACGGTAGACACCGCCACGCTCGACGTGCCCCTCTCCTACACCGGCCAGCTGTACGTCGAGCGTGACGCACTGGTCTACGCGCGGACGACGGGCATCGTCGAATCGATCTACGTGGATCTCGGCACCCCGGTCGCGGCAGGGCAGCTGCTTGCCGAGCTCGAGAATGCGGACCAGGCGATCGCGCTCGCGCAGGCGGAGGAGGCCGCCGCCCGGGCGCAACGCGAGCTCGCCCGCCAGCGGGAGCTCGCGAAATCGCGAGTCATCTCCCCGGCCGACTCGGAGCAGGCCGAGTTCGACTTCCGGCGTGCGGATCTCACGCGGCGGCAGGCGCAGCGCGATTACGGGCTGACGCGGATCCTGGCGCCGTTTGCCGGCGCCGTCACTGCTCGCGCCGTGCGCCCGGGGCGCCTCGTGGCGAAGGGCGACTCTTTGTTCCGCGTCTCTGCGCTGGGACCCCTGCGGGTGGCGGTCCATGTGCCGGAGGACCCCGCCGCCCGGGTCCGCGTGGGCGCCGCCGCCGTAATCGTGGGCGCCGCCGGCCGGACGGCACGGGCCACCGTGCTACGCGCTTCGCCAACCATCGACGCCGCGAGCGGTACGCGCGAGATCGTGCTCGAGCCTGCCGCCGGCTCGGACTTCCGGCCCGGCGCGAGCGTGGCGGTGCGCCTGGGTGCGGAGCGGCGGCGCATCGTCGCGATCCCCCGTGCGGCGATCGCCGAGGCGGGCTACGTGCTGGTCTGGGAGAACGGGCGCACCGTGCTGCGCGCCGTGACGCTCGGCGCCGAGCTCGCCAACGGCCAGGTGGAAGTCGTGAGCGGGCTCGCGCCGGGCGAGCGCGTGGTGCGCCACGCGACGCCGTGACCCCTCCCCGCCTGCGCCGCGGCCTGGTCGTCGTCGAGCAGGTGTATCGCGGCGAGTCGAGCTACATCGTCAAGGATCCCGAGTCTTACAAGTACTTTCGGTTCCGCCCGGTCGAGGTCGTCGTGATGCAGGAGTTCGACGGCGAGCACACGCCCGCGCAGGTCGCCACGGCGCTCGCTGCACAGGGGCTCCCGTTCGGGCCGGCGGCGGTCGAGGCGTTCGCGGCGAAGCTGCGTCAGCTGGGGCTCGTCGAGCGGTCACTGGCGGAGCGCTCGGTGCTCCTGATGGAGCGAGTGCGTGCCGAGCGCCGACGCCGTCTCCGAAGCGCGCACGCTCACAGCAGCCTCCTCCGGATGCGGTGGGCGCTGGCGGATCCCGACCAATGGCTCGAGCGCTGGCTGCCGCGGCTGCGGGTCTGCTTCTCGCGACCGTTCCTGGTGGCCTCCGTGGGGTTGTTTGCCGTGTACGCGCTCGTCGCCTGGACCAAGTGGCCCGAGTTGGCACACGCCCTCGCGGCGCTCACGACGCCGGCGAGCTACACGCTCGGGATGTTCCTCGTGTTCTGGATGACGGCGATGGTCGTCATCGTGGTGCACGAGCTGGGGCACGCGTTCACGTGCAAATACTTCGGCGGGCAGGTGCACGAAATGGGCGCGATGCTCATCTACTTCCAGCCGGCATTCTACTGCAACGTGAACGACGCGTGGACCTTCCGCGATCGGTCCGCACGGCTGTGGGTCACGGCAGCCGGCTCCTGGATCCAGCTCGTCGTCGCCGGTCTCGCCGCGATCGTCTGGTGGGCCGCCGTGACGGACACGCTGATCTCTCAGATCGCGCTCGCCGCCATGGTCATCGGCGGCGTCACCACGGTGCTCGCCAACGCCAATCCGCTGATCCCGCTCGACGGCTACTATGCCCTGAGCGACTATCTCGAGATCCCTAACCTCCGAACGCGCGCCCTTGCCTATGTGGGCTGGCTGGTGAGGCGGTACGGACTGCGCCTGGCCGTGCCGCCGCCACCCGCCGACCCGCACGAGCGCCGGGCCTTCCTCATCTATGGGACGCTGGCGCTCCTCTACTCTGTCACGATCCTCACCCTGCTCGCCGGTGCCGCGTTCGGGTGGGCGAGCCGGGCGCTCGGCACGATCGGGGTCCTGGCTCTTGCGCTGGTACTCTGGGGCGCGCTCCGGAGCAAGCTGCAGGGGTTGGGCCGGGCGCTCGTCACCTCGATCCGCGAGCACGGGGCGCTGTGGCGCTCGCGACGCTTCTGGTCTCGAGCGGGTGGAACGGCGGCCCTAGTGGCCATCGGCGGCCTTCTCGTGCCGTGGCCGATCACCGTGCAGGGCGCGTTCACGGCGCGTCCGTTGCTCGAGCTAGCAGTGTCCGCACCGGAGGGCGGCGTGCTCGCGCAGGTGTTCGTCAGGGAGGGCGAGCGGGTGCCCCCGGGCGCGCGGCTCGCCCTGATCAGGAGCTTCCCCCTCGAGCGGCGGGCGGCGGTGCTCCGGCGGATCGTCGACTCGCTCACCGCGATGGCAGCGCAGGCCCGAGCCCGCGGCCCGACTGCGGAGGTACGGCGGCGCGAGGCGGCGCGGGGGGCATGGACCGCCGAGCAAGACGCTTTGGAGCGCCGTCTCGCCGCGCTGGCGCTGCGAGCACCGGTGGCCGGCGTCGTGGCTACCGCGCGGCTCGAGGAGCGGGTGGGGCGCTCGATGTCGGCCGGCGAGGAGGTCATCCGGCTGCTCGAGCCCGATTCGGTGGAGTTGATCGTAGCGCTCGAACGCGCGGGCGCCACGCTGGTACGGTCCGGCCAGGTCGCGGCTCTGTTCGCGCGGGTCGGTGCGGGACATTCGCTGCAGGCACACGTAACGAGCGTTCGGGCTGCCGCCACGGAGCAGGGGCTCGTCGAGGCACGGATCCGCGTTGCGACCAGGGCGGCAGGACTGCGGCCCGGCGTCACCGGCGAGGCGAAAATCGTGGTGCGGCAGTCGAACGTGTGGGGCGCGCTTGCGTGGGCGGTGCGGAAGCGGATAAGGAGCGACCTGCTGTTGTGAGATAAGGGCAGTTCCGCGGAGCCGCCCTTCTCGTTTACTGCCCCGCCGTTCGCCGCTAGCTTCCTCCCGTGCGCCCCACCAAGCTCGGCATCATCGGCCTCGGCGCGATCGGCGGCTCGCTCGCGCTGCAAGCGAAGCGCGCCGGGATCTCCCGAGTGCTGGGTTGGTCTCCGGAGCCCGCGGAGCGCGTCGCGGCGGCGCAACGCGGCGCGCTCGACGATGCGCCCGCCCGCGCGACCGACGTGGCGCGCGCGGTCGAGCTGCTGGTGCTCGCCGCACCGCCCGCCGCCAACCTCGCGCTGCTGGACGCGCTCGCGCCGCAGCTGGGCGCGGGCGCCGTGATCACCGACGTCGGCTCGGTCAAGCGCGCCATCGTGGCGCACGCCGAGGCTCGCGGGCTCGGGCCCCGCTTCGCGGGGAGCCACCCGATCGCCGGCACACACGGCCACGGGTTCGGAGCGGCGCGCGTGGACCTGTTCACCGGCGCGGTCGTATACGTCACGCCGGCGCGCGACGGCGACGGCGCCGCCCGGGAAGTCGCGCACTTCTGGGAAGACGTGCTCGAGACGCACCCGGTGATGATCGACGCCGCGCAGCACGATCGCCAGCTGGCGCTCACGAGCCACTTGCCGCAGGCGGTCGCGTCGCTCTTGGCGGGTTACCTGGCGCACGCCACGCCGCCCGGCGCCACGTTCGGCCCCGGGGCGCGGGACGCCACCCGGCTCGCGGCCTCCGAATCGGCGCTCTGGACCGAGATCTTCCTGATGAATCGGGACGAGCTGCTCCCGGTGCTGCGTTCCCTGGAAGAGCCGCTCGGCGAGCTGGAGCGGGCGCTGGAAGCGGGCGACGCCGCGGGGCTCACCGCGTGGCTGCGGCGCGGCGCGGAGTGGCGCCGGAGACTCGACGCGTGAAGGTGCGCGGCGCTGTCCGGCCGCCCGGTGACAAGAGTATCTCCCACCGCGCCCTGATGCTCGCCGCGCTGGCGCGCGGAACGAGCGAGCTCGCGGGGCTGCTCACCGGCGAAGACGTGAAGAGCACGGCGCGCGTGCTGCGCCAGCTCGGCGCGGACATCTCGGCCATCGGCGACGGGACGGTCACCGTGCGGGGCTCACGCCTCTCGTCTCCCGCCTCCCGGCTTCACTGCGGTAACTCCGGCACGACCGCCCGGCTGATCCTCGGCATTCTCGCGGGGCAACGCTTCGCCGCGACGCTCACCGGCGACGCCTCGCTGCGGCGCCGCCCGATGCGGCGCGTCACCGAGCCGCTGCGCACCATGGGCGCCCGCATCGGCGACGCACAGGGCGACGCGCTGCCGCTCACGATCCACGGCGGCCGGCTGCACGCGCTCACCTATACGACCCCGGTTGCCAGCGCTCAGGTGAAAAGCGCGCTCCTGCTCGCGGGACTCACGGGGAAGGTAGGCGTGACGATCCGCGAGCCGTATCGCTCCCGCGACCACACCGAGCGGTTGCTCGTGCACCTGGGGCTGGACCTGCGATACGAAAACGGCGCTGTCAGCTTTCGGCCATCAGCCGTGAACGTTCCAGCGTTCCAACTTTCCGTCCCCGGCGACGCATCGTCGGCCGCATTCCTGGTCGCGGCCGCCGTGCTGGCCGAGGGCGGTGAGCTGCTGGTGGAAAACGTCGGCGTGAACCCGACGCGCACGGGATTCCTGGTCGTGCTCGAGCGGATGGGGGCACACGTGGAGCGCGTCAACCTGCGGGACGAGGGTGGCGAGCCGGTGGCCGATCTGATCGCGCGGCCGGCCGGCGCCGTGCTCCGTGGGACGGAGGTGACGGCGGCCGAAGTGCCGACCCTGGTCGACGAAGTGCCGATCCTCGCGGTGCTGGCGAGTCGCGCCGCCGGGGAGACGACGTTCCGGGAGGTGGGCGAGCTGCGGGTGAAAGAAAGCAACCGGCTCGAGCTGATCGCCGCCAACCTGCGCGCCGTGGGTGTCGACGCCCGAGCCCTTGGCAACGACCTCCACGTGCAGGGGACGAACCGGCCACCGCGCGGGCGCGTGGACACGGCGCGGGACCACCGCCTCGCAATGGCGTTCGCGGTGCTCGGCACGATACCGGGTGCGGATATCCGGCTCTCTGAACGTGCCTCGGTCTCCATCAGCTATCCGCGGTTCTTCGCGGACTTGCGGACCATTCGGGAGACGGGAAAGGGGAGACGGGAGGCGTGAGCATCCGGGTGATCGCCATCGACGGCCCGGCGGCGTCGGGCAAGTCCTCGACTGCGGCGGCGGTGGCGCGGCGCCTCGGCTGGGCCCATCTCGATTCGGGCGCGCTGTATCGCGCGATCACGCTGGCGGCGCTGGATAACGTCCGGGATCCCCTAAAGGACGACCTGACGGTCGCGGCAGACGAGAGGCGGGAAGCGTGGTCCCCGCAGCGGCTGGTGGCGCTCGCGGAGGACCTCCCGGTGCGACTCGTCCTCGTGGGCGACGCGTTCCGGCCCGAGGTGGCGGGGGTGGACGTGGAGAACGCCATCCGCTCGCCGCGCGTGACTGCGCGCGTCTCCGAGATCGCCGCCATCCCGGAAGTGCGCCATTGGGTGAACGTGCAGCAGCGCGAGGCCGTTATGACGCACCCGCAGGGCGTGGTCGTGGACGGTCGGGACATCGGGACGGTGGTGTTCCCCGATGCCCCGCTCAAGGTGTTTCTCACCGCGACCCCCGACGAGCGGGCCCGCCGCCGCCTGGCCCAGCGCGGCGACCGCGTCGATCCGGCCGAGCTCCAGCGCGAGAGCGACGCGCTCGGGGCCCGGGACTTGGCCGATGCGACCCGCCGGGTCGCCCCGCTGCGCTCCGCCGCGGACGCGGTATTGCTCGACACCACCCAGCTCTCTATGGAAGAGCAGGTCGCACGGGTCGTGACGCTGGCGCGCCAGCGCTTCCCCCACTAGCTTTTGCGGTTTCCCGTCCCCGGGGCTGTGCGGTCCGGGGCCCTGGTCCAAACCCGAGAACCGAACCGGTGTACGGCATGCTGGTGGATACCCAGGACGAGCAGTCAGAAGCGCCTTCCTCCCCGACGCCTCACTCCCAGCTCCGCGTCCGCTCCGATCTCCACGAAGAGTACTCGCCGGACGAAATCGCGAAGATGACGGAGATGTACGAGGGGACCCTCTCGAACATCGAAGAGGGCGAGATCGTCAAGTCGAAAGTGCTGCGCGTGACGGACACCGCCGTCATCCTCGACGTCGGATTCAAGTCCGAGGGCGCCGTGGCGATCGACGAGTTCAAGGACGCGCGCTCGCTCAAAGAAGGGGACGAGGTCGAGGTCTTCCTGGAGCACCTGGAGGACCAGGAGGGCGCGGTCGTCCTCTCGAAGAAGAAGGCCGACTTCATGCGGG
>Ga0209804_1001817_pt1 | contig 13401 bp, 10 predicted proteins | sample GraSoiAngelo_139_FD_185896 | JGI IMG/M metagenome (GOLD analysis project Ga0209804, IMG submission 185896) | Grasslands soil microbial communities from the Angelo Coastal Reserve, California, USA - 14_0929_12_20cm (SPAdes) (version 2) | ecosystem: Environmental > Terrestrial > Soil > Grasslands ... | reverse complement strand
ACGTGAGGAAGATGATGAGATCGCGTCCCGGGAACGGCGTGCCCGCGGCGGTGGTGAAGGGGAGCGCCAGCGCGAGCACCAGGGAGTCCGCCCCCCGCAGGCCCGCCCATGCGATCAGCGCCACATGACGCCACGACACCAGGGGATCGCGCGTCCGTGCGCGCCGGCTCAACCAGCGCGGGCCGTACGTCGCCGCGAACACCCACACGACACGCGCGGCGATCGTCGCGAGGCTCACGGCGACACCCGCGATCGTGAGCTCCCGCACGGAATACGCGCCCAGCGTTCCGAGCACCGCCCGCAGCTCGAGCCCCACGAAGATGAACGTGAGCCCCTCCAGCACGAAGCCGACCACGCCCCACATCCCCTCGGTCTGCACCCTGGAGTCGGGTGCCAGGATGCGGGGGCCCTGCCGGCCGAGGTAGAGGCCGCAGGCCACCACCGCCAGGATGCCGGACACGCCCAGGGCTTCGGCGGGCAGAAACGCGGCGAACGGTGTGAGCAGCGAGATCGTCGACTCGATCTCGGGCGCATGGATGCGCCGACGCAACCACGCGATCAGCCATGCCACGACGAGCCCGACCGCGATTCCCGCCGTGCCGACCCACACGAACCGCGGCCCCGCGGCCACCAAGGAGAACGTGCCGCTCACGGCCGCCGCCACCGCCATGCGGTAGGCGACGATCGCCGCGGCGTCGTTGACCAGGCTCTCGCCTTCCAGAATCGTGGCGACGTGCCGCGGCACGACGAGGCCACGCAGGAAGGCCGTCGCGGCCGGAGCGTCGGGCGGCGACACGAGGGCGCCGAGCGCGAAGGCGGCGGCCCACGGCAGCCCGGGCGCCAGGGCGTGCGCCGCGACGCCGACCACGACCGTCGTGAACACCACCAGGCCCACGGCGAGCAGCGTGATGGGGCGGACGTTGGCGCGCAGATCGCGCCACGAGGAGGTCAGTGCCGCCCGGTAGAGCAGCGGCGGAATGAACACGACGAAGATGAGGCGCGGCTCGAACTCGACGGGCGGCAGGCCCGGAAGCAGGGCGATCACGAGCCCGCCGACCACCAGCAAGACCGGAGACGGGACTCCCAGCCGGCGCGCCGCGATACCGAGGAGTACGACGGCGACGAGCAGCGCGAGGATGATCTGGAACTGGTTCATCGCCGCGCTCAGTGCCTCACCGCACGCCCTCGCTCACTCCCTCGAGGGCCGCGAGCAGGGCCTCGACGTCCCACGCCTGATCGTGCCGCACGTTGTTGATGAAAAACGTCGGCGTCCCGTTCACGCCGCTGCGCACGCCGCTCATGAAGTCGTCGCGCACCTTCGGCTTGTAGGTGTGCGCCGCCAGCTCGCGCTCGAGGCGCGCGGCGTCGAGCCCGAGCTCCTGGGCGTACTCGATCAGGTGATCGTCCTCGAGCGCGAACTGGCGCTCGAACAGCCGATCGTGCATCTCCCAGAACTTCCCCTGCGCGCCGGCCGCTTCGGCCGCTTCGGCGGCGTGCTCCGCGTGCAGGTGCAGCTCGGTGAGAGGAAAGTTGCGGAATACGAATCGGAGGCGCGGACCCAGCCGTTCTCGAACCTCCTTCACGATCGGATAGGCGCGACGGCAATGCGGGCATTCGAAGTCGCCGTACTCGACGAGCGTCACCGTGGCGTTCGCGGGCCCCTGCATGTGATCCCGCTCGCCCACCGGCAGCGCCAGCACCGCCCGGTCCCGATGCGGGCTCACCCTCGCTCCGTTCCGAGCGTCTCGAGCGCACGCAGGATCCCGTCCGCTCCCGGGTTCACGCCGATCGGCGACAGGTAACTCCAGCGCACGACGCCGTCCCCGTCGATCACGAAGAGGGCCCGCTCGGTGGTGCCGTCGCCGTCGCGGTACACGCCATACCGCCGCGCGACGGCGCCCTTCGGCTCGAAGTCCGCCAGCAGCGGGAAATGGAGCCGGCGCTGCTGCGCGAACGCGAGGTGACACCACGCTCCGTCGACCGAGATGCCGAGCAGCTCGGCCCCGTGGCGCTGAAACTCCGGCAGGATCTCGTTGTACAGCACCATCTGGTCGCCGCACACCGGACTCCAGTCGGCCGGATAGAAGGCGAGAATCACCGGTCGACCGCGGAAGTCGTGGAGCGATACCGTCTGGTCGGGGGTGCTGTGCAGCGTGAAGTCGGGTGCCGCGGTCCCCGCTACAAGCGGACCGGCAGCCGCGCGAGCCATTGTGTCCGTCACGAGTCTGCTCCTTTCATCTGCCGACAAGCTAGCCGTGTTCTTGACCGACCGAAACCCGATAACTATGTTCGGGATTCGTCGTACCAAGCAACTCACTTACTACACAAGGATGCATGTTGCGTGAACACCCGTGCGAGACTTCTTGTGCCCGTGTTCGTGTTGGGAATGGCGTGTCCCCCCGCGGCGCTGGTGGCTCAAGACGCCTTCGAGATCGCGGTGTATGGGGCCGGGACGGCGCCGCGCAAGGCGTGGGAGCTCGAAACACACTTCAATTACATCGCCCGCGGTACCACCGCTTTCGACGGACCGGTCGCCCCGAGCGAGCGTCAGTTCCATCTCGCCTTGGAGCTGACCAGGGGCCTTACGGATCATTGGGAGGTCACCGCGTACCTCCTGTCGGCGTACCGACCAGGTCCCGGCGTTGAGTACGCCGGGTGGCGGCTGCGGTCGCGGGTGCGCGCGCCCGAATCGTGGAGGCTGCCGGTGGATCTGGGCATCGCCGCCGAGTTGGAGTTTTCGCCTGCCGCGTATGACGAAACCACGACCGGGCTCGAGATTCGGCCCATTCTCGAGAAGCGCATCGGACGGGTGCAACTGCAATTGAATCCCGTTATCGAGCGGGTGCTGGCGAGCACGGCCGGCGAGGCGGAGTGGGAGGTGGAGCCGAGCGGGCGGCTGGGCGTCGCCGTCAGCAAACGTGTCGCGCTGAGCGTCGAGTACTACGGCAAGACCGGCCTGCTCGGCAGTGCGCTGCCCGCCAGCCAGCAGGTGCACCAGCTCTACCCGGGAGTGGACGTGCGGCTCGGCGACGAGTTCGAGCTGAACGTGGGCGTCGGCTTTGGGACGACTGCGGCAGGGAACCGGCTGGTGCTCAAGTCTCGCTTGGAGGTTCCCCTGCGGCGCTAGCCGCGCGACCAGTCTCAACGGGGAACGGTCGATCCAGCTTGCCCCACGAGTGCGTTGGGGGTTGCTTATACTCCGTGCTCCGCAAGACGACCTGGCTGGCCATGACGTTCGGCGTCGCCGCCCTGACGGTGGGCGGCGCGGTGAGCGCGCCTCGGCAAGCGGCGGGGCCGCGTCCGGTGATCACCATTTATAAGAGCGCGACGTGCGGCTGCTGCGCCAACTGGGTCGAGCACGTGCGCGCCGCCGGGTTTCAGGTGGTCGTTCACGATACGACCAACCTCGCCGCCATCAAGCAGCGCTACGGCGTTCCCAAGCACCTGACGTCGTGTCACACGGCCCTGGTCGACGGCTACGTGATCGAAGGGCACGTGCCCGCGGATGTGATCCTCCGGCTGCTGCGCGAGCGCCCCGAGCTGGCAGGGGTCGCCGTGCCGGGCATGCCCGCCGGGTCGCCCGGGATGGATTCGCCCACGCCGGTGCGCTACGCGATCATGACTTTCGATCGAGCGGGGCGCACCGCGGTTTTCGCGCACCGCTGAAACGGGCTGCCTGAGCGTCTATTTCCTCGCCGCCTCGTACCGCTTCGCTACCTCCGGCCAGTTGACCACGTTCCACCACGCCGTGATGTAGTCCGGTCGCCGGTTCTGGTATTTCAAGTAGTACGCATGCTCCCACACATCCAGCCCGAGCACCGGCACCTTGCCGTCCATGAGTGGGCTGTCCTGATTCGCAGTGCTGAAGACCTCGAGTTTGCCGCCTGCCAGGGCGAGCCACGCCCAGCCGCTCCCGAAGCGGGATGTGGCCGCGCCGGTGAGCTGCTCCTTGAACTTCGTGACATCCCCGAACGTCTTCTTGATCGCATCGGCGAGCGCGCCAGCCGGCTCGCCGCCGCCGCCCTTGCCTGCCGGCGCCATGATCGTCCAGAAGAGCGAGTGATTGTGATGTCCGCCGCCGTTGTTGCGGACCGCGGTGCGGATATCGTCGGGGATCGTGTTGATGCCGCGGAGCAGCTCTTCGAGGGTCTTCTTGTGAAGCTCGGCGTGCTTGTCGAGCGCCGCGTTCAGATTGTTGACATACGCCTGGTGATGCTTGCCGTGGTGGATCTGCATCGTCTGCGCGTCGATGTACGGCTCGAGCGCGGCGAAATCATAGGGCAGGGCAGGCAGGGTGTGTGCCATGACCTTCTCCGTGGGGGTGAGTGTCCCGGACATCGGTTCCTCCTTCGACGACGTGCAACGCCTCAAAACATGCACGACCGGTAGGGTGAATTCAAACCCACCGGGCGCGCAGGGTTGCCCCACCCAGCGTGGCTTGTGACATTACCCCGACAACGCGTCCGCGTCACCACAAAGTTCCGACGTGTTCGCTGTGCGATCGAGGAGGGCAAGGTGGCGCCGGATCTCCTATTTTTTCTTCTATCCGATTTCGAGCGGACCGTGGCGCGCCCGTCCTGCTCGATCAATCGCGGCGCTTGAAGCGTACACTCTCCGCCGCCGCGCGGGCGTCCTCCCAGACGCGGGGCGACAAGTGGTATTTGGGGGCGGGCGACGGACTCATCTGGGCCCCGCCGTTCCCTCAGTGGCTCGACGCGCCCGGGTTCTGGGACGAGGCGCACCTCTTCCAGTACGTGATCCGTCCGCTGTTTACGCTCACCTTCCTCATCGACGGAAGCCCCGTACCCGTGCGCTGTCTGCGGCGGCGCTGGACGCCCGCCGTGCTGACGCTGGAGCACGCGGTAGGGTCGTGGCGCGCGCGAGAGACGCGCAGTGCGCCGGGCGGCGCTCTCGCGTCCGAATGGGAACTACGCAACCCCACGGCGCAGGTCGCGAGCGTGGATATAGTCGTGTGGACGGCGGTGGATGGGGCCTCGCTCGCGGCGACCGACGTGCACGCCGAGGAGCACGTTCTGCGCTTCACGCGCGAGGTCGCCGACCAACGGGAGCACCGTGCCCGCGTGGCGCATCGCCTCACGCTCGATCCTGCCGCCCAGTCGTTCGGCGCGTACCGCTCCGAACCCTCGACGGCGGTGCTGCCCCCGCGGTTCGAGCTCACGCCGTTTTACGACCGTTGGCAGGCGAGCGGACGGCTGCGGGATCAGTTGCACCTCGAAGGCATCGACCCGCGGGGCGTGATGTACCTGGGGCTGCAGCGCCGGCTGCGGCTCACGCCGCGCGGCACGGTGCGTTTCTCGGCGTCCGTCGCGCTCGAGCTGGAGGCCGCTCGGGCGCGTGCGGGTGCCGATCACCCGAGCGGCCGATCCGCCGACCAACCCCCGCGTCGGGCCCCCGACCGGCCCCGCGCGGTGGCGGAGCGCCGCTGGCACGAGTTCCTCGGCGCCGTGCCCACGTTCCGCTGCTCCGACCCGTATCTGGACGGCCATTGGCGCCACCGCTGGTACGGCTTGCGCCTCAACGCGATCGCGGGGGGGATCGGCAACTACCGGTATCCCACCGTGTGCGAGGGAATCGGCGGTTTCCATGTGCCGATCACCTACAGCGCCCAGTGCCACATGCGCGAGCTTCGTTGGCTCGCCGATCCCGCGTGGGCGCGCGGCGTGTTGCGTACGTTTCTCGCGCACCAAAACCCCGACGGCTCGCTCCCCGGGCGGGTGTACGTCGATCACCAGCGCGGGACGGACTTCTATCACGCCGATTGGGGCGGCGCGTTGGAGGCGCTCGAAGCGGTGCATCCCGACCCCGCCTTCGAGGCCGAGGTGTATCCCGCCCTGGTGCGCTACGCCGCCTGGCTGCTGCGGACGCGCGACGCCGATCACACCGGGATGATCGACGTCGTCAACCAGTTCGAGACCGGTCAGGAATACATGTCCCGCTACCAGGCGGTGGATCCCGAAGCGGACCGGGTCGGCTGGGAGAGCCGGATCCGGCTGAAGGGTGTGGACGTGACCGTGTATGCCTACCGGCTGCTGCGGTCGCTCGAGCGGCTCGCCGATCGGGTGAGCCCGGGAGACGTGGGTCGCTGGCGGGAAGCCGGGAGCCGGACGGGGCGCGCCATCGCCGAGAAGATGTGGGATCCGGCGGCGGGGATGTTCTTCGACGTGAACCCGCGGACCGCCCGGCCCACCAGCGTGAAAGCCGCGGTGTGCTTCTATCCGTACGGCACCGATCTCGCCGACGCGCGGCACGTCGCGGGGCTCGAGCGGCATTTGTTCGAGCCGGCCGAGTTCTGGACGGCCTACCCCGTCCCCTCGTCGAGTGTGGACGATCCGCTGTTCAATCCGGACGCCGAGTGGAAGGGCAAGCGTCACAACTGTCCGTGGAACGGGCGCGTGTGGCCGATGACGAACTCGCACATCATCGATGCGCTGGCGCGCGTCGTGCGGCTGCACCAGGGCTCGTGGGCGGGGAAGCTGGGCCACTTGATCCACCAGTTCGCGCGCATGATGACGTTCGATGGCGACCCCGAGCGGCCGAACTGCTTCGAGCATTATCACCCCCACACCGGCCGGCCGAGCGTGTACCGGGGCATCGACGATTACCTGCACTCCTGGGTGAACGACCTGATCGTGTCGCACGTGATGGGCGTGCTGCCCGACGGCCCGGGGGGAGGCCTCACCGTCTGGCCCGTGCCCCTCGGCGTCAGCCGCGCGGCGCTCGACGGCGTGCGCGTGGCCGGGCGGGGAGTGGCGGTAGCGATCGACGGCGCGCGCTTCCGCGTCAAGATCGACGGCCGCGCGGCGGGGGAAGGCAACGTCGGCGATCCGCTGACGATTGCCTTCGGATGAAGCCCCGAGTAGGCTGAGCCGCATGGCGTCGGTCACGCTGCGGGCCCTCACGAAGACGTTCGACGCCGGGACGAAGCCTGCGCTGCAGGAGCTCTCGCTGGATGTCCGGGACGGCGAGTTCCTCGTGCTGCTCGGGCCGTCGGGTTGCGGCAAGACGACCGCGCTGCGCTGCATCGCCGGGCTCGAGGAGCCGACCGCGGGAGAAGTTCTGATCGACGAGCGCGAGGTGACCCACCTCCCGCCCGCCGAGCGCGACGTCGCCATGGTGTTCCAGAACTACGCCCTGTATCCGCATCTGACCGCGCGAGGCAATATCGCGTTCGGGTTGGAGGTGCGCGGCGTGGCCGAGCCCGAGATCGCGCGCCGCGTGCAGGAGACCGCGCAGCGGCTCGGCCTGATGGAGCTGCTCGACCGCCTCCCGGCGCAGCTCTCGGGTGGGCAGCGTCAGCGCGTGGCGTTGGGGCGGGCCATCGTGCGCGCGCCCCGCGCGTTCCTGTTCGACGAGCCGCTCTCGAACCTCGATGCCACGCTGCGCACCGAGCTGCGCGCCGAGCTGCTGGCTCTGCACCGCGCGCTCGGCGCGACCATGGTGTATGTCACCCATGATCAGATGGAAGCGATGACCATGGGCCAGCGGATTGCCGTGTTGCACGAGGGTCGGCTGCGCCAGCTCGGCACCCCGGCCGATGTGTACCAGCGTCCGGCCGACGTGTTCGTGGCCCGGTTCATCGGCAGCCCGGGGATGAACGTGTTGGCGGGCCACGGCCGGGGGATGCGGGAAGGGGGCGGGGTGGTGGACTGCGGCAGCCTCTCGGTGCCGGTAGCGATCGAGCACTACGAAGGAGAGATCCACCTCGGCGTGCGGCCCGAGTACGTGAGCCTGTGCGGCGAGGACCAGGGGATGGGCAACGCCGACATCGTGGTGGTGGAGCCGCTCGGCGCGGAGACGCTGGTGCACCTGGCGGCGGGCGGGCAGCCGCTGATCGCGCGGGTCCCGGGACTGGTCGAGCTGCGGGCCGGGGAACGTGTCGGCGTGAAGCTCGATCGCCGCCGTCTGCACCTGTTCGATGTGGCCGGAGAGCGGCTCGCGTGAGACGCCGGGTTGCCGCGTGTCTCGTGCTGTGGGGCTGCGGGGCGGCGGCAGAGGGCGATCGTGTCACGCTCGAGCTCGCCAACTCAGCCGACTACCTCGCGGCGCGGCTCGAGGACCGGGTGCTGGCGCCGTACCTGGCGGTCAACCCCGGCGTCCGGATCGTGCAGCAGAACGCTGCCATGTACCAGGCACAGTATCGCGAGCGCCTGCTCACGTCGATGGCTGCCGGCGCTCCCCCCGATGTGTTCCTGCTCGACAACAGCGACGTCCCCGCGCTGGTGAACCGCGGCGTCGTGCTGGACCTCGCGCCCTACCTGACGCGCGCCGGCGTGGACGTCGGGTGTCTCGACCAGAGGGTGCTTGCGGTTTTCAGCCGCGGCAACGGGGTGTACGCCCTCCCCCGGGGGTACACGCCGATCGTCGTCGTCTACAACAAGGATCTGTTCGACCGGGCCCGGATTCCCTATCCCACAGACGACTGGACGTGGGACGACTTCCTGCGGATCGCCAAGCAGCTGACGCGTGACACGGATGGCGACGGGACGATCGACCAATGGGGGACCTATGTCGATCGGCGCCCCTTCCTCTGGATCCCCTGGGTGTGGGCAGGCGGGGGGGACGTGCTCTGCTCCGACGGCCGACGGGCGAGCGGGTGTCTCGACGCGCCCGCCACGATCGAAGCGATCCGTTGGTATACCGCATGGATGACCACGCAGGGCATCGCCCCCCGGACCCACAACCAGCTCCCGTCGGTCGGCGACGATTTTCGCCTCTTCAACAGCGGCCGCGTGGCCATGATGACCACGGGCCATTTCTGGGTGCCTCGGCTTCGTCCGTACGTCGCCACCGGCCGCTTGCGTGTCGGATTCGTGGTGATCCCCCATCGCGCGGGCGCTCGCCCCGTGACGGTGATCTACGCCTCCGGCTACGCGGTGCCCGCGATGGCCACGCGACGCAAGCTCTCGATCGAGCTCGCCGCGTATCTCACCGACTCACTCGCGGACGCCGCGCGGGGCGAGGCTGGGCTCGAGCTCCCGGCCATGACGACCGCCACGCAGGCGCTCGTCGCCGGCGACACACTGGGGTGGGAAGCGGCATTCGTGCGGGCCGCGGCTGCCGGGCGGGTGGCATGGGGCGCACGGATCGAGCGCTGGCGGGAGGTCGAGGCCGTCCTTCCCGATCTGCTGGACCGCATCGCGCTGGCGGGCGCCGATGCGGCGGCGGCGGCGCATGCGTCTGCGCGCGCGCTCGATCGCGTGCTGGGCGCGACCCGGTGAGCGCCGCAACGGGGGGACGGTGGCGCAGCGGTGCGGGCATCGCGGTAGTCGCGAGCAGCGTGCTCGTGCTCGTCGCCGTGCGCTGGGCGAGCGACCGGGCCGAGCACGCACTCGCGCGACGGGTCGCCGGGGCTACGGCCCGCTATCTCGCGCTCGTTGCGCCCCCGTCGCGAGGGAGTGCCGACTACGACCTGCCCCGGTTGCTCATCGAGACGCGGGCGCTCGACGGCCTGCCGGGGTTCGCCGCGCAGCTCGAGGTCTATCACGGCACCGCCCCGCTGCTGCACGCCACGGCGCGACCGCTCTCACCGGCCCAGTTCGACCGGCTGCGCCGCCACGCCACAGCGCGGTCGGACGGCCCCGCCACCCTGGCGCCGTTGTTCGATCGCGACGGGTGGGACGTGGTGGGCGCGGTGGCGGCGTGGCCGGCAGGCGCCGCCTGGCTCTCCTGGCGCAGCGCGCTCGCCGTGCTGCCGAGCTTGGCGGCGGGCGCGCTTGCCGCCGCCACGCTCGGCGGCGCACCCGGGCGGTCGCGTCGGGCGATCAGGTGGTTCGCGGCGGCGGCGACGGTCTTCGGGCTCGCGGCCTACGGCGACATCCGGGCCGTCACGCAGGATGCGACCGATCGGTGGCTCGGGGATACCCGGCTGCTGATGCAGGAGGCAGTGGTACGACTGCCCGAGCTGCGGTTCTCGCTCGCCGCGCTCGCCCCGATTGCGCCCGGCACTGAGCTGTTGCCGGCAGACAGCGCCGCGAGCGCGCCCTGGCGAGGGATGGTGGCGGGGACGGCGCGCGCGGCCGTCACCGTGCGCCTCGCACCGGGCCGTTGGGCCGAGCTGCGCACCGCCCCGGGAGAGGGGGAGGGCTGGATGGCGGGCTGGGTGGCGGTGGCCGTCTGTCTGGCGCTGCTCGGGCCGTGCGCCGTCGCGCTGGCGGCGTGGGGCGAGCGCGGGGCGGCCCGCCCGCAGCGCCAGCGGGAGACGGTGGCGGCGTGGGGCTTTCTCGCCCCCTCGGCGCTCCACCTCGGCGTCTTCTCCTTCGCGCCGATGCTGTTCGTCCTGTACCTGTCGGTGCACCGCTGGACCCTCGTCGACCCGGCGCGGCCGTTCGTCGGGCTCGCGAATTTGGGGCGGATGGTCCACGATCCGCTGGTGTGGGTCTCGCTCCGCAACACGGTGCTGTACGCGCTGTACGTGCCCGTGTCGATGATCCTGTCGCTCGGCGCGGCCCTGGCGTTGAACCGGCAGTCGTGGGCCGTGCGCGTGGCGCGCACGATCTTCTTCCTGCCCTACATCTCCTCTGTGGTGGCCATCACGCTCGTGTGGCAGTGGATGTATCAGCCCGACATCGGCGTGATCAACCACCTCGTGTCGGCGCTGGGGCTGCGGCCCGTGGATTGGCTGGGCAGCCCGCGCACGGCGCTCGTTGCCGTGATGATCGTATCGGTGTGGGTACAGCTCGGCTACCAGATGACCGTGTTCCTGGCCGGGCTGCAAGGCGTGCCACGGGCGTACCTCGATGCCGCCCGGGTCGATGGGGCGAGCGCGTGGCAGCGCTTCCGCCGGATCACCCTTCCGCTACTCCGGCCCGTGACGCTGTTCGTGCTGGTGACCGGGGTCATCGGTTCGTTCCAGGTCTTCACCTACATCTACCTGCTCACCGACGGCGGCCCGCTGCACGCTACGGACGTGATCGCGTACCGCATCTACCAGACGGGGTGGGTGTTCCTGCAGTTCGGCTACGCGAGCGCGTTATCGCTGCTGCTGTTCGTCGTGCTGTTCGGCGTGACGCGGGCGCAGCCTATGCTGCTGGGAAAGCGGGCGGACTATGCGTAGGGTGGGACGCCGGGTCCTGGCGGGCGTGCTTGTGGCGCTGCTCGCGGCCGCCACGATCGCGCCATTCCTTTATATGATTGCTACGGCGCTGATGGACGAGTTCGAGGTGCTGCGCTACCCGCCGCCGCTCCTGCCGGCGAGGCCCCACCCGGAGAACTTCGCTGTCGCGCTGACGGCGCTGCCGTTCGGCCGGTTTTTCCTGAACACCGCTATCGTCGCCGCGTGCGTCGTCGTCGGGCAGGTCGCGACGAGCGCCATGGCCGCGTACGCCTTCGCCCGCCTGCGTTTTCCGGGGCGCGACCGAGTCTTCTTCCTCTATCTGTCGGTGCTCATGGTGCCCGTAGTGGTGCTCCTCGTTCCACGCTTCTTGATCATCAATGCCCTCGGCTGGGTGGATTCGTATACGGGGCTGATCTCGACCGAGCTCGTCTCCGTGTGGGGGATCTTTCTGCTGCGGCAGTGCTTCCTCACCATTCCCCGCGACTTGGAGGATGCCGCGCGGCTCGACGGCGCTGGTGAGTGGACCGTGTTCTGGCGCGTCGTGCTGCCGCTCTCAAAGCCCGCGCTCGCTACGCTCGCCGTGATCGCTTTCGCGGACCAGTGGAAGAGCTTTCTCTGGCCGCTCATCGCGACGCGGTCGGCCGAGATGAGCATGGTCGAAGTCGGGATCGCGAGCTTTCACGGGTTGTACTCCACGAACTGGCCGTACCAGATGGCGGTGGCAGTGACGGCGGTGGTCCCGTTGCTCGTTTTCTACTTCGTGGCGCAGAAGTACTTCATTCGAGGGATTGAGCTGACAGGACCGAAATAGTCTAGCCTTTGCCTTTCCTGGTTGCCGCCGCCGCCCTGAAGCTCAATTCCCAGTGGATGTCCCGCCCGTCTCCGCCGGCTGCCCATTCCAGAACCGCATGCCCGCTCTGGGGACTCTTCACGGTACATGGAACGTCCGCCTTGCATGTGCCTGGCCTGAACCCCCTTGGCACTGACACGGTTACGACGTACGCCCGGCTGTCCAGGTTCACCGACCGGGCCTTGAGCGTGCCCGCCGCGACGTCCCATGTCTCGTCTGCGATGTCCACGGCGCCCTGCACGATGTGCCGCGTCGTACCGACCACCTGCGGATGTGCGGCCGCGGCGCGCAGCGCCACCGTGAGCGTGCTGTGGGGCTCGAGCGTCGCCGCCAGCACGTCCTTCGGGACGACGAGGGGCGCGTCGCGCCACACGTCGTAGGCGTCGAACTTCGCGCCAGTGATCCCGAGCGTGCCGAGCGGCACGCTCAGCTGGCGCGGCTCATCGTCCCAATTGATGAGCGCCACGGTCCACCAACGCGGCGCTCCCTCGACGACCCACTGAGCCGGCGGTGCGTCGCGGCGCACGCTCCAGATCCCTCCGGCGCCGCCCCCGTCGTAGACCCGGACCGCGAGCACGTTCTCGCCGCCCCAGTTGAGCGCGTCGACCGGGACGCGATAGCGACGGTACGCCTGCCACTCGCTCCGGTAATTCGGCGGGAAGGCGCCCGTCTGCCCGAGCTTCACCCCATTCAGGAATGTCTCGTCCGCGTCGTCGATCTTCCCGAGCTCCAGGGATACTGACCGCCCTCGAGGGGCGGGCGGCAGAGAGAACCGCGTCCGGTACCACGCGTAGCCGTCGTAGTCCGGGTGGCCGGCTTCCTCCCACGGCTTGGGCACCGCAACGGTTTCCCACGCATCCTCGTCGAACTCACGAGTCGCGTAGCGGGGATCATCGCCCGTGCGGAGCCGCCACGGCCCGCCGATCGCGTAGACGTCGTCCCCCACGACGATCGCCGGTGCCACCTCGCGTGCGACGGTGGCGGTGCTGCGTGGGCGGCCGGCCACCGGGGCCGCCGGGATGGCGCGCTGCAGCAGCGACAGCCGGTCGGGCGGGAGCTTGGGGAGGTTGTCCGATAGGACGGTCACGCCCCCGGAGAGCGCCACGATCGCGGTCCAGACCTGCGCTTCGGCCGCGGAGAGGGGTGGCCGCACCACGAGACAATCGGGATCGTTCAACCAGGCGGACCGGTGGTAGAAGCTGCGGAACCCCGCGGCGCGGGCCGGCGCTTGGATGCCGCCCCAACTCGCCTCCACGTCCGGGCCGATGCGCATCCCGTTCACGTAGCCCACCGCGTGTTGCAAGGGAGCGCCGCACCCCAGCAGAAATGTCTCGGTCCCCATGCCCTCGCGGATCGCGCCCAGTCCCTTGCGATAGGCTTCGGCGTGCGTCAACCCGCCGTAGTGAGCGTCGCCGGCCGTGGCCAAGAGCAGGAAATCGATCTTCAGGTAATCGTACCCCCACTCCTGTACCGCGCG
>Ga0209804_1001810_pt1 | contig 13464 bp, 27 predicted proteins | sample GraSoiAngelo_139_FD_185896 | JGI IMG/M metagenome (GOLD analysis project Ga0209804, IMG submission 185896) | Grasslands soil microbial communities from the Angelo Coastal Reserve, California, USA - 14_0929_12_20cm (SPAdes) (version 2) | ecosystem: Environmental > Terrestrial > Soil > Grasslands ... | reverse complement strand
TGTCTTTGGCCCTGACCAAAGACTTCCGCACCTTCGAACGCTACGGCGTCATCATGTCACCCGATGACAAAGATACTGCGCTTCTGCCGCGGAGAATCGATGGGTACTGGGCGCTCATTCATCGTCCCATGACTGCTCTGGGAGCGCACATGTGGATTTCCTATTCTCCTGATCTTCGTCATTGGGGCAGGCACAGGCTCATGCTGGAAGCACGGCGTGGCGCCTGGTGGGACGCGAACAAAATTGGTTTGTCGCCGCCTCCCATCGAAACTCCCCGAGGGTGGCTCGTGTTCTACCACGGAGTCAGACACACGCCTTCGGGCTGCCTGTATCGATTGGGGCTGGCTCTCTTCGAGCTTGAGAAACCCGAAAAGTGCTTGTTGCGAGGGGATTCGTGGATATTCGGGCCCGAGGCGGAATACGAACTCCACGGCGACGTCGATGATGTTGTTTTCCCTTGCGGTTACACGATGAATCCTGATGGCGACACCATCAATCTCTACTACGGAGCGGCGGACTGCTCGATCGCGCTGGCTCGCGCAAGCGTGCGCTCACTACTGGATTGGCTGGATGCGAACGGAAGTTGCGAACGCCGGCAACGAGCTGAGGATTTATGAGACTATTGCTTTGGATTTTCCAGTTTGCCTTCGGGTGTCACCACAACAAACTGGGCAGCATAGTCACCATCAAGAAACGAACGTACCAGGTCTGCCTCCAATGTGGCCAGGAATTTCCCTACTCTTGGGAGCTGATGCGTTCTGTCGGTCCAAATGCTGCGGAGACCGATTCGCCGCGAAAGCGCATTGGGCACACTGAGCCAGCGGTGAACTGACCCAGTCCCGCTCAACCGTACAATTCTGATTGCTAGATGTGAGCTAGCTTGCTCAGACAGCCACTCTCACACCTGTCATTCGTACCCTGGCCTCAACATCGCGGTCGGTGGCTACACGGACAACGTAGGCGGCGACGAAATGAACAAAAAACTGTCCGAGAACCGCGCTGGCTCGGTGCGCGATTACTTAGTCCAACAGGGCGTAGCGACCAATTCCCTTACCTCGAAAGGCTTCGGCAGCTCTTCGCCGGTAGCCTCTAATGACAACTCCGCAGGCCGGCAACAAAATCGTAGAGTGGAGCTTCTCGTCTCGGGTGAAGCCATCGGGCACCTGTCAACGCGACCACCGGAAGCTTGCGCTAGGCCTTAGAGCCGCTGTTTTGGTGCGGAGCAAATCCGGGCTCGAAACAGCGGCAAACCTTGGCGGTCATCAATGAATCGTGAGCACTTAGAGAGGAGAACTATGAGTTTCGCGGGCCAAGTCGATGGGACAGGTCTGATGTTTCGTTCAAGAAGGAACTTAGTCTAGAGCCAAAATAAAAATGGGTGCCCGTGTCCCTGCGGACACCGAGCACCCCGTCGTCGGTCAGTTAGACCGGTTTTACGTTTTCTGCCTGAAAGCCTTTCGGGCCCTTCGTGACATCGAACTGTACGGTTTGGCCTTCTTGCAGGCTGCGAAAGCCGCCCGCCTGAATCGCCGAGAAATGCACGAATACATCTTCGCCATTCTGACGGCTGATGAAGCCAAAGCCTTTAGCGTCGTTAAACCACTTTACTGTTCCTGTTTCCAATTGTGTTCCTATTTCTATTTTAATTTTCTGCTGAGAAAAGTCGCTGCCGGTGAGAAGAGGTGACGCTGGTTGGCGGACCGATTTTCAACTGCGGGTGAACCAAACTTAGCCGATACAAGTTAGATGCACCTCCCCTCCAAACGACTCAGAATCTTGTAAATCTGTCCGCAAAGACCGTAATCACGATGTGAGCCCTTTTGATCAGACCGGTCGAGTTCCTCTCCGTAGGATGACGCTAGACAATTTTCCGCCGGGCCCGGCACCGCACATCTCTGGGTGTACTGCCGCACGGAGGCTTATGAACCGACCTCTTGGCATCTTGATCGTCCTGCTGGCATTGACGTTTTCGGTCCGCGCGCAGAACACCGACGATCTCCGCCACGGCAATCAGGCCCCGGATCTTTGAAACCGTCGGATGCGGAGGGCAATCTGTACGCGTGCCAGCACGGGTGGGCGAAATGCAATCGCGCCAGCTTGTCACCATCAGAAGTGGTTAAAGTGACCGTGACCGATCACCAGCGCAACGTCTCAAACTGCAGGCTCGACCGCGTGGCCACTTACTTTTCGGAAGCCTCTAAGCGTCGATCTCTATGCGGCTCTGTGCGGGGCAGCCCAGTGCTTAGTTCACACTTCTCTCCTGGCTTAGCCCCACAGGTGGGGCAACGAACCTTCAAGGCTGGTACTTTCTTGGTTTTCATAGCTACATAATGAGCTGGGTGCTCGCCAACAAGATGTGCAATTGTGATCACTGCGTGCTCCTGAAAACCGGCATTCTCGCAAATCTTAGTTCAAGAGTCGTTTTGCAACTCTTTTAGACAAGACACCTTCGGAGAGCTTCCTGACGTGATGCCATGCTCACTTGGCCGGCCTGGCGTTGTTGAGGCATAGCCCGACCAGTTCGGAGACATTTGCTTCGCCCATACACATGACCGTGTCTGCTCCACCCCAGTAGATTTTTGCAGTTCCGTCGGGCTCCTGAACAGCGCCACACGTGAAGACTACGTTGTGGACATATCCCGTTATTTCCCAAGGATCCTCCGGTTGCAAAATCCATGCGTCGCCTACTCCGATGACTTTTGCCGGGTCCCTGAGGTCATGAAGAGCAACTCCCAAACGATAGACCGATCCATCCATGGTTTGGAAAACTCCGTGATAGATGGAAAGCCATCCCTGCTCCGTTTTGATCGGCGGCGCGCCGGGACCGATCTTCATTTCATCCCAGTGATATTGCTCAGGCCTCATGATCAGCTGGGACTGTCCCCAATAGCGTAGATCCGGAGAGTAGGAAATCCAGATTGACCAGGGGGCGATTTCCGAATGGGGACGATCAAGCCGGGCATAGAGCCCATCAAACTTTTCGGGAAAAATTACCACATTGCGATAATCTGCCTCAGTGATTAGGGAGACTCTTTCCACCTGACTGAAGTCCTTCGTCTTGGCCAGGGCGATCCGGACTCCATTTCGCGAGTAAGCGCTGTAGGTGATGATGTATTCCCCTTCCAGCAGGGTTACGCGTGGGTCCTCGACTCCGAATTCTTCATAGGCGGCAAAAGGACCGCCCCGGGCAGGAGTCAGAAACGGCTGTGGATCGGCAGTGAAGCGGAATCCGTCGGGACTGCGTGCCAAACCAATGATGGAGCGCCCGGAGATGGGAGCGGAAAAGCATAATGTATTCGTTCCCGTGCTTCACGACCCCCGCGTTGTGAACCGTTTCCACTGGATAAGGGATCTCTGCCTTGGTCAGGATAGGATTATTGCTGTAGCGCCTGACAATGTCCGGCTTCATGATCGGCTCCTCGCCTCCAGATCAAAAATCGTTGAGTAAACCCGCTCGTATCCCTCCACCATGGTGTCGATCGAAAAGTGTTGTTGGACACGGCCGCGGCAGGCCCGTCGATCGATTTCCAAAATTCGCTCCAAGACCCGAACTGCCTCAGCGACGTTGGCAACCAGAAAGCCGGTCTCCCCATCCTTAATCACCTCGCGGCAAGAGCCGAGATCCATTGCGATGACGGGCACACCGGCGGCATTCGCTTCGACCAGGACAAGTCCGAATCGCTCTGGAATGGTATTCAGGTGCAGGAGAGCCCGGGCTCGAGCAAACAGTTCGTTCTTGCCCTTCACGTCCACCGGTCCGATATAGAGGATGTTTTGATCGTCGAGATGGGGTTGGATCTGCTCCCGGAAATAGGTCTCATCCTGAACGATACCTGCGATGATCAAACGCATTCCGCTCAGACGAGCAACCTCGATAGCTAGATGAACACCCTTATCCGGGTGGATCCGGCCCAGGAAAATCAAGTCTTGGCCGCCGGAGTCCTGAAGGGGATACAACGAGAGATCAATGCCGTTGTAGACGGTCGCTAAGTAATTCAGCCCTGTGGCTCGGTCGGAGTCGCTGACGGAAACGAAGTATCCGTCACCATACTTATGATAAATGGGCATGATTTTGGGTGACGAGAATCCGTGGATGGTAGTCAGAACCGGTGTTCTTATCAGCCGAGTGTAGGTCAAAGCCATGAAGTCGTAGTGGCTGTGGAGGAGATCAAACTCACCAGCGTGCTCGAACGCTTCCGAGATGTGAAGGTATTCGACTACTTTGGGATCGACGGTCGCATCTTCTTCATAACCTTTGTCCACCACGGCATGCAGGCGAGCGCGGGTCACAGAATCCCTGCTGGCGAACAACGTCACATCCCAGCCACGAGCCACGAGCCCTTCGGTGACGTTGCTCGCCACTGTCTCCCATGCGCCGTATTGCCGTGGAGGTGTTCGCCAGGCGATCGGCGACAGGATAGCCACTCGTTTGTTGGGCACTCTCATGCTGTTCGACGACACTTTCTTATTGCATGGCCGCCAGCACTTCAGTGAGGGGAACGGTAGCGAAACCGGTGGCATGATCGGCCATGCCATAGGGAATGATCAGTTCGTCGTTGTGAAGGAGAGCGCCACAGGTATAGACGACGTTCGGCACGTAGCCTTTACGCTCCTTTTGGTCCGGTTTGAGCAACGGCTCGCGGAGGCGGCCGATCACTTTGCCAGGATTGTCGTGATCGAGGAGGAATGCACCGATGCAGTACGTTCGCAAGGGGCCGACTCCGTGGCTTAGGACTAGCCAGCCTGCTTCGGTCTCAATGGGGGACCCACAGTTCCCCAGCTGGACCAGTTCCCAGGGGAACATTGGCTTAAGGAGAGCCTTGCTTTCATACCAGAAGTGCACATTGTCAGAAAGCATGAAGTAGATGTTCTCATTATCCTGGCGGGAGAGCATCGCATAGAGGCCATTGATTTTCCGGGGGAAGAGAGCCATGCCTTTGTTCTTGGCTGCCGGACCATTCAGAGTGATGAACCGAAACAGGAGGAAGTCAGAGGTCTCCACCAGTTCTGGAAAAATCACCTTGCCATCGAAGGCTGTGAAGGTGGCGTAATAGACATAGCTGCCGTCATCGTTCTGAAAACGGACGAACCGGGCGTCTTCGATGCCGTTGCGTTGCGACGGCGTGGCGGGAAAAAGAATGCGCTCAGACAACGGCTGTTGGGGTTGAAACTGAACCTCGTAATTGGACTGGGCCAGCATCAAAATTCCCCGGATCGCTTCCTGATCCGACAAGCGCGACTGCTTCATTTCGACTTCGAGATGGGCGCGCAGTTCTTCCAGTGAAAACCGTTCCCCATACTTGTCCATAATCCGGCGGGTGAATCCGCTGGTCAATCCCAGCTCAAAGAGCTTCCGCTCGAAGAGCGCCTTCTCGTAATGAGGATTCGGGATTTGACGCGGCTCCGTGAGGAAGCCGGTTGGGGGTTGGACCTCGATCCGGTTGTCAGAGTGGATGATACCCGTCCGAAAAGTGATGGAGGAAATGTGTCCCTCCCCGGTGGCGCGCAAGCTGAGGATAAAACGCAAAGCGCCGGGAGGAAGCTCGGATTGGTCAGGGTGCGGGACGATGGACGGATTGAACAGGGCTGCAGATTCCAAGGAGAATTCGCAAACGAAATAGGAACCGATCAACAGTTGTCTCTGTTCGGAAATTTCCTCATCGGTCAATACGAGGTCGCGGACCTGTTCGAACCGTTCCAAAAAGGATCTGTGGATTTCCTGGTGTCGTCGCGAGAATTCAGCGGATACTTCCTCCAGAAGTGGCCCCACTTGGCTCTCCGGGAGCGACATGATTCTGGCGATAATTCTGCTAGCTCGCTCGGGAGTCTCCGGTCTGAACGGGCGCAGAAGAACGCGGGACTGGTCAGGTCGGAGGATCGTGCCCGTGCGTTGGACATTGGTCGAAGCAGTGATCATGAATTGGCGATTCCTGAGAATTGTGACGGAAAGCTGCGATCACTGAAACCAACGATCATTTCTGAAATCGCGGCCGCGCTCCGGGATCCAGACTGGGAACTATGGAGCGCCTTGGGTGAGACTCCACATCTTGATTCAGTAGGAATCGGGCCGCCGCCCTTTTTTCCCCGCACCAACTGTAGGCCGGTGGACGGTATTGCTGGTCGGCTTCTCACCCACCGAGGACAAAAACTATGACGGGTGGAACGCACACTCACGAGCATTGGGTTTCCTGTTACCAGTCAGTCCCGATGCTCGTGGTGTGAACTTCAATAGCACCCTTGAGAAACAACCCGACCAGGGGACGAATGGTCGCATAGTTCCTCCCCGATCAAGATGCCGGCCGTGACAACGGTATCCCCACCGCCGCCTCGGTCGGTAGCTTTGATCGAAACCAGCCTACAGCAGCGGCTAGTCCGTAACTGTGCACAATTGACCAGGTCCACGTTCGCATCGGGAACATCACGACTATCCTTTGACTTCTAAACCCCATAATTCGAGCAAACCGGGTGGCACGTATTTGTGATCCTTGTTCTTTTGGACCCAATCCCTGAGCTGGGCCGAATTGCCATACTGCTGAGGGGACAGGCATAGCCGCTTGGCGACCTCTTCGAATGAGGTGGCGCCCGTGTAGGGAACGGTATTCAGTTCCGGCTTTCCCCAGTTCGGATTGCCTCGTTTCTTTGCCACTTAAATTCCTTCGGCTTTCCTAGATGATTGGGGCCTGACTGTCTCGATTTAGATGCGCAGACGCACACAAGCCGATGCTCTTCCAATTCGCTCTTCGCGCGCTCCATTTCGACATTCTTATAGGCCGCGAGTTCCGTACTGACCTGGTAATACGCAGCCGTTCGGGCCTTGACGTATTCGCTGAGCCTAGACTCAGAAGCTCCTTCAAGACCCTTGCAGATTGGGCAATTCGTGGCTATCCCTCCGCCTGGCAGGCCCACGAGTTGCGGGATATCCTTTCTGTTTATCACACCTGATTGAGGATCTCGTGCTCGGCTCGGAACCAGTCCTGCTCCTCTTGGCCGGGCTCGCGACCACGGCTCTCATACAGCTCATACGCCCGCGCCCTTATCATTTCTTGTGAGTGAATGGTATCTGGCATAATCGCCATCTTGCCAGAGGACCTTTTCGGGTCGACAAAAGTATTGGGCTTTGGCTGCTTGCTGGCCTTGGGATTGATCATTAGGACATCCTTTGGTGTTACGGCTAAGAGGAGCGTACTTCAGATGAGCTGACTTAGTTCAGAGAATCTGAAAGAGGAAAGGAGGACTCACTCACCCTCAACCATACGCCCGAACCTCAAGCGTGTCCATCCCAACTCTCAGGCTTCAACGCGCTTTCTCCGTACATCAGCTCAATCGTATGACGAAGCGCGATCATATTTGCTGCGGGACGTTCCTGCGGCACGGCTGGTGGGGCTTTTGGCAAGGTCTGCCTGGTATATTCTTTGCAGGAGGCGACTCTGCTTCTCCAAACGTTCCAATGTTCCGGAGTCGAGTTGTTCTTCAAGCTGCACACTCCGTTATACGGGCATTCCGGCAGAATAGTTCCCCGTCGCTAGGAGTGACCCAATTCAGCAATTCAGATAGGCGCAGGGACGTTGTGTTGAGCGGAAATACCACGCCGGCACAAGAACCATATCGAGACCCGACCTTTCTGTGAATCTTAATGCGGCAGGCAGCTTGACAATGGCAGTGGATGCGCCTAGCACTGTTATTGACTAAGCCATTTCTTTCTTACCCTTTCAGATCTCCTGAACTAAGTCAGCCCATCTGAAGTTTGCCCCTTACCTTTCCCTCTGAAGGAGGAGCTCCGTATGACACTATTGACCCGTTGGGAACCCTTGCGTGAATTTTCTACGATGCAAGACCGGATGAGCCTTATGAATCGTCTTTTCGGGAATCGTATAGCCCAGAAGGTCCAGAAGAGGCGTTGACGACCACCAACTTCGCACCGCCGGTGGACAACTATGAAGATGAGCACACCATTCGCAACATAGCTGGGCAGCACGTCCTAGGGCGCCGGACGCTCACTCGATACTCCTTCACATGTAAGTAGTTGTAGGAAGAATCGTGGGGTAGCCGCCTCACCGCTCCGCTTTTGCCATCTAACCAGGAAGTATCTAGAACGTTAGTGTCCAATTTTGACCAGACTCCCGGCTTGGCCAAATGAGATATTGATCTGGCGCGGCGACAAGTTCTGCACGGCTGGAAAGAGGGACGATGTCTACCCCTTCAAAATATCCGATCCTGGTGGTTGACGACGAGTCGAGCATTCGAGACAGCCTCGAGCTGCTGTTAGTTTCGGCCGGATACGATGTCTCCACCGCAAAGGATGGATTTGCTGCCCTCATGCACTTGAAACGAAGATTGCCGGAGCTGATCGTTTCCGACCTCAACATGCCCCAGATGTCAGGTCATGAGTTCCTCTCCGTCGTCCGCCGGCGTTTCCCGCAAATCATGACTGTGGCGATGAGCGGTGACTATCAGAGCGACGCCGTACCCTCCGGAGTGATTGCCGACGCCTTTTTCGCGAAAGGCCAAGGTTTCACGAACCTCCTGGCAACGATCGCGACTACGATTCAAACCTCTGCAGCAAGGCTAAGTGCCCATCAGAGAGAGTGTGCTCCAGCTTGGATCCCGCGCAACGGCCATGATGCTCACGGAGTGCCGTACGTGGTAGTCATGTGCACCGAATGCTTGCGGGGATTTCAGTTGCCAGTGGTAGAAGAAACTGTGGAAGTGCTCGAAGCAACGTGCCGGTTTTGTGCGAGCAAGAATCAATACATCATTGAACCAAGCGGGAACGGCATGCGGCAGGTGTGATGCGTGATGAGAATTCTACGCTCCATGTCGTACGGCACGTTGCAACACCACGTCCGTGCTTGCCGCCAATGATGATGCCACCTTTGATCAAGTCTGGCACGACCAGAATGCATTTTGTATTGCTCAGGACTTTCTCAGGAATTCCTTTGTCCGGCGCAGTCATAATCGCGTGCAGAACGTCCACCGACTTTTGCAGACGAGGTGCGAATGTTCAGAGGGACCCATGAGAGTTTTCAACGTAATGTGAGCAATCCTGCACAGAATTCCTCCGTCTCGACATGTCACGATTCACCGTTCAGAGATGCAAAATGCCTGGAGCTCCTCGATGTCTCCGGTCGCTTACTAGTGGCGAGAAAGAGCCAGGGTAGATTCGATGGAACCCATGCTTCGTCCCTTGCGCAATCGGATCCGCCAGCGGCTAGCCTTTGTTGCAGACTTGTGTGGAAGGCTGCTGGCGATACTGACGCCACGGGCCCCGGAAGTCCGCTCACAAAGAATGTGCCCGTTTTGCGGGTTAATCACGCCTCGCTACAAGACGTTTTGCCTGGAGTGCGGCAAGTCTCTCAATCCGGCTTAGGCTGCCAGGGCGCGAAGGCCTTGCGGCTGGTTGGTCAAGTGTGAACAGAAGTCTCGATCATCGACGGGTTGGGATCTGCAATAGTTTTTGGAAAGCGCGAGTGTGCAGCGATGAGAAAACAGTACCTTCATCTCTCCGTCTACTCCTGTGACAGGTGTAGTGGACCTGTCGTGGCGGGTTCCCTAGCGGTCCGCGAGAATGAAATTTCCAAAGAGACCGATATCCAGCAAGTGGGAGCCATTTGCCTGTCGTGCGGTCATCGCCAATCCAAAATGACAAAGCTCGGTATGCCCCGACAGTTTCCACCAGTTGAATGGGAGCAGCAGATCACCGCAGACGCGTCGCATTCTTCGATGGTCGTTGAGGAAGTGCTCAATCACGCAACCTGATGACGAAGCCGGCGATGGTCAATGCAAACCAAGTAACGTCTCTCATTAAGGAACTGCTGATTCTGAACAGGATGGAAAGCGCTCTGGCGGACCTTCCTCCGACCCCGGAACAACTCGAACAGTGGCAGTGTAAACGGAAGAGGATCAGGCAAGAACTGGTGCAAGCCCTCTCGCTTCACAAGTTCCAGCGGGAAATGCTAGTCATGCAGAACCACATTGAGTAGTGAACTGTGAACCTGTAGCCCGCCTTCGACTCCTCCGGCATAGTCAATAAAACCCATTTTCCGGAAGCGGTTCATGAAAAAGCTGACTCGGGAACGAGTGGTGCCTACCATCTCCGCCAGTGTCTCCTGACTGATCTTCGGAACCACGGTCTCGGGCACGCCTTCCTTGCCGAAATGCGCGAGCATCAAAAGGACCCGGGCCAGTCTCTTTTCGCTTGAATTGAACAATTGGTCGACCAAATCTTCTTCGTACCGGATATTGCGGGCGAGCAAATATGCCACGAACATGTCGGAGAGAGCGTGTTCATGGTGAAGGGTGTCCATCATCGCCTTCTTCTCGATCCGCAGAATTTGGCAGTCGGTCACCGCCGCTGCTGATCCCATGCGGAGAGCCTGGCCCGCCAACGAGCCTTCGCCAAAGAAATTCTCTTCGCTCAATATGCCGATGGTGGCTTCTTTGCCGGTTTTCGATACGACCGTGAGCCGCACTTTGCCTTTCTGAATATAGAAGACAGCGTCAGCCGCGTCCCCTTGAGTGAAAATCCTTTTCTTCCGGGCAACCACGAGGCTCTTCCTGCCTTGGCCAATGGAGGCGAGGAAGCGGTCGGGGTCGAATGCGCGACTTTTCTTGGCTGCCGCAGTGGGACTCATCGTCAATGATTATAGTCCCGAGAGAGGAATCCAATTCGCACAGCCAAGGCAGAAAAATGGTCAAAAGCGAACAGTTTTAGGCCTGCAAGGCGGGCAGCCAACTCCGAACCTATGTTTTCTCCGTAGCTTCTTGTGCGATCCGCGTCGCAGCCTGAGTGACGTCCTCGCGCCGGGATTTCTTCTGCAGTTGCGCGGAGCTCTTCATCTGCTGGCGGGAGCGGTCTGCGAGGGATTTGGCCCGTTCGCGTTCCTGGCGGGATTTCTCACGTGCGGTCAGTTTGCTTTTAGGCATGACCTCAGAATGTCATATGCGAGGAGCCTTGGCTACCCCAGTCGTTTGCAGATTAAGCGAAGCCTCACGTCCCTGCTCTCGTTCAGAATGATTAGTGACACTCGAATAGAGTGTCAAAATGCATATTCGGAAGGGGAAGGCGCCGGGGTCTGGTCGACTGGCTCGGATCGGGGTGGAGTTACTGACCCACTACCGAAGCCTCACGTCCCTTGACATCCCCACCACCCAAGACTAGGCTTGAAGGTGAGCGAGCCATCTCTTTTCCGCTCTTTCAGGTTTCCTGAGCTAAGTCAGCACATCTGAAGTTTCCCCTCTTAGACACCCATCAATCTGTGGAGGTTGACTATGTACGCTCGCAATGTAGCTGTCCGCCTGAAACCCAATACTCTCAGCGATTTCACCAAGACCTTTGAAACCAACGTGCTTCCTATCCTGCGCAGGCAAAAAGGGTTTCAGGACGAAATCACATTTGCCATGCCGGGCGGAACCGACGTGATCGCGATCAGTCTGTGGGACACCAAGGAAAATGCGGAGGCCTACAACACTTCCGGCTATCCGGAAGTTCTGAAAAGCCTGGAAAGATTTCTCGACGGAAGTCCCAAACTGCGCGTTTCCGACGTCCTCAGCTCGACCCTGCATAAGGCCGCGGTGGTGGCAGCCTGAAAGGTTCCTCGATCAGTTGGGGGACGGCTCCGGAGCCGTCTCCGGATCGATCCCGGTTCGTTCTTACACACGGAGAGAAAATGCCCTCAAGTATTCAAATCGGCTCGATTCTGATCAAGGAGCAGCCGTTCATGAGCGAGCGCCTGGGGTTGGAGAGCGATTCCTACTCGCAGAACTGGAGCGTGGTTCGCGCGGTCAACGGTTTTTCGCTCGATCGCAAGGTTCGGGCCGCAGGCTGGAACTCTTTCTTCATGGCGCCCGAAGTCCAGGCGAGTGCTTTCGGATCCATTCGGGCGGGCAGTCTGCGCGCTGCCTTGCAGCGTATCTTCTCGAAGGTACGCGCCGAGGACTTCAACTGCCTGGAAGTGACGGGCATCTCAGCCCGCGACCTCCTCGGCATCCCCTACGTGGTGGTTTCAGCGCACTCGCGTCACATTCAGAAAGGGTTCAGTCTCAATCATCCCCATGCACGGCGGGCTGCGCAGAGCGCGGCGGAGTGGGCCAAGACTTGAGACACTCCAGTTCGCAGTGATCGGAGTGGTTATGTCAGCACAGGCCGACCACAAGAAGTGGTGCATATGCCAAATTCAGCAGTCCGGGTTTCCGGACCCGCCCTACGACACCAGGCTGCCCCAGTACGGTCCATGGGACAACGAACGCGACGCGAGACAAGTTAGCGACTTGCTCGCACGGTTGGAAAATCCGGCCTTTGGACTAGCGGTTCGAGAATGCGTAGACGGCCCGGTGGTGGCGTCGGTTTCACAAATCGATTCGATCACGGCGATCGACGAAACTTCATTGCCCGACCAGCACGACACAAAGAGGAAATACTATGAAGAACCTTTACGTTGGCAATCTCGCATTCAGCACGACTGAACGAGAATTGCGAGCCCTGTTTGAGACCCACGGAGCCGTGGAACGCGTCAATATCGTTACCGACAAGGAAACGGGACGCCCGCGGGGCTTCGCCTTCGTGGAGATGACCAATGCGGGTGAGGCTGATAAGGCTTCCGCAGCGATCACTGGCAGCAGCCTGGGTGGCCGTGCGTTGAAGGTGAACGAGGCCCGAGAAAAAGCCCAGTAGGGAGCAGAGAATGCGCAGGCCTTCGGATTCTGACCGACGGAGGTGGGCCTAATGGACACGACAGAAACATATCTCGCAGTCTCAGTGACGCTGCTCTGCGTCGCGGGCATTGCCCTGCTGGTCTCAACTGTGCGCCAGCGGATCAGGGTCCGCAAACAATGGGGCAGGCGCGGTTGACGGAACCCGCCTGTCGATTTCGGCAAAAAGGGAGCCTCCTATCTCTGGACTGAATCACGAGCTACTTTAAAGAGGAATTTATGCTTACGAAATTCATGAAACGGATCGCCAGCACTGCGCTGCTCGGTGGTCTTTTGCTTCCCGTCTTCCTGGGACGCTACGCCGTGGGATACCATGTGGGCTTACTGATCCTGATCCCCGCCGCGGCCACTGTGGTCATATTCCAGGCCGCTTCCCTACGCGAATATCGCTGGGTCGCTGCCTTTGGCGTGGTGGCTTGCCTGTTCAACCCCGTTGTGCCGTTGGGGTTCTCGACAGCGCCGACCCTGGTCGTGAACACGCTCGCGCTTATCTTGTTCGCACTGTCCCTGAAGAAGCTGAAAACGCCGCCACGGCTTTCTATCGCGTCTATTACGGATCGCATGCCGGGTAGCGAATCGTTATGAGGCAGAGCCAACCGGAAGGAACGGTTTCTTTTCACCATGGCTGAACGTCAATGTCCGGAATGCGGAGGCGAGTTGGGGCTGGCGGTGCGTCCAAGTCGATCGGAGACTGCAAACGGCGGTGCAACCTCGGCGACGTCTCTATCCACTCGCTGGAGATGTAGTACTTGTGGT
>Ga0209804_1001803_pt1 | contig 13481 bp, 8 predicted proteins | sample GraSoiAngelo_139_FD_185896 | JGI IMG/M metagenome (GOLD analysis project Ga0209804, IMG submission 185896) | Grasslands soil microbial communities from the Angelo Coastal Reserve, California, USA - 14_0929_12_20cm (SPAdes) (version 2) | ecosystem: Environmental > Terrestrial > Soil > Grasslands ... | reverse complement strand
TTCTCCAGGACCTGACCTCTTCGCACCAGAAATTGGAGTTCGCGCTCAAGCTGCTGCAGACCACACAACAGCAGCCGGACGACGATTCCGGCTCCGGTAACGGAGGTGGTGGCGGATATCCCGGCGGTGGCGGATATCCCGGTGGCGGATATCCGGGTGGGGGAGGTGGCGGCGGATACCCGCGGAGGGTCCGAGGAGGCACGGCACTCTACGACGCAATTTTTCTAGCTTCGGACGAAGTGATCAGCAAACAAAAGGGCCGGAAGGCGCTGATCGTCCTCTCGGACGGAGTGGACCGCGGAAGCAAGGAGAGCCTCGAGCACGCCATCGAGGCTGCGCAGCGGGCCGACGCGATTGTCTACTCGATCCTCTTTGTGGAGGAGGAGGAGTACAGCGACGGCGGATTCAGCCGCCCGGGCGGAGTTTATGGCGGCGGTCCCTACGGCGGCGGGGGTTGGGGAGGACCTCGCGGCGGAGGTTATCCGCAGCGATTCCCGGAGGACCGGACAGACGGCAAGAAAATCCTGGCGCAGATCTCCAGCCAAACCGGGGGACGCCTCTTTGAGTTCTCCAAGAAACAATCTGTTGACCAGATCTACCGGCAGATCGAAGTGGAACTGCGCAGCCAGTACAGCCTGGGCTACACGCCCGACTCGAGTGCCGGATTGGGCTACCATAAGCTTCATCTCACAACCAAACAGAAGGACTACGTCGTGCAGGCCCGCGAAGGGTATTATTCCGAGCGCTAATCTCCCCGCCGGCTCGCCTCGATTACCGTTGACTTTGTGAAGCGCGAAAAGTGCCGCTAACGCCGCGCAGCTCCTGATGCCCATGACGTTCGCGACGAAGAACGATCGTCTCGCTCTGCGCACGCATTCGAGCGACCCGGGCGTAGTAACGGCGGCGGGCGGCGGGCCGACGAGGATGCCGGCGGCCTGGTTCCGGTGCGAGCTTTAGGCTGCTGCGTTACTTGGGTTGAGGGGCGGAGACGCCGCGGAGGGTGCCGCCGGCGGGATTAGCCCCTGGGGTAGCGCCATCGGGCGTGACGCCAGCGGAATTGCCGATGGCATCGCCGTTGACCACCAATTCGACGCGGCGGTTACGCTGACGGCCTTCGGGCGTGTCATTGGTGGCGGGTCTTGCCGAAGCCACGCGCCGTCATGCTGGATGCGAGTACGCCTTCCTGGGCGAGGTAATCCCGCACACTATCGGCTCGGCGTCCGGAGAGTTCCTGATTAAACTCGTCGCTGCCCACGCTATCGGTGTGTCCTTCGATCTGCAAGCTGAGTCCGGGGTGGGCCAGCAGGATGCCGGAAATCTTGGCGAGCTTTTCGCGTGCGCCCGGCTTGAGCGTGGCGCTTCCGGTGTCGAAGAGCACGTCGGACATATTGACGATCAGGCCGCGGGCGGAGTCACGCGTCTGCAGAACGGCATTGAATTGCTGGAGAAGCTGCGCGCGCAACTGGCCCTTTTCGGCTTCCGCTTTGGCGGCTGCCTGGCGGGCCTTTTCGGCTTCCGCTTCCGCAGCGGCCCTTGCCTGGGCGGCCTGTTGGGCCTGGTTCTCGGCTGCCTGCTGCTGAGCCAAGGCGGCCTGGCGCGCTGCTTCGGCTTGCTGCCGTTGCCGCGCCGCCTCCTGCGCGGCCTGCTGGGCCTCTTGCTTCATGCGTTCAGCCTCAGCCTTGGCCTGCTCGGCCTGCAGACGTTCCTGCTCGGCTTGCTGGCGGCGCTGCGCTTCGGCAGCGGCGTCGGCGCGGGCCTGGGCTGCGCGCTGTTCCGCGGCTAGCTTCTCCGCAGCGGCTTTGGCCTGCGCGTCCTCTTCGGCCTTTTGCTTGACGGCCATCACGCGGACTTCCTCGGCGGTTTCCACGGCATCGCGCGAAGCGGAATCGATCAGCTTGCGATCGCGCTTCTGGCGATAGGTTTCTTCGGCTGCCGATAGTTGTTGCTGAGCCTTGGCCCATGCGGCGGGCGCGTATTTCTGGGCGTTGGCATTGCTGGCGACGCGAATGGCGTTGCGTGCTTCAAACAGCTCGAGCGGGGTATTGCGGTCGATGCCGAAAATGGCGTTATCAATCTTGGTGTTGGAAGAGGAATAGGCGCCGGGGCCCAGCAGTTCGTAGGTGGCGTCGATATTTTCGACTCTGCCCGATGCGCCGGTGGAGAAGCTATTTTCGAGCACCACCATACTGCCCGGCTGGGTGACGGCAAAATACGGCTCGGCCGTCACGATCATGCCGAAGGTTTGCATATCGGTATCGGCCTTGACTTCCGCGACGCCATTTTTGAGTGTGATTTCGCCGAGGTTTTCGGCGCGGCCCTGAGGCGAGACGGCCCAAAAGACGTAGGTCAGATACTGAAGGCCGAATTTGGTGGCGTCGTCCAGGCGCTCGAATTTCGCTTCGATTTCCATACGGTTGTTCTTGGATTCAACCTTGGCTTCGCCCGAGGCGGTGGGCATCAGCTTGGTGCCTTGGAAGCTCACTTTGGCAGAACCGCCGGCGCGGCGATAGTTCATGGCCTTGGTGGTGTGCGCGACAGCGTTGGCGTTCGTCGCGCTTTGGGGGGCCGTCGCAGTGGGGGGTTGGGCCACGGCGCCCACGACCACGAGGGCCGGGCCCAAGGAAATCGCCAGAATTGCCGCCGATTTGAGAAGAATCGCGCCTATTTTCACAGTTTCACTCCTGCTCAATTCAAAATAATGTCTTGTCGCAAGCGCTCCAAAGTCACCCTGCGCTCGCATCTGGGGCCGTCTAGTAACTATAGGTTAACAAGTGGATTACAAAAGGGGACGGCGGATCGCATGGCCCTTGCGCAAATAATTAACTCTACTTGCGCTACAATCCGGACCTAGTTGGGCCCAAAAACATCATTGAAAGGAGCCAATCATGGCACAGGTATCCGCGACTGCCAAAGATGCACTATCTTCGACTGGCAAAGTTTCCAATCCCGCGCCGTTGGGCCTCGCTGCATTCGGACTGACCACCGTGGTGCTAAGCACAATCAATGCCGGGCTGTTGCCGGGAGAGGCGGTGCCGGCCGTAGTGCCACTGGCGTTTTCGTTTGGCGGCCTGGCGCAAATCATCGCCGGATTCCTGGAATATGGAAACGGCAACACGTTTGGAATGGTGGCCTTCACGTCTTATGGGGCCTTTTGGTGGTGGTACGCGTTCCTGAACTGGACCGTGGGAGCAGGTTGGATCAAGGCGCCTGACCCCAGGGGCGTGGGAGTGGCGCTATTGATGTGGGGAGTCTTCACTCTTTATATGTGGATCCCTACGTTCCGCACGAACTTGACGCTGTGGTCCATTTTCCTGCTGCTGTGGATCACATTCCTTCTGCTGGCGGGGGGCGACCTGGGAATGGGATTGGCGTGGCGGCACGCGGGAGGCTGGGTGGGTCTGCTTACGGGACTCGATGCACTCTATCTTTCGTTTGCGGAAGTGACGAACGCGACGTTTGGACGGCCGGTCCTGGCGATCGGTGGGGCGATTCTGAAGGCTTAGACAGGCCCAAACCACGGGCGGGAATATCGGACTTGACGCCGGGCAGGTCACGGCAATACCTTGAAGGATATGAACGCGATCAATCTGAAAGTCAATGGTAAGGCCCATGCAGTGGACGTTGATCCGACGACACCGCTTTTGTATGTGCTAAGCGACGATCTGGCATTGAACGGACCGAAATTCGGCTGCGGGCTGGGGCAATGCGGAGCCTGTACCGTGATCGCCAAAGGGCAGGCGATCCGCTCCTGCATCACGCCCGTGAAGTCGGTTGAGGGCGCGGAGATCACCACACTCGAGGGCTTGGGCACGATCGAAAAACCCCACCCGCTGCAGCAAGCCTTCATCGAAGAGCAGGCCGCCCAGTGTGGCTTTTGCGTAAACGGCGTGATCATGACGGCCAAGGCTTTTCTGGACAAGAATCCGAAGGCCAGCGAGGAACAGATCCAGCAGGCGATGTCCAGCGTGCTCTGCCGCTGCTTTACGCACGTGCGGATGCTGCGGGCAATCAATCGATTTAGAGAAGGGCGTGCAAGGGAGGGATTGGCGAAAGAAGGACGCACGAGAGAGGCGGCGGCGAAATGAGCAAACACTCAGAAGTCGTGCCGAACTCAACGCTGATCGACGACGCGGCGGCCGCATTGGGCCGCGCGGGATTCTCGCGCAGATCTTTTCTTGTAGGTGCCGGAGCGCTCGTTGTCAGCTTCAGTATGAAGGGCGCGCTGCAAACCGCACTAGCCCAAGGACCTTTCGAGGGAGGCACGGCAGGTTCGCCGCCGCTGAACCAACTCGATTCGTGGATTGCCATTGCCGCGGACGGCGGCGTCACCGCGTACACGGGCAAGGCCGAACTGGGCCAAGGGATTTCTACCGCGCAAATCCAATTGGTCGCGGAAGAGCTGTGCGTGCCTTTCAGCCGCGTCAAACTGATGTATTGCGACACAGTGCAAACGCCCGACCAGGGGATTACCTCGGGCAGCCAGTCGCATCCGACGAACTTCAATCAAAAGAACCTGGCACAGGCTGCGGCCACGGCTCGCGAGGCCCTTCTGAAACTGGCCTCCAAGCGGCTAGGGTTCTCGGCGGACCAACTGGTGGCGAAAGACGGCGTCATCAGCGCGAAGATCGATCCTTCGAAGAAAGTGGGTTATGGCGACCTGGTTGGTGCAAAGAAGTTCGAAATTAAGCTCGACCCCAACGTAAAACGCAAGTCGGCGAGCGAATGGACGGTGCTGGGGACACCGGCGCGGCGTCCGGACATGCCGGCGCTGGTTACCGGGCAATTTGAGTTTGTGCACAATGTGCGGCTGCCAGGCATGCTGCATGGGCGCGTGCTGCGTCCGCCGGCGGTGGGCGCGACGGTCGTCAATGTGGATGAGAGTTCAGTGCAAGCTTTGCCCGGTGTGGTCAAGGTGGTGGTGAAGAAGAATTTTGTGGGCGTGGTGGCGGAGAAGCCCTGGCAGGCAATTCAGGCGGTCAACAAGCTGAAGGTCACCTGGAGCGCGGGCACGGGGCTGCCGAGTCATGCGGATTTCTACAACTATCTGCGGAGCCAGCAGCCGACGCGAGACACGCTGCTCGTCAATTCGACGGACGTGGACGAAAAACTTGCGCAAGCCGCTACAGTCGTGAAGGCAACGTATTACTATCCCAACCAGATGCACGGCTCGCTGGGCACTTCGTGCGCGGTGGCAGACGTTCAGGGCGACAAGGCCACGATATATTCGCCGACGCAAGGCGTATGGCCGGTGCGAAACAGCACATCCATCCTCCTCGGGCTCAAGCCGGAAAATGTGCACGTAATCTTCCGCCGTGGCTCCGGCTGCTACGGGCTGAATGGCGCCGATACGGTCACCTACGATGCCGCGCTGCTCTCGCAGGCCGTGGGCAAACCCGTGCGCGTGCAACTGAGCCGAAAAGACGAAATGGCCTGGGGCGAAAACTACGGATTCGCATTCGTCGTGGATGAGCGCGCGGGTCTGGATGCGCAAGGCAATATCGTCGCTTGGGATCACGAATCCTGGTCGGCAAACCTCGGGAACCGCCCCGGCTACACAACTCCGGGGAATGTCATCACCGGCACGCTGGCGGGCTTTTCGCCCGAACCGTTTATGGCCCGGAGTCCCGCGCCAGAACCGCGGGTATATACAAACAATAGCAACGGCGTGCCTTCCTATGTGGCGGGCAACGTCGGCGGCAAGCCACAGGGCACGGGGACGGTGAAATCGGAACGTTCACTTACGCACAATATTCCGTCGCCGCTATTTACCGCGCCATTACGCTCGCCCGCGCGGCTCCAGAATACATTTGCTCACGAGAGTTTTATGGATGAGCTGGCAGCGCGAGCCAAGGCCGATCCGGTGGCCTTCCGGCTGCGCCACCTGAGCGACGAGCGCTTGATCGAGGTAGTGAAAGAGGCAGCGGCGCTGGCGAACTGGGAAGCGCGCCCTTCCCCGAAGCCGCAGAACCGCAGGACTGGCATTGCTACGGGACGCGGGTTCTCCTGCGTGGCCTACGAAGGCGAAAACGGGTGGGCCGCGATGGTCGCACAGGTCGAGGTCAACCAGGACACGGGAAAAGTCACGGTGAAGCGGATATTCTTCAGCAACGACTCCGGCCCGATTTCCAATCCCGACGGCCTGCGGAACCAGATCGAAGGCGGGGCTTTGCAGGGCATGAGCCGCGCCATGAGCGAAGAAGTGACCTGGGATGACCAGAGAGTTACGTCGGTCGATTGGGAAAGCTACCGCAGCCTGCCTTTGGGTTTCGATGTTCCGGAGATCAAGGTCAAGCTGATCAACCGGCCGGATGAAAATGCTACCGGGGCTGGCGAGACTTCCATCACCATCGTGGCTGCGGCGATTGGGAATGCTATTTTTGACGCTACCGGCGCGCGCATTCGCCAAGTTCCCTTCACGCCGCAACGCGTAAAGGCCGCATTAAGCCAAACATTCAGCCAAGCGTAGCGGCCCAAATTATCTCATTGGCTTGGCGTCACCGATTGCTTCGGCTTCGTGACTGACTCTCCTGGTGTTCTCGTTCCTGGGACCATGCTGGTACCGCTAAGGAATATGGGTTCGAGCTTCCGGATTCTTCTTCTCGGATCGCAAAGAATTCCCATTAGCAAAAAGTGACACAAGAACGAATGAGAGCGCTGGTCAATCGCCCGCAATGCCCTACAATTGCCCGATGGTGATTCTTTCGATTCGCACACGTTCATCCGGCCGTGGGCTGCCGCAGAAATCGGCGTCGGCATACCTCGCATCGATTGGAGCTCTTGATGCCAAAATGGTTCTCATTCGCGTTGCTGCTGTGTGCCGTGTTGATTGCCGTGCCCTTTTCAGTCGCTCAGGACAGTCCTGCGCCGAACGCGGCCCCCGAATCCTCAGCGCAAGGCACCGCGGCGGATCCCGCGCTCGCTCTGGCTCGAGATCCGCGGGCGGAAGGCGCGCCGCCTGATCCGATCCTTGTCCAGCCATCCGTGCTTGTGCCTGTGCCTGCGCCTTCGGAGTGGCGCATCCTTGGGAGTCAGTGGAAAAGTCTCACGCCGGACCTACTCCACGAGCAGAAGAGTCTCTGGATCTTTCCGGTGTCGATAGTGCGTGGACATCATCTCAAGCCCACGCTCGCGCTGCTCGGCGCCACGGCCCTGCTCACTACGGTGGATGCACATGATGCAAAGTGGGTGCGGAACAGTCTCCAACCGCTCCATGGATTCAACAACGCCTTCTCCGGCTACAATACCGCTACGGCCACGGAAGCATTCGCCTCGGCTTTCTACATTGCCGCTATTGCACGCAGAAACGCGTACGATCAGCAAACGTTCATGCTGGCAGGCGAAGCGGTTATAAACGCGGAAATCCTCACCACGGTGATGAAAGATGTCGATGGGCGCGAGGCCCCGATTTCCTATCCGGCCAACGGTAATTTCACCGATAGCTGGTTCAAAGTGAGAATGGGGAAAAGATCAGGCTGGCTCGGGGGCCTCGGCAGCATGCCTTCTGGCCACGAGATCGCTATCATGGCTGTGGCGACGACGTTTGCAGAGCGCTATCCGCACCCGGCCTGGCACCGCTGGCTGGCTTATGGACTTGCCGCCGCAGCAGGATTATCTCGCGTCACTTTACAGTCTCATTTCACCTCCGACACGTTTGCCGGAGCCGCTCTCGGGTACGTGATCGCGCGGTATCTGGTTCTCGGTCGGCTGCCCCAGCCTTTAAATTAGTGCCGCGCACGGTCTGAACCGGAGGCGAGACAAGGACCCGCGCTTACGCGCCCGCGGACTGCTCTCCCCCCTGGAGCGTGCGGTTGGGCCGATGCCGACGGAGCGCCTGGTGTTGGGATGGGGAATCGGGGAAAATAGGGATTTGCGAAATCGGCCGCGAGCGGCGAGAATCCAAAGATCAGAATGAGTGGAGTTTTTTTGCACGCCAATCAGGAGTAATGCCATGTCCAGGTTCCTATTCAGAATGACTGCGGTCTCATTATTGGCTGCGGTTTTGCTGTTTGCTCAGGGAAGACCGGCGGGCCAAACCGGCGACGTCACCCGCGCGACCCTGAACAATGGCATGCGCGTCGTCATTCTGCGCGTCCCCCTCGCACCGGTGGTCACGGTGGAGCAAAACTATCTGGTGGGCGGTGACGAAACTCCGCAAGGTTTTCCGGGCATGGCACACGCCCAGGAACACATGGCCTTCCGCGGCTGTTCGGAACTGACCGGGGATCAGATCTCCGCGATCTTTGCGCAACTGGGCGGATTTGGCAACGCGGACACACAGCAGAGCATCACGCAATACTACAGTACGGTTCCTGCCGGCGATCTGGACATCGCCCTGCGCGTTGACGCCGCGTGCATGCAGGACATTCAAGATTCACAAACTGAATGGGCGCAGGAGAAAGGCGCTATCGAACAGGAAGTGGCGCGCGACCTCTCCAATCCCACCTACAAGTTCATCACTCGGGCGAATGAGGACATGTTCTCCGGCACGCCCTATAGCCACGATCCCCTGGGCACGAAAGATTCGTTCGATCGAACTACAGGCGAGATGCTGAAGACTTTCTATAAAGCCTGGTATGCGCCAAACAACGCGATCCTGGTGATTGCAGGCGACGTGGAACCGAATGCCGTGCTGGCCAAAGTGAAGGAATACTACGGAAAGATCAAGCGCAAGACGCTGCCGCCGCGCCCGCAGGTTAGTTTGAGCCCGGTAAAATCGGAGTCATTTACGCTTGATAGCAATCTTCCTTATCTGCTGGCATTCATCGCTTATCGCCTGCCGGGAACCGACAGCCCAGATTTCGCGGGCGTACACATTTTAAGCGACGTGCTGGCAAGCCAGCGCGGAAATATCTATGGACTCGTGCCACAGGGCAAGGCCCTGGAGGCTGAATTCGGCCTTGCGGAAGCTTACCCGAAGGCCAGCATGGGTTATAGCGTCGCTGTGCTACCTGCTGCGGCCGACGCGGCTCCCGTGATTGAGAACATGCGCAAGATCATGGCGGATTATGCCGCAAACGGCGTGCCGGCGGATTTGGTGGAAGCAGCGAAGCGGAAAGAAATCGCGGCTGCGGAATTTCGCCGCAACTCGATTCCCGGTTTGGCGGAGGCCTGGTCGGATGCTTTGGCCGCAGAAGGGCGCAACTCGCCGGACGACGACGTGGAAGCGATGAAGCGAGTGACGGTGGAAGAAGTAAACCGGTTGGCCAAGACGTATCTCGTAGACCAGGGATCGATCACGGCGCAACTCAAGCCCTCACCCTCAGGCGAACCTGTGGCCTCGAGTGGATTTGGCGGCGCTGAGCAATTAACTTCGACGCCCACGAAAACCGTAGAGCTGCCGTCATGGGCGAGCTCGCGGCTGCTGGCGCTTGAATTGCCGCCTGCGCAGCCAGCCTCGACCGACATGACGCTGCCAAACGGCCTGCGCCTGATTGTCCGGACGGTCAAAGTCACACCCACGGTTACAGTGGTGGGAAATGTGCGACACGATCCGCAGATGGAAACTCCCTCGGGACGAGACGGCGTAGCCCGAGTTCTGGAGAATCTCTTTTCCTACGGCACCAAGAGCCTGGACCGGCTGGCTTTCCAGAAGGCCCTCGACGACATAGCCGCCGATGAATCCGCGGGCTTTGAATTTTCAATTCAAGTGCTGAAGCAGGACTTCGCTCGAGGTGTGCAACTGCTGGCCGATAATGAGCTGAATCCCGCGCTCCCTGATCAAGCCTTTAGCGTCCTGAAGCCGCAGACGGCACAGTTTGTCGCCGGGCAGCTTCGCAGCCCGGGCTATCGCGCGGGCCACGCGTTGAATGTCGCGCTGCTTCCGGCCAAAGATCCCGCCCTTCGGCAAACGACCCCCGAGACGGTTTCGTCGCTCAGCATTGATGACGTAAGACAGTATTACGGGAAGACCATCCGGCCAGACCTCACGACGATTGTAGTCATCGGCGACGTCACACCGGAAGAAACCCGGAGCACAATCGAGAAATGGTTCGGGGAGTGGAAGGCGGACAGCCCCAAGCCCGAGGTTGATCTGCCGCGCGTTCCTCCCAATAAGCCGTCCGCGGAAAATGTGCCGGATCCCACGCAGCTTCAGGATTCTGTGAATCTCTCGGAGACTATTCCCATTACTCGGTTTGACCCCGACTACTATCCGCTGCAGCTCGGGAATCATGTTTTGGGCGGAGGCTTTTACGCCACGCGCCTGTATCATGACCTCAGGCAAGTCACAGGATACGTGTATAACGTCGAAGTTGTCCTGAGCGCTCAAAAAACCAGAACCATTTATACCGTCGCCTACGGATGCGATCCGCAAAACGTCTCCAAGGCACGACAGTTGATCCAACGCGATTTGATTGCCATGCAGATGGAAAATGTCAGCCCGGCGGAACTGCAACAGGCCAAGGCTTTGCTCTTGCGCCAGCTTCCGCTCGCCGAATCGAGCGAAGATGGCGTGGCCAATGCGTTAATCCGCCGCGCGCAAATCGGTCTGCCGCTGGATGAGCCCGAGCGGGCCGCCAAGCGCTTTTATGATCTAACTGCGGATGACGTGCGTTCAGCTTTTGCAAAATGGATTCGCGTGGATGATTTTGTGCAGATCGTCCGCGGCCCCACGCCGCAATAGCTGGCGACACACTCCGTACTCCGCCTACCTGGGCGCGCCCGGGTTGCTCAGGTCGTCTTGAGCAGACGCTGCACGGTGGGAATTAAATCGGTTCCCGCAGCGGCTTTGGGCACGAAGGCATCGGCCCCAATGGTTCGGCCTGCAGCTATCGCTTCAGGAGAGTCGTGGATGGTGAAGAAGATAATTTTGGTGGACGGTGCGATCTTGCGTATCTCGTATGCAGCCTGGACGCCATTCATGACCGGCATATTGATGTCGAGGAGGACGAGGTCCGGATGCAACTCTCTGACCTTCTCGATAGCCTGCTTGCCATTTTCAGCTTCGCCGCAAACGTGCATGGAGTGCCAGTTCAGAAGCGAGCGGATCGTCTTCCGCGCTACCTGATAATCGTCCACGACCAAGATCCGGACTGGCACTTGCGTTTCCTCGCACTTCAGGTGAGTCTGAGCGGCCTTGCTAACTGGGCCAGGCTGGCCTGCCGAGCCGATCTCCGACGTAACCGCATTTAAGAAACGATGCCACGATTTAAGAAACCATGCCGCGGCATTCACGCCAATACAGGTACCCCCTCAAGTCTCTGAATAATAGTATGGACGGCAACGGTCCCGCTGTGGTGCTGACGCAAAACTGCCAGCGGCGGGAATAGTTTGTCTCAGCGTTAGAGTGTAGCGGCGCATTCATGAACCCCGTAGGCGTTCACGTAACACTGTGAAGGAGAGCGCAACTCTTTGGCTTTCAGGGTTTCACATCGACCTATGAATGATGTGGCATTTGGTCCTCGCCGTGCTCGTAACCCATCAGCATTGCGCTGGGCCACGGGAAATGGGGGGACGATGGCACATTCAAAATCGGCCATCTCTGAGTACTGGACTTTGATTGCCGGCAACGGTAGCAAACACTGGGACGATTCAGGGGACAATATGGGTCTTGGCTACGATATTTTTCGAGAGTTGAGCGACGGTAACCCGCTGTGGATTGCGCAAGCAGCAACCCTAAAAGAAAGCAGAGGACAAGCTCGACACACTGGCACGCACCTTACCCGCAAAGTATTTCATCCGCGATGCCAGCGCGACGATCGTCGCCCAGCTCGCTCCGAACACGTTTGAGGACGCGAAAGGTTGAGGTTCGGCCTTGAGGTCCAACGTAGGGACCAATTAAGTCTGAGGTACCCAGAATGTTTACCTATCTCCGCAGGAAATGCGACTCTTGTAGTTCCGAGTTCATACTGGAACAGGTAGAAGATCCGGGGAGCGGTCAGAGCGGTTCTCGATCCTGCTCATCTGTAGGCAATACGTGCCCCAGCTGCCGATCGCCCTTCTCGCCCGAAAGTTACTTTGTGCTTCATAGTGCCGAGCCCTTGATGCAGGGCGTGGAGAGCCTCTTTCGCGCTCACACTTAACCTGGTTGCACTCGCATTCCCAGTCACCGGCTCATTTCACAAAAGGCTTGCGTTCGCCTAGCAAGGAAAAACAAGCACAGATATGACCGTAGTCGCTGCGCGCAGGTAGAACGCGGGATGAAATCTTGCAGACGTGCCGCCCCTATCTTGGGGGTTTGTTGACACGCGGAATTCCGGGGAATAGACTCCGCCGAGAATGTTCCGAAGTTTCTCGCGTCAAGCATTGTCACGTGAGAGGAGGGGACCGTGAATATGCGTTGGATGACTAACGCCTGGGCCAGGTTGGCCGGGTTTTCGCTGTCGGTTGTTTGTGTGGCGTTTTTGGGGGCGGGGGTCTTTCGTGCGCTGCGAGGAGCGCCGACGGAAACAGCGCCAAAGTTCAAGTTTGATCCTGACTGGCCCAAGCCGCTGCCAAACCAGTGGAAGATCGGCGGAATTACGGGCCTGGCTGTGGACAAGGACGATAACGTCTGGGCGCTCGATCGTCCCAACGATCTGACGGATATTGAGCTCGAAGCGGAATTGAACCCTCCGATTGCGGATTGCTGCAGGCGGCCTCCGTCGATGATCCACTTCGATAAGGAAGGCAACGTCATCGGCTCCTTCGACCCGCCACAAGGGCACGGCATGGCGGTGGACAGCAAAGGATTCGCGTATATCGGGAATGTCGACCACGGAATCGGCAACGTCCGCAAGTACGACGAGAAGACCGGAAAGCTTCTCGCCGAATTGCCTCACACACCGGAGATGCCGCCGGGAGGCGGCGGAGGTGATGGCGGCGCGCTGACTTCGGAGCACGTGCCGGGGCACGGAAGCGCCGGGCCGGTGGCGGGATTTATTAGGCCGGCTGGCGTTCAGCGCCCGCAACCCTCGCCCGAGGCTCAGGCGGCTCGGCAGGCAGCCATAAAGGCCTTCCGGGAGAAATATCCTCCGACGACACCGATGATTGTGGGAGGAATCGAAGAGGTCCGGCTGGACGAACCGAATCACGAGCTTTACGCCGCCGACAATTACCTGGGTGGGCGCGTGATGGTGTTTGACCTGGACACGTTTGCGTTCAAGCGAGGTTGGGGCGCCTATGGGCACAAGCCGTCTGAAATCACTACCGATGATAAAGACCGCGAATATACTCCCAACGGGCCAATGCCCAAGGAGTTCCGGGGCCACCTCACACTGAACGTCTCGCACGACGGGCTGGTCTACGCCGCCGATCGCATGGCGAACCGCATCCACGTCTTCACGAGGGATGGCAAATTCCTCAAGGAATTCAAGATGGCCGAATGGACGGGCGTAGGCGGCTCGACCGGCGGAGTTATGTTCTCACCGGATAAGGAGCAGCGGCTGTTGTACATTTCCGACCTGACCAACAACCACATCTGGTTCCTCAACCGCGACGAGGGCAAGATCCTGGGCCAGATGGGCCAGATGGGCGAAAACGGCGGCCAATTTTTCGGCCTGCAC
>Ga0209804_1001801_pt1 | contig 13484 bp, 10 predicted proteins | sample GraSoiAngelo_139_FD_185896 | JGI IMG/M metagenome (GOLD analysis project Ga0209804, IMG submission 185896) | Grasslands soil microbial communities from the Angelo Coastal Reserve, California, USA - 14_0929_12_20cm (SPAdes) (version 2) | ecosystem: Environmental > Terrestrial > Soil > Grasslands ... | reverse complement strand
CGGGCGCAACGTGTACGTGATTTTGACCGCGGCCTGCGCCCTGGGGGACACCGGCCGCCACCTGCCGTCTGAGCCGGGCATCAGCGCACCGGCAGGGACCCGGTCGACCGCGTCCATCGTCCACGTCACCCGGTTGGCCATCCATCCGCTGCGGTATGGGGCGGGCAGCAGGGCAGGATCGCCGACGGCCTCCCACAACATCCGCCCGAACGCGTCGGTGAACCCGGCCAGCGGATTCCAGGCGGCGGTGGCTGCCGCACTGATCCTTATGCGCAGCACGCCATTCCAGGGGAAATCTTTCAGCCTCACGGTGCGGAAGAAAATCGCGGAATTCAGCCCAGTCTGCCCGTCGTAGCCGACGTTGTCAATCCCGTTTGAGAAGTCAGTGGTGAACGGCTCGCGCCGCACGGTGTAGCCGAGCACCACACGCTCGCAGGTGCTTCGCAACAACGAGACGAGCTGCCGCTCGAGGTTCACGCGTTCTTCAACGGTCGCTGTCGCGCCGGCCGTGAGGCGATGGTAGAGCCCGGCGGCCTGCGTGCGGACCTGTGGATCGGAGACGGCGCCGGCCATCAGCCGGTACGCGTGAAACCATCCCTCCCGGCTCCAGGGCGGCGCGGGCCGGCCCGCCAGGGGGAGGGCGGTTTCCGGCACGAGGCTGTCGAGGCGAACCTCCTCCAGCACCGCCTGCCCGCCTCCCTCCACCACAACCGGCGCACCGGGCATCAGGCGCGCCGCGGTCCCGGAAGCATCGATCGTCAACGCGGTCGGCCACGCCGTCGTGGCGTCCGCGGCGACGGCACGCTGCGCGTCCACAGCGCGATCGTAATGGTAGAGGTAGTCGCCGTGATACGGCGTCACAGGATACGGATAGACAACGAACCCGCCGACAGTGCGATCAAGCCGGCGCGCGACGTCGCGGGCGAGTACGCACCGCTGCGCCGGCGCGATGGAGTGGATGGCCTCACGGCTGAAGGTGAGCACGACATACCCACCCCAGGAGGCCGCCGCAGCCATCTGCGGAGGGAGCGCGCCGCCAAACGGGTCGGTGCCTGGGGTGGCGTGTGTCAGCCCAGTGCGCAGCGCCTCCGCAGCACCGCCGGCGTCGGACACTGTCAGCTGGATTTCGTGGGGATAAAACGACGGGTAGTAGGGAAGTTCGTGGCCGGCCCGGACGGGGATGCTTCCCGCGAACAGAATCAGGAGGCTGGCGGCCAGCGAGAAGATCCGGAGGGCGGGCCGTACTTCACCCGCCCTCCGCACGACGACTGGCCGGTTACGATCGGACTTTTGGCCAGGTCTGCTCAATCCAGGTATACGTTGATGTCGGCTCACCCTTGGGCCATCCGGGCGGCGCCGTAATATTCCGGATGGGGATCGTCACCATCCGGTTGGGATCGAGAACCAGGAACGGAAGGTTCTTTTCATCGTAAGCGAATCCGGTCACCGTGTCCTTGTAGGCCTGGTGGTTGTCGGGCCGGATCTGAATATATCCCGCCGGCGATTCCCAGGAGAGGCCTTCGAGCTCGTAGATGATGGCGTCATCGTCCGGCCATCCGCCGGCGAGCCGGTTGGCGCGTGCGATGGCCATGCGGAGCATGTGCACCGCCGTGTAGGCCCCCTCGGCCTCGAAGTTAGGGTATTCCTTCCACCGGTTGTAGTACTTGCGCACGAACAGGTTGTTGATCGGCCACTTGTTGCCCGGCGGGAAATTCCAGTAGTAGTTGGCGTGGACCCCGGCGATGACGCCCTGCGGGTGGTCCTTGCCGATGGCATGCGGCGCGACCCCAAAGGCGATCGTGCTGGCGAACTTCATCTTTTCAAACAGCCCGTAGCCCAGGGCCTGCTTGTAGAAGGCGATGTAGTCGCCACCCCAGACCGATGACACCAGCAGGTCCGGTTTGGCGGAGATCGTCTTCGTGATGTGCGCGGTGAAGTCGGTGGTGCCCAACTTCGGCCAAGCCTCCGAGACGACTTCCGTGTCGGGCAGCAGTTTGCCGATGGCGATGCGGAAATGGTCGAAGGCGTTGCGACCATAGGAGTAGTCCGGGCTGATGAAGGCGAGTTTGCGGACGTCCGGCCAGGTCATGGCCACGGCCATCGCGCAGGTAACGCCGTCTGCCGACTGGATGTTGGTGATGCGGAAGACGTACTTGGGATTCGGCACCGCCTTGTCAAACAGGAAGTCGGTGCAGCCGTCGGCAAAGAGCGTGAGGACTTTGAGGTCCTCCGCCACCGGGCCCAGCGCGGGCGTGTTGCCGCTCGAGGTGATGCCGGTGAAGCAATCGATCTTCGCCTCGAGCTTCATCCGTTTGAACTCCTTCACATTCGCGTCGGTGCCCGCGGCTTCGTCGGCCGTGATGGTCTCGATCTTGCGTTTGCCGAGGAGCCCGCCCTCGGCGTTGATCTCCTCGGCGGCCAGGATGTGGCCTTTCAGCATTGGCGCGCCCAGCACCGCCGCTGCCCCCGACAGGAACGTCATGTGGCCGATTTTGTAGGGGGTATCGGGAATGTTCCCCTTCGGCGGCGTCTGCGCCGCGGCCCGCTGCGGGACCAAAGCCCCGGCGGCCATGCTCCCCAGCGCCGCCGCCCCAACGGTCGCGCCCACCTGCTTGAAAAACTCTCGACGACTGACTTCACGCTCAGCCATCTTGTGTTCCCTCCTCACGAGTCCGACCGGCACGTTGTTCTCCACCCCACGCGACCATACCTCCCAGCCGGACACGACCGCGCCAGGAGCGTCTCAATGCCCGAGATCGTCGCGCGTGAACGCCGTCGACGATGACGTCAGTCGGGAGCTATCGACGTATGAACGGTCCAGGGCGGAAATGGATGCACACCCAAGGAGCCTGAGCGTCCGTTCCAAGTCATCCCGCAAGATCGCAAGTGCCCGGGCAACACCAGCTTCGCCTGCAGCCGCGAGGCCATACGCGTAGGCGCGTCCGACGAGAACGGCGCGGGCGCCCAAACAAATCGCCTTGATGACGTCGCCGCCGCGGCGGATGCCGCCGTCCATCAACACCTCGACCTGGCCGTTCACCGCCGTCACAACTTCAGGGAGCGCCTGCAACGAGGCGGCCACGCTGTCGAGCTGGCGTCCGCCGTGATTCGAGACCACCACGGCCGCCGCGCCAGCATCGATCGCCCGCCGGGCGTCGTCGCCCGTCAAGACTCCTTTGATGATCGTGGCACCGGGCCAGATGCCGCGGATCCATCGCAGGTCATCCCAGGTGAGGGCAGCGCGCGCGAGCGCTGACCTGGCATCGGTGAGGGGCATCGGCCCTCGGCCTGGAATCACGACGTTCGGCAGCCTGGGGACTCCGCCGTCGAGCAGGAACGTGGTGAGCCATGCCGGATGTGCCAGCAGCTGCGGCAGGAACGGGATCTTCGCCATCAGACTGCCACCCAGCAGCGCGTTGGTCCCGTTGCGCAAATCCCGCTCACGCATTCCCGCCACGGGCGTATCAACGGTCACGACCAGGGCGGAGAAACCCGCGGCCCGCGCGCGTGCGATCGCCGCCTCGGCGGCTTCCCGGCCGCCGACCAGATAGAGCTGGTACCAGACGGGGCCGGCGGACGCCGCCTTCACGTCCTCCAGTCGGTGCCCAGAAATCGTGGAGAGCGTGTAGACCGTCCCTGCCTCCCCGGCGGCCTGTGCCGCCGCCACTTCGCCGCCGGGATGCATGAGGCGGCTGTAGCCGACGGGAGCGAGCAGAACCGGCATCGCAAGGTCGATACCCAGTACTGGGGTCCTGAGATCACAACTGGAGACGGCAACAGCCTGGCGCGGCCGGAACGTGACGCTGTGAAACGCGCGGCGGTTTTCTTGCAAGGTGGCTTCCCCTTCGGCGCCGCCGTCGAGGTAGTCGAACACCACCTTCGGGAGGCGGCTCTGCGCCAAAGAGCGCAGGTCCTCAATGTTGACGACGCGGGGAGCTCCCAGCGCCCGCGATGCCGTTGTCATCCCCAAACCCCCGCTTCGAGCCTCTGGTTGCGTTCGCCGGGTTGCTATTCTTTGCTGCCGACCTGGCCCCCTGGCTGAGACGAGCAAACCGGCGACCAGACGCTGGGCAGGCCTTGCTGCGATCACTATGGAACGATGCACGTTGCCTCGACGCACCTCCGTACCAGGAAGGGAGAGCCGATGCACTACATACTTTTCTACGATGTGGTCGACGATTACGTCAGCCGCCGCGCGCAGTTCCGCGAGGCGCATCTGAAATTGGCCCGGCAGGCGTATGAGCGGGGCGAGCTCGTGCTCGCGGGCGCGCTCGCCGATCCCGTTGACGGCGCGGTGCTGGTGTTCCGCGGGCCGACGCCCCAGGCAGCGGAGGCGTTCGCCCGAGCCGACCCCTATGTCACCAACAAACTCGTCACGCGATGGCGGGTGCGGAAGTGGACCACGGTGGTGGGCGAGGGGGTAACCTCGCCATGATCGCGCGTCTGTGGTCGGCGGACACGACCCCGGCACAGGCGCCGGCCTACGCCGAGCACCTGCGGACGCATGTCCTGCCCGCGTTGAACGCGATCGAGGGCTACGCGGGGACCATGCTCCTGGAGCGGACCGCGCCCGCGGGAGTGGAGATCCTGGTCATCACCTGGTGGCGGTCCGTCGAAGATATCGGGCGGTTCGCGGGAACCGACCCCGAGCACGCCGTGGTCGCCGATGAGGCGGCCCGGCTCCTGACCCGGTTCGATCGCCGCGTCCGGCACTTCCGGCTCGTGATGGAGGACAGGCCCCCCGCGTTCCGGCCGCGTTGATACGGCCCGACTTACCGCCCCGTAGCCGGCAGGGACACGCGTCCCAAGGTGTGCTCCAGTACACGTCCCACGACGCGCCGGGCGTCGAAATATTCCGCAGCCAGCGCGCGCGCCTGGCGACAGTGCCTGTCGTAGTCGCGTTCCGCGACCTCGAGGGCGCGCGCCGCGTCATCCAGCGTCCGGAACCGAAAGAGACCGTCGGCGTCGGGCAGGAAGCGGCTTGGGCCGGTATGCTGAACGATCGCGGGCTTCCCGCTCGCCAGGTAACAGATGGTCCGGTCGCTGATCCAGCCGGGCGCGAGGGTGACATAGGCGGGCTTGGCGCAGCTGAACTCCCCCCGTGATTGCTGGATGTACGCGCGGTACTGATCGGGCGTCGCGCTCACGTCCCAGGCCTCACGAATCGTCCAGCCCAGCGGTGCCATCCGGGCCCGCCACTCCTCGTAGTGGCGTCCAAGGCAGATCGCGAGCTCGAGTCTGGCGGACGTTGCCCGCGGCAGGTCTTGGAATTCCAGGAATGCGGCGCGCTTTTCATTGCTGAGGCTGACCCCCCCGAAGTCGAACGTGCCTCCCCACCAGTGCGTGAGGGTGGTGTAGGGCGCCCCGGGCTCGGACGAAGTCTGCGGCCATTCCGGGAGAAACACCGGCGGCGGCGTGTAGTGCCACCGCTGCCCGCAGTCGGGAAAGCGCGCGCCTGGGGTTCCTGCCGCTTCTCCGATCGTAAAATAGACGTCATGGGGCGCCACCGTGATGTCGCCGGTGGTCATCCAGATCTGGAGGAGTCCCGGATCAGTATCCACGAACGCAGACCGCCGGAAGCGGCGGACGATGCCCGCCGGTAACGAATGCCACAGGTTAATGAGCAGGTCGGCGCCGGCAGCCGCGTCGAGATCCAGCGCCATGCTCGCCACGTCCGTGGGCAGCGGTTCGCCCCGGAGGGAAAACAAGGCGAGGGAGTCCGCCAGCCCGAAGGGCTGCAGCCGGGCGCGCAGCGTCGGCACCAGCTTCCACGGATCGCCCGCGCGCAGGTGCCGCGGCCGGGCCGTCTGGTCTGTCCCCGGCGCAGTCGGATCAACGCCCTCCAACCAGATGACCCGGCAGCCCAACGCCCGCAGTGCGAGCGCCCACTGCAGATAGACCCACAGGTGACCGCTCCCTTCCGGGTAGTCGATCGTCTTTGCGGGCGCGAGACAGATCGTGAGGCTCACGGCACACTCGCCGATGTGGTCGGGCGCCCGGCCGTGCCGCTGCCGAGTGCGGCGTTCAGCATCGCCGTGAGCACTCGCGCCGCGTCGAAATGCGTCTCGACAATGTCACGGGCGGCGCGGCAGTGGCGCGCGTAGTGGGCGTTGATCTCCTCAAAGGCCCCGGCCGCGTCATGCAGGGAGGTGAAACGGAACATTCCCTCTCCGTGGGGCAAGTAAGCGCTGGGGCCGGTGTCCTGCACGACGGCCGGCTTCCCGCTGGCCAGATAGCACAGCGTCCGGTCACTGATCCAGGCGTTCTGCAGTTCCATGCACGACGGCTTGGCGCAGCTGAACTCGCCACGCGACCGCTGGATGTAGGCCTGGTAGGCTTCAGGGGTCCCCGCGACTTCGCGAGAGTCGCACAGACGCCAGCCGTGCTGCAGGAGGCGGGCCCGGTCCGCGGCATCCTTGTGCTCGACCAGGTACAGCGCAAGTTCGAGCGGCTGGGTGGTGTGGCTGGGGAGATCGATGAACGGAAGAAACGCCACCCGCTTCGTGTTCTCTCGTAGGAGGGGCTTCCCGTTTTCGGTGGCCCGGAGCCAGCTGGCGCCTGACCAGCTCGAGACCGTGGTGAATGCTTCGCATCGGGAATCGAACACGGCGGGCCAATCCCCCAGGCACACCGGCCGGCCCACATAGATCCAGCGCAGCCCGCAGTCCGAAAAGCGGGCCGCCGGGGTCCCGACCGTTTCGCCGGTGGTCAGGTAGCAGTCATGTGGGGGGACGGCCAGCTCCCCGGTGCTGATCCACACCTGCAGCAGCCCCGGGTCGATGTCCACCAGTGCCGTGCGCCGGGCGCAGCGGAGCAGCCCGGGATCGATCGCATAGTGGAAATTCAGCAGCAGGTCCGCCCGTCGCAGCACGCCTTCGGCCTCAGGCCGCGTGCAACCAACGAACTCGAGCGCACCGGGATCTCCCTCCCGCGGCCGCTCGCGCCTGTACAGCAGCGTCCTGCCGCGCAGCCCGAATCGCTCCATTCGCGCCAGGAAGGCGTCAAGCAGCTGAGGTTCCAGCTCGGGATCGCGCAGCGGCCGGAGCTGTTCCAGCCAGTAGACCTCACAGCCCAGCCGGCGCAGCGCCTGCGCGTACTGCATGTAGACCCAGAAGTGGCCGCCGCCGTCTGGGAAGTTGGCCACCTTGTAGACGGAGATCACGACCGTGCTCATCGCGCGCGCTCCGGCACCGCGGGCTGGGGCGAGGGCAGGTCCCGGAAACCGATCAGGCGGATGGTCATGTCCCAGATCGCGTGGCGCACCCGCCGGTCGCACAGCGTCTGCAGCTCCACCTCGCGCTCCGCCGCATAGCTCGACGAGAACCCCGGCTCCACGTAGCCGGGATGACAGGTCAGCTCGGTCATGCCCTCCCCGACCTCGGTCCGGAGCAGGCGAAGCAGTCCCGGAACGCCGATCTGCTCCAGATGGGGTTCGCCGCCCCACCGGCCGTAGAACTTCGAGAGATGGCGGACGCCGGCATACCCCCGCACCGGCACGCCGGTGCGCGCAGACCACGCCAGCACGTATGGCAGCACGCGCGGATCGCGGTGCACGTCATGATGGGAGTCGATGTGGGTGGGCGGTGCGCCGACGAGCTCGGCAAACCGTGCGATCTGCCTGGCAACTGCAGCGGGCACGTCACCGGTGTCGTCCGGGTCCAGTTCCAGATGGAGCCCCAGGCTCAGCGCCGGACACTCGCGCGCGAGGGCGACGGCGTCCTGGCATGCGGGCCGGTTGACCATCAGGCTTGCGCTTGTCAGTATCCCGTCCCGGTGGGCCTGGATGATCCCTCGGGTGACGCCCCGATGCAGGCCGAAGTCGTCCCCGGTGACGATGAGCCATTTCATGATCTCGCCCCGATCACGCGGCCACGCCACCTGCGCGGGCCGGCCGGCCCGGCCCGATGTCCAGCGCCTGCTCCAGGACGCGGCCGACAACGGCGCAGCCGTTGAAGTAGTCCTCGGTGAGCTGGCGCGCAAGCCCGGCGTGGCGCTCATAATCTGACTCGACGGTGGAAAATGCCTGGACTGCCTCGTCGAGATTCTTGAAGCGAAAGAGTCCCGCGGCGTCGGGCAGAACGCGGCTCGGGCCTGTGTGCTGGACGATGGCCGGCTTGCCGCTGGCCAGGTAACAGAGGGTGCGGTCGCTGACCCACGAGTTGGCCAGCGTCATGCATGCCGGCTTCGCGCAGCTGAACTCGCCCCGCGATTGCTGGATGTAGGCCCGGTATTGCTCGGGTGTCGCACTCACGTCCCAGGCCTGCCGGATCTTCCACCCAGAAGGTTCCAGACGAGCCCGCCACTCGTCATAGTGCTCGCCCAGACAGATGGCCAGCTCGAGCCGTGCGGGGGTCTGGGACGGGAGCGCCTGATATTCCAGAAATGAAACATGCTTTTCTTCATTGATGACCTGTCCCTCAAATTCGAAGCGGCTGCCCCACCAGTGGGCGACCGTGGTATAGGGCGCGGTGGAGTTCGCCCGGACCGTCGGCCACGCGGGCAGGTAGACCGGCGGCGGCGTGTACAGCCAGCGGAGGCCGCAGTCGGGGAACCGCGCCTCCGGCGTCCCGACGGTCTCGCCAATTGTGAAATAGAGATGGTGCGGGGCGACCCGCACGTCCCCCCTGGTCATCCAGATCTGCAGCAGCCCTGGGTCGGTGTCGACGAAGGCCGCGCGTCGGAACCGCTTCACCACAGACGCGGGAAGGGAATGCCACGTATTGAGCAGCAGGTCAGCTTCAGAGGCTGCATCGAGGTCCATGGTATCGGCGACCACGTCAGGCGCCAGGGGATCGTCGGTCAACGAGCACAGCGCGACGGAGTCTGCGAGACCGAAAGGCTTCAACCGTTCCTTGAGGGTGGTAACCAGCTCCCGGGTATCGTCCTTGGGATCGCGGGGGTTGAGGGCTTCCAGCCAGATCACCCGACAGCCCAGCGCCAGGAGCGACAGGGCCCACTGGAGGTACACCCACAGGTGGCCGCCGCCATGAGGATACATGATGGTTCGCGCCGCCGTCAGACAGATCGCCGCACTCATGAGTCTCCTGGTAGCGGCGGCCGGAGCGCGTCGAGCCACCGCTCGTACTCCATCAGCTCTCTGTATCCCCACCCCGCGCGATTGTTCAGCACGGCCATGGCATCAAAGAGGATGCAGTGCGCGTAGCGCGCGGCCTCCGCGGTGTGAAAGAGCAGGTTCAGCTCCGCGTCCGTGGGCAGGCGCCAGCCCGCGCGCTCCACGGCCTCGCGGTACCGGCACAACATCCACGGCCGCTCGCCGGGGGAGGACTGGTACAGGAGGGTGGAGACATCATAGCTGAACGGCCCTGCGCCGACGTGGTCCCAATCGATGAGCCGCGGGTGCGGGGCGGCGGCGTTCATGCTTACGAAGATGTTTTTGGGCCAGAGGTCGCCGTGCAGGAGTGTATCCGGCCCTGCGGCCTCCTCCATCAGCCGGACGCGCCGCGGCGCGTCATCAAGAAGTCGCTGCAGTCCGTCCTGCAGGCGGGCGCGGGCAGCCGGGAACTCGGGCGGTGCGTCAGGCGCGTAGTCTCGGAGCGCGCCGAGCGCCGCGACGGCGTCCCGGAGGTTCGAGAGGAAGAAGGGCACCCCGTGGTCACGGGCGCGAAAGCGAATCTCGGGTACGAGCGAGTGGCCCGCCGCACGGGTATGGAGTTCGGCAATGAAATCGACCGCCGCTTCCAGGCGCCACGGCAGGCGCTGCGTGGCGAGATTGTCGTGGCCTAGATCCTCATAGACGTGCCACACCCAGCGTCCCTCTCGCTCCGCTGCGGCCGCCAAGAGTTGCGGGCAGCGGTCTTTGAAGCCGAGTACCGGGAGCCATCGTTCTGCGACGAGGCGATCGATCTGCGCGATGGCCGGGGGGTGGCGTTTGAGTACCAGCGCGCGGCCGGATGCGTCGCCGACCTGCACCCGATACACCGCCTGCTTCAGCCGCTCAAGGCGGATCGCCCCGTTCCAGCTCTCCGCGCGGCCGAGCATCTCCTGCAACCGCTCGTAGACCTCCGCTGCGCCGGGTTCCCGTCTCTCCTCCAGCGAGCGTACAAATCCCTGGCGCAGGTCGATGTCTTGACTCACCCGGCTCGTCATCGCTCACCTGCTGTGGGCATTGTGCTTACCGCCCAGGCGCGGCCGGGATCCCTCGCTCTTGTCTCCGCCGGTTCGCGCAACGACTGCGTCCGGGCGGCGCGCTTGGCCGCATCATACAGGTACGACGCCAAATACGACGGTGCGTCAGGGACGCCTTTGAATCCGGGCATGCTGGACATGTCGACGACGTACGGTCTCCCCTCACTCTCCACGATGTCGATGCCGAAGAGGTCGATGCCGAGCGCCCGGCTGCATCGCAGGGTGATCTCGCAGAGTTCCGGCGTGGGGATGAACGGTTCCCCATGTTTCTCCGCTTCGGTCCTGGCCGGGAAGATTTTCTTGACGCCGAACAGACGCCCTCCGATCGAGTAGATCTTCCGGTCGCGGCCCTGGGGCGGGTGGTAGCGCTGAGCGAAGAGGGGATCCTTGCCCGCCGGTACCGCCGCGAGCTCGTCGGGGGTCCGCACAACGCGCACCCCGAACCCTTCGGTGCCCCCCACTGGCTTGACGATCAGCGGTCCGCCCTCCAGAAGTGGCGCGAGCTGGGTGAGGTGCGAGGCGACGTATGTGGCTGGCGTGGGCACGCCGGCGGCCTGCAGCAGGTGGGAGGCGATGACCTTGTCCCGCAGCGCCATGGTCGCGGGATAGGGATTCACCATTGCCGCACCCAGGGCGTGGAGCACCCCTGCGATGCTCGCCGCAGGGCCACTGATTTTCTTGAAGACATAGAGGTCGTGCTCGACGCGCACGGTGGACAGGTCGACAGCACCATCCCGGGGATGGATGACCTCGACGGTGACGCCCCATTCCGCCAGTATCCGCATCGCCGCGGGGAGATGGCTGCGGCTCGGCTGATGGTAGCGTGGGAGCAGGAATCCCACGCGCAGCGGGGTCATGTGCCCACCGCCTGGCGCCGCGCTGCCGCTGCGCCGGAGCCCCAGCCGAGCTGCTCCAGTGCGCCGTCCAGCTCAATGACGTACGTCTGCATGCTGCGGACAAACGACTGCGCCCAGTCGTTGGTCAGGTTGTGTGCATCCCAGTACAGGGCGGACAACGTCCGGCACACCGTGCCGCAATAGGCGAGCTGCCGCCAGGCCTCCAGGCTCACGTCCGGCCACCGCTCCCGCACGGTTGACCAGTAGGTCGAGATGTCGGGATTCGCCGACAGCCGGTGCGAGGGCACGGTGAGCTGGGCGAGGTCCACGGCGGGGGTGCCCCAGCCGGCATGCTCCCAGTCGAAGACGACGACCGCGGTGTCCCCATCTGCAGGCCGCAGGCGGATGTTCTTGCCGGTGAAATCGCCGTGCACGAGTGTCTGCGGCATGGGGCCGCAGACCGCTTCCACGCGGCTCCAGTGCGCGGCTAGATCATCGAGCCGGGCGCGAATCTCCTCGATGCGGACGACATCGTCTGCCGACAGCACGGGATTGTCCAGATGCTGGTGGATGAGCTCGCGAGTCGCCTGCAACAGGTCCAGATAGCGGCCCGGACTGGCGTCGGGCAGACGCGCGGCGGCGGCTGCGTCAGCCGCCGCGCTATGCAGCAGACCGAGCCAGCGGGCGGCCAGGGCGCGGTGGTCTGCCAGGAGATTTGAGTAGTCGGCGCCGGTCGCCTCTTCCATGAAGAGCCAGGAGTACTCGCCATCGGGTTCTTCGATGAACCCGTAGTGGTGGAGCGACGGGACCGCGGTCCGGGGGAGAATCTCTTCGTAGACGGTGCGCTCGACCAGGGCTACCGCCTTGGGGCAGCGCTTGGCGATCACGGGGGCGCCGGCCCACCCGATCCCGTCGAGCCGGTAGACCTGGTTCTTCTTCCGGCGGACCTTCAAGGGCGTGATTCGCAGCGGCTCAGCGTTCGGATGCAGCCGGCACCAGGCCACCACGGCGGGATGGCGCATCAGGCTGGCCCGCCGTTCGGCGACCGGGGTGGGCGCAGCCGGAGTCCCTGATAAGGCGGGCGAGAGGGTCGTGCTCGATGCAAGCCGTCCGTGCTCCAGCACGATCAGGGCCGAGCAGCGCTCGAGCAGTTGCGGCCGGTGGGTGATCAAGATGACGGTGCGGCCGCGCATCAGCCGCTGGACCGCGTCGACGATCGCCGTCTCCGCTTCCTGATCGACGGCGCTGGTCGGCTCGTCCAGGATCAGCACCGGGCTGTCTTTCAAGAACGCCCGGGCGATGGCGATGCGCTGGCGCTGGCCGCCGGAGAGCTGGACCCCGCGCTCGCCCACCTGGGTCTGATAGCCGTGGGGGAACCGCACGATGAATTCGTGCGCGTTGGCCGCCTGGGCGGCGGCGATCACCTCGCGCTCGCTCGCACCTGGCCTGGCATACGCGATGTTCTCGGCGATGCTGGTCGAGAAGAGCACCGGATCCTGCGGCACCACGGCGAACTGCAGGCGCAGATCGTCCAGCCGGTAATCGCGGACGTCGACGCCGTCCAGCCGGATCTCTCCCTCCGTCGGGTCGTAGAATCGCGTGAGCAGGCTGATCAGCGTACTCTTGCCCGCGCCGGACGCGCCCGCGATCCCCAGGCGGGTACCGGGCTCGATGGTGAACAAGATGTCCTGCAGCACGCGGCGATCGGGGCTGTACGCGAAGGACACGTTGCGAAAGGCGATGGCCCCGGTGGCCCGGGTGAGGGGCCGGGCGCCGGGCCGCTGGATGACATCCGGCGGCTGGTCGAGCACCGCGAACGCCCGCTCGGCGGCGACCAGGTTGGCCTGCAGGCTGGCGGCTTTCCGGCTGACGGTCTTCAACGGGGCGTACAACTGGTTGAGATAACTCATGACCATGAGAAGCTGGCCCAGGGTGAGGGCGTTGGCGCGCACGTGGCTGAGACCAATAAACAGGACGGCGGCCGTCCCCGCGGCGGTGGTCAGACCGACGAAGACGTTGAACTCTCCTTCCATGAATGCCTGGCGCATCCGTGCCCGCATCACGTCGCCGCCGCGCCGGAGGTACCGCTGTTCCTCCCGTGCCTCCTGGCCGAAGGCCTTCACGATGCGCAGGGCGCCCAGCACTTCCTGGACGATCCCAAGCGCGGAGCTGTCGAGCTTTTTCGCCTCCCGCGACTGGCGGCGCAGGCGCCGGCGGAAGAACCGGGCGGTCACGATCAACGGCGGCGAAATCGCGATGGCGATCAGCGCCAGCTGCCAGTCGATGCGGCCCATGACGTAGATCATCCCGACCAGCGTGATGCTGGCGCTGACAAAGGGGATGGCGCTTTCTGTCACGACCTGTTGAATGTCGGGGACGTCGTGCTGGATCCGGTACACGGAATCCGCGGTGCCTTTGCTGTCGTGGTAGGAGAGTGAGATGCGCTGGAGGTGGCGGAACATGTACGTGCGGAAGTCCAGGATCATCTTTTCCTTGACGTAG
>Ga0209804_1001800_pt1 | contig 13489 bp, 10 predicted proteins | sample GraSoiAngelo_139_FD_185896 | JGI IMG/M metagenome (GOLD analysis project Ga0209804, IMG submission 185896) | Grasslands soil microbial communities from the Angelo Coastal Reserve, California, USA - 14_0929_12_20cm (SPAdes) (version 2) | ecosystem: Environmental > Terrestrial > Soil > Grasslands ... | reverse complement strand
ATCAGCGGTCGTCCTTGCGCCGCCCCTTCTTTTCCTCATCGGACGGCGGGCCGCCCACGGCCACCTTCACGCGGTCCCGCCCCTCGCTCTTGGCCCGGTACATCGCGGCGTCGGCGCTCGCGATCAGCTCTTCGGGTGTGTCGCCGTGTGCCGGATACTCCGCGGCGCCGATGCTCACCGACATCTTGCCGCCCGGGAATGCTTCGCCCGCCACCCGTGCCCGGATGCGCTCGGCCACGGTGGCCGCGATCGCGATCGGCGCTTCGATCAGCATCACCACGAACTCTTCCCCGCCGTAACGCGCCACCGAGTCCACCGACCGCGTCATCTTCCGGAAAATTTCCGCCACCTTAACGAGCACGGCGTCCCCTGCGAGGTGGCCGTGCGTGTCGTTGTACTGCTTGAAGTGGTCGACGTCCGCCAGCAGCACGGAGAACGTGCGCCGCAGGCGCCGTGACCGCTGCACCTCGTTGGCGAGCGTGCCCATCAGGTGCCGGCGGTTCCACAAACCCGTGAGCGCGTCGGTGACGGACAGACGCTCGAGCTCCCCCTCGGCCTCGCGCTCCCGCAGCCGCACGACCATGTTGTTGAACACACGCATCAGGTCGCCGACTTCGCCACCAATCCCTGTCGGCAGCTCGACCGACAGATCGGCGGCGGCCACCTTGGTCGCGGCGCGGGTGAGGCGTCCCAGCGGCCGCACCACGAGCAGGCCCACACCGCCGGTCATCACTGCCACCCCCGCGAGCAGCGCGCCGAGGATCAACCCGGCGCCGTGCCGCGGCTGGCCACCGGGGCGCATGGCGGACGCCCGCGGCAGCTCCGCCACCGCCGCCACCCGGAGCTGGGGCGCGCGCCGCAACGTCCCGACGGCGTCCTGTCCGTCCGCGCGCTTGTACTCGACGACCTGCCCTTCCTTGTCGATCAGGGTCTGCACCATCGCCTTGGGGAGCCGCGTGCGCATCAGCTCGGCCGAGCTGCCCCGGCTGCTGATGACCAGCTTGCCTTCGTCGGTCATGAGATAGACGGTCTTCGGATCGTCGGCGGCGAGCCGCTGCAGCATATCCGCCACCGAGCGCAGGTTCACCTTGGCGACGAGGGCGCCGAGGAATCGCCCGTCCGCTTCGCGCACCGGTACCGCCAGCACGACCGCGGCCTTGCCGACCCCGGCGTCCCAGTAGGGGTCACCCACGAACGCATCGCCGGTGCGGAGCCCGTTCAGCCGCTCCTCCGGAACCTGCATCGCGCTGGTTCGGCCGATGCTCGTTGCTCCCGTGCGTCCCCGCGCGTCCGCTACCAGCAGGGCTTCGCACCCCGTGCAGCGCTCCCGCACCGAGTTGAGGTAGTCGCGCAGCCGGGCCGACGCCTGGCCGCCCCCCGTGCCCGGCCGGATCCTGGCGAGGTTCTCCGACAGGACGAACGAGCCCCCGGCCACCCGCAGATCGGACAGGCGCTCGTCCAGCCACACGTCCGCCTGCCGGGCCGCCTCGGAGCTCACGCTGCGGAGCCCCTGGGCCGCGGTGTCGCTGAGCGATGGCTGCTCGTGCCGGAACGAGGAGAGAATCGCGACCGTGGGAATGAGCGTCGCGACCAGGGCGAGCACCAGGAGCCTCGAGCGCAGGCTGTTCAGGTGCACGGCACGAAGCGACTGCGCGATGGTCTCTTGCCAGGGGCTCACGGTCGGGGCCGGGTTTGAGTACTGCAAGATTCGCCTGTGGCAGCCATACCACGCAAGAGAGGCCGAGAGGGTCCCGGCGGCGTGTGACGCGCCGCCCTCCCCGCGGGGTATCCCCTTCTAAAAGCCTTCCTCATTATCTCGAGCGAGGTGCCCAATGACCGTCCCCGGCGCGCTTGCCCTGTCGGCGCTTTTTCTCATGACCGCCCCGACGCTCGGAGCCCAGCTGATCTCGATCAAGACGGTCCCCATCGCGCAGGGCGATCAGTTCAACGTTTTCCCTTCGCTGAATCAGGGCATGGGAGGCGTCGCGATCGGACTCCCCGACACGCTGCTCGATCCGTTCCGCAACCCCGCCAAGGGGGGCCGCCTCTCGATCGCGCGCTTCTTCGGGTCGCCCATGGTATACGGGGTCTCGAACGACGCCGGCGGCGGGCGCACGCTGCCGGTCGCGGCCATCGCACCCCTGGGCTCCTGGTTCGGCGGGCTGTCGCTCGCGGTCCAGGAGGTCGACCCGAGCAGACCGCCGGGGTCGGTGCTGATGGGGCCACCGCCGCCCGGGGTGGTGGTACGAGGTCCGCTTCCGATCGTCGTGACGCCGCCCGCGCCCGAGTCACACGGCAATGCGTACGTCTTCGCCCTCGTCGGCAAGACGCTACCGAAGCAGCAGGTCTCGCTGGCGGCGAGCTTCTCCTGGGCGCGGCTCAACGCCATGGACGGCGTCGACCTCCTCTACCCCGGCAGTCAGAGCATCAACCAGTTCGGGCACGAGGTGGACGTGCGGGCGGGACTGCTCAAGGAATGGGCCGGCGACCGCGCGCTCGACGCGGTCGTGCTCCATAACCACGTCGGTATGTCGCAGGACGTGAGCTATCTCGACCTGTTCTGGGATCCGGGGACGCAGAGCGTGCAGCAGCGTGGGCGCGTCGACCACGAGCTCGATCGGACCGACACCTGGGGACTCGCGCTGCAGTATGCGCGCCCGCTCACGGCGTCGGGCTGGCGCATCGGCTGGCTCGCGACAGGGAACCTGATGTCACACCCGAAAATCCCGAACTACGAGCTGATGAACATCCCCCGCGACCCCGGACACTCGCACGCCTACCAGGTCGGCGTCGGCGTGGCACGCGTCAGCGGCCCCGCGACGTTCGGGCTCGACGCCGTGTACGAGCCGATCTGGAGCGACACCTGGGCGGCCGCGGCGGCGCCGACCGCGACCGGCGCTGGCGACACGATCCCGGTGGGCGGGAAGACGATCGAGAACCGGTTCCATTTCTCCAATTTCCAGTTTCGCATGGGGATCGGTCGTGACATCGTGCTCGGCGGCCGGCCGCGCGGGGCGACGTGGCAGCTGGGCCTCGCCGCGCACACGGTGCACTACTGGCTCGTCCAGAGCGACTTCGTGCAGAGCGCCGTCCGCCCGCAGGAGGAGTGGTGGGTGGAGTGGACGCCCACCTGGGGCCTCACCCTGCGGTTTCCGGAGCTGGAGCTGCGCTACAACGGGCGGGTCACCAAGGGCACCGGGCGTCCCAGCACGCAGAGCACGCCGACGTTCTTGGCGGATGCGGCGGGTGTGCGCTCTGGCGACCTCCTGGTGGCCCCGAGCGGCCCGATCACGCTGCAGGGAGTCAGCGTCGTCACGCATCAGATCTCGCTCTCGCTGCCATTGCACTGAGCCAGCACGTCGAGGAGGGACTCGTGCCACGGACTATCATGGCGATCTACTTCAGCCTGCTCGCGCTGACCGCAGCATGCGAGCGAACCGAGACCCCCACCGAGCCGACGCTCGACGCCCAGCTGCGGCAGGACATCGGGCGCTGGGGAGTGATCCCCATCGGGCCGATGCCCACCCAGCCCGAGGCGCTGGTGGATCTCGGCCAGGCGCTGATGTTCGACAAGATCCTGAGCGGCAATCGCGACGTAGCGTGCGCCACCTGCCACCACCCGTCGACCCATGAGGGCGATGGCCTGTCCCTGTCCATCGGGACCGGGGGCACGGGTCTGGGGCCCTCGCGCACCCTCGGCCCGGGACGTCAGTTCGTACGTCGCAACGCGCCGTCGCTGCTGAACGACGGACTCGGGTTGTTCTATCTGTTTTGGGATGGCCGGGTGGCGCGCTTCCTGTCGAGCTTTAACGGCGGGCCCCCGGTCCCCGGAGATGTGCCGAACCTGTTGAGCGCGCAGGCGATGCTCCCCGTGCTGGACCGGCGCGAGATGCGGGGCGAGCCGGGGGATCGGGACGTGTTCGGGGCGCCGAACGAGCTGGCGCAGATCGCCGATAGCGACTCGGCTGCCGTCTGGCAAGCGCTCATGCGGCGCTTGCTCGCCATCCCCGAGTACGTCGCGAAGTTCAACCGCGCCTTCCCGAACACCCCGACCAGCGCGCTCCGCTTCCAGCAGGCGGCCGAGGCGCTGGCGGCCTTCCAGGTCGCCGCGCTCACCAAAACGAACTCGCCGTTCGACCGTTACCTGACCCACGACGATGCGGCCTTAACCACGCAGCAGAAGCGCGGGGCGCAGCTGTTCTTCGGCACGGCGCTGTGCTCGTCCTGCCACAACGGGCCGCTGCTCGGGGGCAATGGGTTCGCGAACGCGGGCGTGCCGCAACTCGGGCCCGGGAGCCCGGCGACGCCGCCGCTCGACCGCGGGCGCGCCGATCTCCCCGACCAGCAGTTCTACCAATTCGCCTTCCGCGTGGCGCCGCTGCGCAACGTCGAGCTCACAGCCCCGTACATGCACGACGGCGCCTTCTCGACGCTCGACGCCGTGGTGCGTCACTACAACGACGTACCGCTCACACTGACCACGTACGACGCCTCGCAGCTCGATCCGGCGCTGCGCTCCACGTACCACGGCGACGCCGCCACCACCGATTCCGTGATCAGGACGCTGGATTTCCGGTTGCAGACACCGCTCCACCTCAGCGACGCCGAGCTGGCCGACCTGGTGGCATTCCTGAAGTCGTTGACGGATCCATCGGCCCGGGATTTGAGCGCCCTCGTTCCGGCCGTGGTGCCGAGCGGGCTGCCGGTGCCGCAGTGAGCACCCGTCAGTGCCAGAGGTGCCAGACTGTGTAGATCACCAGCCCGACCAGCCCGCCCACGAGCGTGCCGTTGATGCGCACGAACTGCAGGTCCCGCCCGACCGCCAGCTCGAACCGCCGCGCCGTCGCCTCCGGATCCCAACCGGCGACGGTCTGCGCGATCAGGTCCCCGATCTCGTGCCGGTATCGCTCGACCACGGACGCCGTCAGGTCGATCGCCAGGTCGTCGAGCTCGGCGAGGAGGGCGTCGTTCGCGAGCAGAGCCGCGCCGAACTCGCTGAGCCCCCGCTCGAGCGGCCCGGGCGCGGCGCCGTCCGCCCGCGTGGCGTAGGCGACGATGGCGCGCCGCACGGCATCCCACAAGCGGGCGGACAGGTCGGCGATCGCGGGATCGGCGAGCCATTCCTGCTTGAGCGCTTCCGCGCGGGCGATGACGTCGGGGGCGTGCTGCAGGCGGTCGACAAAATCCCGCAGCGCCGTGTCGAACGCCGAGCGTAGCGGGTGATCCGGCCGGGCAGCGATATCGCGGAGGACTCCCTCGACCGTCACGATGATGCGCTGGTAGATCTGGTCGTCCACCACGCCGGGCACCCACCACGGACTCTCGGCTCGGACCCTGTCGCGGATCACGTCGCGGTTGTCGTGCACCGCCTGAGCGGCGAACCGGACCGCCTCGTCGAGCAGCCCCTGGTGGCGGTCGTCCGACAGCACCAGCGCCAGCGTCTTGCCGAGGGCGGGCGCCACGCGCGTGGCCTGGAGTCGGGCGCTCACGACCTGCTGCACCAGGGCGCGGACCTCGGCGTCGGGCAGCGTGTCGAGCGTTTTCGCCACCCCGCCCGCGACCTGGCGTGCGATGCGACGGCCGTGCTCGGGGTCGGCGAGCCAGCGAGCGGCGCGCTCGGCGGGACGCACGGCACGCAGGTTGGCGGCGACCACTTCGCGCGACAGGAAGTGATTCTGCACGAAGGTCCCCAGGATCCTGCCGATGCGCTCCTTGCGGGTGGCCACGATCGCGGTGTGCGGGATCGGGAGCCCCAGGGGATGACGGAACAGGGCGGTGACGGCGAACCAGTCCGCGAGGCCGCCGACCAGCGACGCTTCCGCCGTGGCGCGCACGTAACCGAGCCACGGCAACTGTCCCTCGTACAGGCTCGCTCCCACGAACACCACGGCCGCGAGCGCGAGCAGGCCGGTGGCCTGTCGCTTCATCGCGTCGAGCTGCGCCTGCCGGTCCGCATCGTCCGGCCGCGACCAGGGAGATGCCGTCATCTCACCGAGCAAGATAACTCTGACGCCCGCGCGACAGTCGCCCGTCCGCGACACACTGTGGAGTGCCCTCCTCAATTGACACTGCATGCGTGCGCCCCGACGTTTTGGAGCGACACGACTCACGATCGCGTATGGCCGCGTCCGTTCAGCAACCACACTCCAGATGGGCTCGCCTGCGGGTCGATGTCAACTGCGGGCTGCGCCGGGGCGCGTGGTATCCAGTCGTTCGCTTCGTGAAGGACCGTGCTGTGCTCGATGTCACCGACGATCGTGTTCCGGTGGAGCGGCGCCTGTTGCAGACCGTGTTCTCCCAACCGCTCCAGTGGTCGATCGTGCCGCTCCCCGCGGATGCCGTCAATGTGCCGAGCGAGTGGGGTGGGCGCTACGTCGTGTGCCCCGCGTGCCAGGCTCGGGCACCACTCAGCGGTCATCCCATGGACGTGCCTTGCGCGCGTTGCGGCGGCGTGTTCCGAGTCGCGTGGGACGAGCACTACTTGAGGAAGCGGTAAAGCAAACAGCGGATCCTTCGCGCGCTCGCGAAGTCCTCACCCCCTGTCCCCCTCTCCTTTCAGGAGAGGGGGAACGATGGACGGTCTGCGTTCTGAAACGGCTCCCGACCCGGCGGACGGGCCACCCGCCCGTGGGTGGGCCCGGTCACTGCTCCGCCCCGCCCCATCCGGCAGCTTAGTCATGCCGTCGATCCAATCCGCGCCCCGTGCAGTTCCGGCGATGTGGGCTCACAACAAGCGTGAGCCACGTGCGCCGCCCTAGGGTCCGTTTCCCGCCCGATTCGAGACCGCGCTATCGTGGCACACGGCCAGTGCACGGGAGGCTCCATGCACCAGCACCGTCGCGCCCGACGTCTCCTCCGACACCGCCTCGCGCGATTCCCCGTGGCGTTCTTGCTCGCGGGTGTGGCCGCGTGCGATGCCTCCCCGTCGACCGGACCGGCACCGCGAGCCGCCGACCCTCTCTTGAGCGCGGTCGTCGAGCCGGGTGGCCCGCTCCCCGGGGTGACGCTCCAGCAGCGCGCCTTGTTCGCGCGGGGCCGTGGCGTATTCCAGACCGAGTTCACTCCGGAGACGGGACTGGGTCCGCTGTTCAACAACAACGCCTGCAGCCAGTGCCACGAAGACCCCGTCGTGGGTGGCATTGGCGAAGAACTCGAGCGCCACGCGACCGCCTTCCGCGCCCCCGCATGCGATGATCTCGGCCCGCAGGGCGGGCCGGTGATCCAGGACAGCGTCACCCCCGCCCTGCACGCCGCCCTCGCGATCGAGCGCGAAGCCGTACCCGTGCAGGCCACGGACAGCGCCGTGCGCACCACGCCGAGCCTCCTGGGGTTCGGGCTGCTGGAGGCGGTGCCGGACGCGGAAATCCTCGCGTTGGCGGATCCGCTGGATCGCAATGGGGACGGCATCTCGGGGCGTCCCAATCGCACCGCCGACGGCCGCCTGGGCCGCTTCGGTCGCAAGGCGCAGATCGCGACGCTGCGCGAGTTCAACGCCGGCGCGTTCGTCAACGAAATGGGAATCACGAGCCCCACGGAGCCCCGCGAGCAGACGGTCGCGGGCGCGCCCTTGCCCCCGGGCGTCGATCCGACCCCCGACCCCGAGCTGTCGCAGGACGCGGTCGACGCGACGACGGCCTTCGTACGGCTGCTCGCGCCGCCGGCGCCGCTGCCGCGCGGTTTCGTGGAGCAGCGGGGGCGGCTGACCTTCATCCTGATCGGGTGCGCCGGCTGCCATGTGCCGACGCTGGTTACCGGGTTCAACCGCGTGGCGGCTCTGAATGTCAAGATCGTGTCGGCGTACACCGATCTGTTGCTCCACGACATGGGGCCCGGCCTGGCGGACATCTGCCTAGGGCATGCGAGACCGGCGGAGTTCCGTACCGAGCCCCTGATGGGCTTGCGGTTCAAGACATCGTTCTTGCACGACGGTCGGGCGCCCACCATCGCGGCGGCGATCACGCTCCACGCGGGCGAGGCCACGCGGACGCGCAACCGCTTCCTGGCGCTATCGCCGCTCGCGCGTGCGGCGCTGCTACGGTTCCTGAGCGGCCTGTAGCGCCGTCAGGTCCAGCGCCCAGGTCTCCGACACGAGCGCCTTGCCGAAACTGTGGTTCCGCTCCTTGCCGACGATCCGAAACCCGGCCGCCTGGTACAGCCGCCGGGCGGCGGAGAGCTCGCTCTGGGTCCAGAGCACGAGCTTGCGGTAGCCCGCCTGGCGGGCGAAGCGCACGCATTGGTCCACCAGGCGCGAGCCGAGGCCCGACCCACGCGCCTGCGGCTCGACCAGCAGCAGGCGCAGCTGCGCGACCGTGCCCGACCGCGCCACGAGGAACACCGACCCGACCGCCGCGCCGTCCCGCTCCGCGATCCAGCAGCGCTCCCGCTCCGGGTCGAAGCGCTGGACGAACCGCGCCACGATCTCCGCGACCAGGGCCTCGAACTGCGCGTCGTAGCCGTACTCCTGCGCGTACACGGCACCGTGGCGATGGACCACCCAACCCAGGTCGCCCGGCTGCGGGGAACGGAGCAGATACGGCGTGGCTGGCGGCGGGCGGTCGCGGGAGAGCAGCCCCTCGATGGTCTGCATCGCTCCGACCACGCGGGCCTGTGCGGCGGGGGCGAGGCCGGAGAGCAGCGCGGCCACTTCGTCGTGCGAGCGGGCCTCGAGCGGAGCGAACACCTTGCGTCCCAGTGCCGTGAGCGACAGGTGGCTCTGGCGCCCGTCGGCCGCCGAGCGGGTCCGGGTGACGAGGGCGCGCTTCTCGAAGCCGCGCAGCATGCGGCTCAGGTAGCCCGCGTCCAGCCCCAGGTCGCGGCCCAGCTCGGTGGCCGTCGGCTGCTCGCGATGCGCCAGCTCGTACAGGACGCGCACCTCGGTCAGTGAGAACGGGCTGTCGTACGCCCCGCGGCGCAGCAGGCCGATCTGCCGCGTGTAGAACCGGTTGAAGCGGCGCGCTGCCTCCACCCGTCGCTCCAGCTCGCGCGACCCCATGGCGGCAATGTCCGGTCGATACTTGACTCTGTCAAGTACTTCCTTCCACCTCCGCCCTGCTTAGATTGCGCACACGCCCATGGCCGATACCCCGACGCGACCGCCCAAGAAGACGATCACCCCAGGCGCTTGGCAGGAGGCGCGGGGCCTGGTCTACGCGCACCGCCGCCGTCTCGGGGTCGGGCTCGGGCTGCTGCTGGTCAATCGCGTCGCCGGGTTCGTGCTCCCGGCGTCGCCCAAATGGGTGATCGATCGGGTGATCGGTCAGCACCATCCGGAGCTGTTGGTACCCCTGGCGCTGGCCGCCGGGGTAGCCACCCTGGTCCAAGCGGCAACGGGGTTCGGCCTCTCGCAGATCCTCGGCGTGGCGGCGCAACGGGCGATCACCGACATGCGGCGCACCGTGCAGGCGTACGTGCTGCGGTTACCCGTCAGCTACTTCGACTCCACCAAGAGCGGCATTCTCATCTCCCGCATCATGAGCGACGCCGAGGGTATCCGGAATCTGGTCGGCACGGGCCTGGTGCAGCTCGTCGGCGGCTTGCTCACCGGCGCCGTCGCCCTGGTTGTGCTCTTCGTCCTCAACTGGCGCCTCACGACGATCGCCATCCTCATTCTGGGCTGCTTCGGCGCCGGTATGGCACTCGCGTTCTCCAAGCTGCGCCCCCTGTTCCGCGAGCGCGGCAAGCTCAACGCCGACGTGACCGGCCGGCTGGGCGAGACGCTCGGCGGCATTCGCATCGTGAAAGCGTATCGGGCTGAGCGCGGCGAGCGCCTGGTGTTCACGCGCGGGGCCAACACGCTGTTTCGCAACATCGCGACCACGATGACCGGAATCTCCGCAGTCGGATCGTTCGCCACCATCATCGTCGGGGCGATCGGGATCTTGATGATTCTCGAGGGCACCCACGCGGTGCTCGCGGGGGCGATGACGCTGGGCGATCTCTTCATGTATGGGATCTTCGTCGGGTTGGTGGCGCTGCCGCTCATCAACATCGCGTCCATCGGGACCCAGATCACAGAGGCGTTCGCGGGCCTGGACCGGATCCGCGAGATCCGCCGGCTCACCACCGAGGACGCCGCGGACGGCGCCCGCCCGCCGCTGAGCGACGTGGTGGGCGACGTGCGGTTCGAGGATGTAACCTTCGAGTACGTGGCCGGCCGGGACGTGCTGCAGCACGTGTCGTTCCACGCGCCCGCGGGTTCCACCACGGCCCTGGTCGGCTCGTCGGGCGCGGGGAAGAGCACGCTCATCAGCCTCGTGCTCACCTTCAGCCGGCCGAAGAGCGGACGCATTCTCGTGGACGGGCGCGATCTCGCCCACGTGCGGCTCGCCGACTACCGGCGCCAGCTGGGCGTCGTGCTGCAGGACAACTTCCTGTTCGACGGCACGATCGCCGAGAATATCGCGTTCGCCCGCCCGCACGCGAGGCGCGAGGATATCGAGGAGGCGGCGCGCATCGCCCATTGCGACGAGTTCGTGCGCCGCTTCGAGCACGGATACGACACGGTCGTGGGGGAGCGGGGCGTGAAGCTCTCCGGCGGCGAGCGGCAGCGCGTGTCGATCGCCCGCGCGATCCTCGCCGACCCCCGCATTCTCATCCTCGACGAAGCCACCTCCAGCCTGGACTCGGAGAGCGAGGCCGCCATTCAGGACGGGCTGCGCACCCTGCGGCGCGGCCGGACCACATTCGTGATCGCCCACCGCCTCTCCACGATCCGCAGCGCGGACCAGATCCTCGTGATGGAAGGCGGCGAGATCGTGGAGCGCGGCACCCATCCCGAGCTGCTCGCCCGGCACGGGCGCTATCGCCAGTTGTACGACAAACAGTATCGATTCGAGCAGGACCGGTTCGTCAACCCCGGCGAAGACTTCACGCCCGAGCCCGAGGCGCCGGTGGTGGCGCCGCCGCTCGCACCGCCCACCCGGCTCTGAGCCGGCGCCATCTGGCGCGCGCGCCCGGACGGTCCTACACTAGCGCATGCCTCTGATCGACACGAACCATCAGCGCGCCGCGCTGCTCGTACTGCTGCTCGGCATCGCCCTGGTCATCGCGGTCACGCCGTACGCCACGGGCCTCCTCGGCATTCCCGTGTTGTACGCCGTCTTCGCCCCGCTGCACGAGTGGCTCAGCATGCGCGCCCGCCCCCGCGTCGCGGCCAGCCTCGTAGTCGCGCTCGCGCTGTTCCTAATCGTCGTCCCCGGCGTCTCCTTCGCCGGTCTCATCGTGGGCCAGGCTCAGGAGATCGCCGCCGGCGTCATCCGCAATCCGCTGCTCGGTCGCCTGCGCGAGCTGCGGCTGGGCGGCATCGATCTCGGGCCCCGCCTCGCCGACTTGGGCGCCACCGTCGTCGCCTGGATCGGCTCGTCGGCCTTCGGGCTGGTCGGCACCGCCACCCGGCTCGCCCTCAATCTCACCATCGCGCTGTTCGGCCTGTTCTACCTGCTGCTGCAGCCGCACGCGACGTGGGAGGCCGTGCGGCCGTACATCCCGTTCTCCGCCAAGAACACCGAGAAGCTGCGCCAGCGGTTCCGCGACGTCACCACCGCCACGATCGTCGGGACCGGCCTGACCGCGGCGATCCAGGGGAGCCTCGTCGGGATCGGGTTCTGGCTGACCGGACTGCCCAACGCGGTGTTCTGGGGCGTGGTCACGATGGTGTTCGCCATCCTGCCGGTGGTCGGCAGCGGCCTGGTGTGGGGGCCCGGAGCGATCGCGCTGATGATCGGCAACCACGCGCTGGCCGGAATGCTGCTGGCGTTGGGTGGCGTCGTCATCGTCGGGAACGTGGACTACGTGATCCGGCCGCGCGTGTTCAGCCGCTGGGCCAACATCCATCCCCTCATCACCCTGATCGGCGCGCTCGCCGGCGTGCCCTACTTCGGCATCCTCGGGCTGTTGATCGGACCGCTCGCCCTGTCGTACTTCTTCGAATTGATCAAGATGTACGGCGAGGAGTATCTCGGCTAACCGGACGCCCACCGGAGACGCCCGCCGCACATTGTCGCTCGCCCGCCACGCCTGGCGCGCGCCGGTCCCGACGCCCGCCGGTCGGCCGCGTCTTCGTCCACGGGGAACCCGGGCCGGCGCGGCCGGGGTAGTATCGGCTCGGCTACGAATACCTTCGTATATCGTCAGCGACGAGCCCGGTACCGATCATGGCGAAGCGATCCCTAGCGCGGCCACGCCGCCCCGCCCGACCAACGCGGAGCTCGAGATCCTGCGCGTGCTGTGGCGGCGCGGTCCTTGCACGGTTCGCGCCGTGCGTGAGTCCTTCGAGCGCGCCGAGCCGATCGGCTACACCACGGTGCTCAAGCTGCTTCAGATCATGACGGAAAAGGGTCTGGTGCGGCGCGACGCATCGCTGCGCTCGCACGTCTACTCGGCCGCGGTGTCGGAGGCATCGACCCAGCGGCGCATGGTGACCGATCTGGTGCGCCGGGCCTTCGGCGGCTCGACCCTGCGGTTGCTACTGCACGCCCTCTCCACCCGGCCCGCCACTCCCTGGGAAGTCGACGAGATCCGCAGGCTGTTGGACCAGAAGAATGGAGCACGCGCATGAACGTGACTCAAGCACTGGGCTGGACCCTGCTGCATTCGGTGTGGCAGTGCACGCTGGCCGCGGGAGCGCTCGCGTCCCTCCTCGCGATCGTTCCGGTGCGCGCGGCGCGCACGCGCTACGCTCTGGCCGTCACGACGTTGATCCTCATGCTCGCCGTTCCCATCGGCACCGCCGTGCGCCTGCGCGCGGCGGGGCCGTTGGTCGGCACCGTCGTCGCGCCCGCGGTCGTCGCGCTGCCCACCGCGGCGGCCACACAGCCCGCGACGCCGTCCGCCAAGCGGCCCGGCCCGGCCCTCGCCACCCGGATCCGCGCTGACCTGGAGCCGGCGCTGCCCTGGATCGTGGTCGCGTGGCTCGCCGGCGTGATGATCCTCTCGATCCGGCTCGCCTCGGGCTGGCTGGTCACGCGGAGACTGATCACCATGGGCACGCGGCCGGTCCCACAAGCCTGCCGAGTCGCCCTCGCCCGCCTCGTGGTGCGCCTCCGGGTCACGCGGCCCGTGCGCCTGCTCGAGTCGGCGGTGATCCAGGTCCCCGCAGTCATCGGGTGGCTCCGGCCGGTGGTGCTGCTCCCGGCCAGCGCCCTGACGGGCCTGACGCCGCTGCAGCTCGACGCCCTGCTGGCGCACGAGCTGGCCCACGTACGGCGCTACGACTACCTCGTGAACCTGCTGCAGTCAGCGATCGAGACGCTGCTGTTCTACCACCCCGCCGTGTGGTGGGTGTCGCGCCACGTGCGCGACGAGCGCGAGCACTGCTGCGACGATCTTGCGGTCGCCGCGTGCGGCGACGCGCATTGCTACGCGACCGCGTTGCTCGGCATGGAGCGGCTCCGCAATCCCGTGCCCACCTTCTCCATGGCGGCCGCGGGCGGCTCGCTGGTGGAGCGGGTCCGGCGGCTCATGGCGCCAGTGCCGGTGGAGACGTTCCCGC
>Ga0209804_1001799_pt1 | contig 13500 bp, 7 predicted proteins | sample GraSoiAngelo_139_FD_185896 | JGI IMG/M metagenome (GOLD analysis project Ga0209804, IMG submission 185896) | Grasslands soil microbial communities from the Angelo Coastal Reserve, California, USA - 14_0929_12_20cm (SPAdes) (version 2) | ecosystem: Environmental > Terrestrial > Soil > Grasslands ... | reverse complement strand
AGGAAGAGCACTATCGCCGCATCGCTTATGCCAACGAGCATTTTGCGTCGGGCATTGCCGGTTGGAGAACTGATCGCGGTCGCATCTATCTTATGTACGGCAAGCCCGACACGCTCGAAAGCCACACGCAAGGAGAGAATTACGAGCGTCCGCTCGATCAGGGAGGCGGTCAAACGAAGACGTACGCCTTCGAAGATTGGACCTACCACTATATTGAGGGCATTGGCGAGAACGTGGAGTTGGAATTTGTCGATCCCACCGGCACTGGCGAATTCCGCCTGACTACTGACCCATCAGAAAAAGATGCTCTGCTTTACGTGCCTGGCGCCGGCTTGACTCTCGCCGAACAGGAGGGAATGTCCTCCAAAGCGGCCCGCTTCACAAATACTGATGGAACACATATGGCGCCGTCGCCGTACGGGGCGCGGAGCTCCAAGCTCGACGAATTTAGCCGGCTCGAACTGGAGGCTAAGATTTGGCAGCCGCCTCCGGTAAAATTCAAGGACTTGGAGGAAGTCGTATCGTCACGCATTGTTCGCGAGCAGATCAAATTCGAGTACCGTTTCGATTTTTTGCGCGTTACCGGCGACACGGTCCTGGTCCCGATAACGGTACAGATTCCGAATAACCAGCTGAGCTTCCAGAGCAAGGACGGAGTCCACTCGGCCACGCTCAACCTCTTTGCTCGCGTGAGTTCCCTAAGCGGTCGGACCGTGCAAACGTTTGAGGATACCATCCGCCGGGATTTCCCCGATTCGCTGTTGCAAGCCTCGTTGCGCTCGGCCTCGATTTACCAAAAGGCGGTTCCACTGCGTCCCGGCCTGTATCGCCTAGACGTCGTGCTCAAAGATACGACCAGCAACAACATCGGCGTCGTAAACACCCGCCTTGCCGTGCCTCCCTTTGATGATGACAAGCTGCAAGCCAGCACACTGATTTTGGCGGACGAGATTTCCCCGGTGGCTGCCAAGGATATCGGTCTGGGTATGTTCGTGATCGGCTCGATGAAGGTCAGGCCGAAACTCGACCAGAGTTTCACCACCAGTCAGCCGATTGGCGTTTACTTCCAGATCTACAATCTCAAGATTGACGATAAGACGCACAAGAACAGTGCCTCCATCGAGATCCAGATCCGCCAGGGTGACCAATCGATCAAGCACGTGGTGCAAAGTTCCGAACAATTACACCAATCCGGTGAGCAAATGACGGTGCAGGAATCGCTCCCTGCCCAGACCCTAACACCGGGGAAATATCGCATCGAGATCAAGACGACGGATGCAGTCGCCAATCAAAACATTACCCGTTCGGCAGACTTTACGATTACGTCTCCACCCAACGAGAAGATTGCGGCGCAAACCTCTTCCGCGAGGTGATCAGTTGAAGTTGCTGGGGATTCCGGCTTTCGTTATTTTCGGGCTTCTCCTCACCGCTAGCTCGTCCTTTGCCGCCCACGATTTTGGCAAGCTAACAGGGATTGTCGCCGACCCTGCCGGTAACCCCCAAATGGGCGCCAGCGTGTGGCTGACGCCAGAATTTGCTGGCGGCCGGGCTATCGAGCTGCTTACCGACGAAAACGGAATCTTTGTTGGCCAGCGGCTTCGTCCCGGTCTGTATTCGGTCAAGGTCACTCTCGCGGGATTCATGCCCTCTGTTCAAGATCACATCAGCATCGGAGCAAGTGTGAATGCGTCGATACATGTCGAACTTGACTCCATTTTTGCCTCTCTCGATCAACTGCGCCGGAAATCACCTAAGCCTGCTGAGCCGGATGACTGGAAATGGGTCTTACGCACCTCGACTTCTTCGCGTCCCGTGCTGCAACTGCGGGACGGAACCGTCGTCATTGCCAATAGCTCCAGGGATGAGAAGGACGATCAGCGCCGTATGAGTTTGGAGTTGAACAACGGCTCCGTTCGGCCGGGTTCTTCGTCAGCATTGCCTGAGTTACTGGGCACTGCCGTCTCCTACGATCAAAGCTTGGGGAGCGCCGGCGAGCTGCTGATGGCGGGCGAGGTCGATTATGACCAGGCGGTTCCCGGAGTGTTCGGCGGCTCGGTGGCAAGCATCTGGCTACCCACTGGCAAATTCGGAGAAGGACCCGAAACCACTCTCACTGTTCGTCAAGTACGTCTCGGAGACTCGGGTCGATCCATCCGAGCGATGCGGTTTGAGCACTCCGAACAAATGGTCTTGACTGACCAGGTTGTTCTGGAATATGGAGGCGAATATCTCTCCGGCGGCTACGTTGGCGCGGTGACTTCCTCGTTGCGACCGCACACCCGCTTGGGCATGCGGCTGTCTTCTCGTTGGGACGCAGCTTTCCTGGTTGAGACGGATCCGGATGGTTACGGCCTGCGCACACAGGTTTCTGCGGAGCAACCGGCCATCGACGCTTTACAGACAGGTCCGAGACTCATCTGGGGCAATGGCATTCCTGTCTTGAGCGGCGGTTGGCACGAGGAATTTGCAGTCCGACATAGTGTGGGAGCACGTGGTCAGATCGAGAGCGCGGCATTTCGAGATGATTCCAGGCACCAAGCCGTATATGGAACAGTGACGGGATCGTCCGATGCCAATTCGCCCGTGAGCCTGCTTGGGCCATTGGCTCAAGATGGTGGACCTGCCGGCTTCTGGGGCACTCGCGTGGTTTACCGCGAAAAGCTCGCCGATAACCTCGAAGTGGCCGGGGTATATGCTTGGGCTGGCGCCTTGGCTCTCAATGGCCAATCTTTACCCGTTTTAGACCTGCGAGATATGGTGCAGACCACCTACCGACATAGCGTCGCCGCTAGGGTCGCCGGAAAGGTTCCTAAATCGAAAACCCAATTTGCCGCTAGCTATAAGTGGATAGACGGGACGGTTGTCACTCGCCAGGACCTGTACAACGAGGCCGCGATGGCCATAGACCCTAACCTTAGCCTTTCTATCAGGCAGCCTCTGCCCTCATTCCGTCGGTCAGGGCGCTGGGAAGCTATGGCGGATTTCCGTAACATGCTGTCACAGGGTTATGTGTCTCTTACCAGCCCAGACGGACGCATGCTTGTGATGCCGGTCGAACGGTCGTTTCGTGGTGGCGTAAGTTTCCAGTTCTAAATCAGCACTACGAAATAAGGTACTTCCCTTCCAGAAACTGTATGTGCGTCATGAGTGCGTTTTGCATCTTGGCCATCGCTCTGGATATAAAGGACTTAATACTGCTCAAATCCACATGCCGCGGTATAGAACGTGCTCCCGTTTCCCACCAGAACCGCTGAACCGATCATCATGATTCACCACGGCCAAAACATCGGGTCGCGAGTGGGCGCTGTTCTTCTCATGCTGCTCACCATGGCAGCCATTGTCTTCGCCATCATTAACTTCCAGCAGCGCCTTTCCTTCGATGTGCCTGACGATGGGATTTCCTGGTCGGATAGCGACCAGGGTGTTCAGGCGATCTTCGTGGCGCCCAGATCCCCGGGGGAAGCTGCAGGGATGAAATCTGGCGATGTGCTCGTCTCGATCAACGGCCAACCGGTGACGCGCGCGGTCGACGTTGTCAAGAAGCTCTGGGCATCAGGTATATGGTCGCAGGCCCGCTACCAGATCCGGCGGCAGAACCGCAGTTTCGATACCAGCGTAATAACTGCGCCCGCTCCTAAGCCTCTGTCTATTGAAAACTATCTCCGCGTGGTGGGCGTTCTTTATCTGGTCATTGGCGTGTTCATTTTCGTCCGTCGTTGGAACGCTCCGCGCGCAATCCACTTCTATATTTTTTGCCTAGCGTCCTTTGTGCTTTGCTCGTTCCATTACACAGGTAAGCTGAATTCATTCGACTGGGAAGTGTACTGGGCAAAGCTTGGGGCGCAACTTGTCGCGCCTGCGCTCTTGGTCCACTTCGCCTTGGTCTTCCCGGAAAGAAGCATCGCGCGCCGTATCCCTCACCGCATCCTTGTTTTGAGTTGTTACTTGCCGGCAATCTTACTGCTCGTGGTCCATATTTACGTAGCCATCGGCGCCGCTGGCTTCGCTCCTTCCTTTCCTGCGCGCATTGCGCTCGATCAACTGGAACTGGCCTATCTGGCAGCCTACTTCCTGTTAGCGGCAGCAATTTTTCTTGACAGCTATTGGCGGGCGCCCAATGGAGTCCTTCGGCAGCAGTTGAAATGGGTCACTGGCGGCACCCTGGCCGGCATTTTGCCCTTCGCCGCCCTTTACATTCTTCCTTTCTCCTTGGGAGCTATCCCGCGCCAGTGGATGAATTTGTCCGCCCTCTCTCTTGCGCTGATTCCACTGTGCTTCGCTTACGCCATCGTGCGTTATCGATTGATGGACGTGGACATCATCTTCAAACGCGGATTAGCTTACACCGCGGCGACCGGAGCTGTAGGGGCCGTCTACATTGCCCTCGTAGCTGTCATCGGCGGGCTGTTCCATATAGCTTGGCCGAGCGGGTTCCTGGGCGGGATCATTGCCATTGTAGTTGCGGCTTTCCTCTTTCAGCCCTTCCGTGACTGGACCCAAGCCCGCCTCGATCGCTTCTTCTATCGTGACCGCTTGAACTACCGGCGTACCCTGATCGAATTCGGGCGCACCCTAACAAACGAAGTGCGCCTCGAACCCATGCTCGCTTCGGCGATGGATCGCCTCTCGCAAACTCTGTTGGTGGATCGCCTAGCTGTATTTCTCGAGGATTCTTCTCAGACCGGCCTCTATCGCTTGGGCAGTTCGCGCGACTTGTTCATTCCCGAACCAGGGGCTGGTGCGCTGGACTTGAGTTTCCTTACCCCCGAGCGCCCCGAATTCGCCCGGGGATATCTCTTCTACGATCCCTCTCGCGGCGCGCGCGAGGAGAACGAGTCAGTGCGGAGCACGCTCGAGCAACTGGATCTTCCGTACTTCGTTCCGTGCCGCATCCATGACCGCACGGTCGCCGTTCTCGGTTTGGGCAAGACCGTTGATGGTGATTTCCTAACCGGCGAGGACCTCGAGTTGGTCGCTACGATAGCCGGATACATGGCCGTGGCACTCGACAATGCCCAGCTTTATTCCTCGCTCGAGCAAAAGGCGCAGCAGATCGAACGCCTGAAAGACTTCTCGGAGAATATCGTCGAATCGATGAGCGTCGGAGTGCTCGCAGTGGACTTCGAAGGCCGCATCGAGTTCTGGAACACGCGACTGGAGCAGTTGATCGGCGTGCGGCGCTCCGATGCCGTCGGTCGCACGATCGAGCAGATTCTCCCTGCCGGCCTGGCCGCGGAAATCGTGGCACGTTCCGACGAGGAACGCGTCACGAATCTGTATAAGTTCCCGTTACGAAATCGGGACGGTCGCACTCTGGTAGTGAATGTCTCCATTGCTCCGTTGGCGGGCAAATCAGCGGAGCGGCACGGCCGGCTCATCCTCGTCGACGACATCACCCAGCGTATGCAGCTCGAAGAGCAGCTGCTCCAGACCGAAAAACTCACTTCCCTTGGCTTGCTGGCCGCCGGCGTCGCCCACGAAGTAAATACGCCCCTGGCCGTGATTTCAAACTACATCCAGATGCTCGCCAAACAGCTGCCCGCGAACGATCCACGCCACAAATTGACCGAGAAAATCGTCAAGCAAACCTTCCGGGCCAGCGAAATTGTCAATAATTTGCTCAGTTTCTCGCGGACTGGCGGTGCGGGATTCAAAGAGGTAGATCTGAATCAAGTCATCGAGGAAACGCTCACTTTGGTGGCTCATCCCTTCCGCGCCGCCAACGTTCAGGTTATCAAAGATTTAGAAGACGATCTGCCCAGCATCCTGGGAGCGAGCAATCGCTTGCAGCAGGTCTTCCTGAACCTCTTCCTGAATGCCAAAGACGCCATGCCTTCCGGAGGCATGCTCGAAGTACGCAGCGCCGCTAACAACGGCAATGTGGAAATCGAAGTCACAGACACGGGCCTCGGCATCCAGCGCGAAAATATCGCGCGCGTCTTCGATCCCTTCTTCACCACGAAAGCTACAGGGCGCGGCACCGGCTTGGGACTCTCGGTCAGCTATGGCATCATCAAGGAGCACGCCGGCAAAATCGAGGTGCGCTCAACTCCCGGCAAAGGCACCTCTTTCCGCTTGGAGTTTCCGGCCGCAAGGAAAGCGGTTCATGCCTAATGGCTCGATCCTGGTCATAGACGACGAGGCAGAAATTCGCGAAGGTCTTGAGCTCCTCCTTTCCTCCGAAGGCTATGCAGTGGCTTCCGCCGAGACCGGCGAATCTGGTCTTGCCCACTTGGAGCAGGAACCCTACGACCTGCTGCTTCTGGACGTTAACCTGCCTGGCCGCAGTGGCCTCGACCTGCTTCGCGATATCCGTCAGCGCGATCCCGATCTTCCCATCGTGCTCATAACTGCCTATGGCTCCATTGACATGGCTCGCCAAGCCTTCAAGAGCGGCGCCCAGGACTACATCACCAAACCTTGGTCAAACGACGAACTGCTCGCGCAAGTCGCCTCGGCGGTCGAGGGGCGGCGTTTGCGGGAAGAAAATGTTCAGCTCAAGCGGGCGCTCAAGCAGCGTTACAACTTCCCGAACATAATCGGCAAGAGCGAACGCATCGTTTCCCTTCTCGATTTGGTCGCGCAGGTGGCCCCTTCACGAGCGACCATTCTGATTGTCGGTGAAAGCGGAACCGGGAAGGAACTTATTGCTAAGGCCATCCACTCCGGCTCTGCTCGCGCGGACAAACCTTTCGTGGCCGTCAATAGCGGCTCCATCCCCATTGACCTTCTCGAATCGCAGCTCTTCGGCCATGTAAAGGGTGCGTTCACGAGCGCCGTCGCCTCCAAGAAGGGGCTCTTCGAGGTGGCCGATCAAGGCACCATTTTCTTTGACGAGATTTCCACCGTCGGCTTGGAAACGCAGGCTAAGCTGCTGAGGGTCATCCAGGAACGCGAATTCATGCGTCTGGGCGGCACCGAAAATATCAAAGTGGATGTGCGCATCGTGGCCGCGTCGAATGTCGACCTGCTGGGTCTCGTGCGTGATGGCCGCTTCCGCGAAGATCTCTACCACCGCCTCAACGTCATCGCCCTCAACCTCCCGCCGCTTCGTCAGCGCCGGGATGATATCCCTCTGCTCGTCGACCATTTCCTGCGCCAGTTTTCAAAAGAAAACAACCGGCCATTGGCGCGATTCACTCCGCAAGCCATGAAGCTGCTGATGGACTATCCTTGGCCCGGAAACGTGCGCGAACTGGAAAATGTCGCCGAGCGCGCCGTGGTTCTCTCCGCGCAGGAGGAGATCGACGTCGATCTGCTACCCGACCCCATCCTCACCAGAGGAATGCTCGGCAATTCGCGGTTGCAACTCTCGGAGCTTCTGAACTCTCTGGCCAAACAAGGCAATCAGGGCACAGCTGCCGGGCAGCCCGTCCCCTCGCTCTTTGAGATCATGGAGCAGATTGAACGCCGAGTGATCGTGGATATGCTGGAGCAGACTGGCTGGAACCAGACCGAAGCGGCCGAGCGCTTTCACGTCCCCTTGTCAACTTTGAACCAGAAGATCAAGCGCCTGGGAATCGAGATTCGCCGCCGCAGTGTCGGCGCGGTCCAGGGGACTCTCTGACTCAGCTGCAGACAGCAGCGGTTTAATCCGCAAGCCACCTTCTCAGGGCTGGCGCGTCGTGGTAGGCACAGTAGGAGGCATATATCCCTTCGGAAGAAGGGTCGTCGTGAGATCCACCCCGGAGAGATCCACTCCGTCCAGGTTCGTCTCGCGCAGAATCGTCACGCCCATGTCGGCGCCGGCAAATTGCGCACCTTTGATGCTCGCGGAGCGAAAATTCGCATTGCGCAGATTCGCGCGGCGCAAGTCGGCGTTGCTCAGATCGCATCGGAAAAACTCCACGCCGCTGGCCTGCGCTTCGCTCAGATCGGCGCCGCGCAGATCGGCTTCAGTCATATCTGTATTGCGAAGATCAGCCCCGTGCAATTGAGCGCCTGCCATGCTCGCATGGGTGAGCTTGGCCTGCTGCAGATTCGCGCCTTCCAACTTGGCCCCTTCCAGAATCGCGCCAGTAAGATTTGCATGTTGCAGATCTGCCTGCCTCAAATCCGCCCCTTTCAGATCGGCGCGCTTACCTCCCGCTTTGCCGAGAAAATGATTCTTATGCGCTTCGACAATCTCCCCAAGCGTCCTGCCTTGGTGCCGAATCTGCTTCGGGCTGCGCAAGCCTTTGCTGCCAGTGACTAAATCCAAAAGTTCCATGGCCCGTCCTTTGGGCGGAAAAAGCCCTCTTCCCGCGTTTATTCTACTGGAATTATCGTCAAGACGAGCTTGCAAGTCGATTACTTTTCAGTTTCTCTGACGTGGCTGTCCGCTCTCCTCCAGTCGCTTCTGGGTGAACCTGAAATGCGATCACGGATTTTCCGTAAGGGAAGGCCCGGTTTTGGCAAATCGCTGTAGAGGGGAGAAGCTCGGCTCCTTCGGGAGATCAAAAGTATGACCATGCCAATGACCGGCACGCCCTCCAGATGCCTGATGGGGCTCTGTTCCCTTCCGGAGTAAGCGTGGCTGGCGCCCATCCGGTATCTTTCGCAGGCCTCCGGCAGACAAGGGCATCCAGAGCGCGCCCAAAGAGCTGGGCCCCAGGCAAATCCGGACCGCTGGACGGGCAAAATTCAACCGTTTCCGGATGATGGCAATCTCATCGGCGAGAAACGGATGCTTTCCCTTCGTATGCCCCGATAGTCTCTATCGGTGAGAACCAAAGCAGCGAGGGGCCGGACCAATGCATTCCGGGATACAAGTGTTTGCATCATGCTCCCGGGCTCACAAGCTCAGGCTTGGCAATCAAAGGGCCGCTGAGGCCGGTCCAGCTAGGTGAGGAAGAAAAGCCTCTCCTCATCTCAAAATCGACACTTCAGGTATAAGGAATGTGGGAAAATACAGGGAAATACGAATGGGATCAAAGGGCGTCGGTGTATTATCGATGAAGTTGGAACTCGCACTACAATGAATCACCGTGTCTTGCGGGACAGGACCGCCCGGAATGAGTAATCTTCGCATCCTCGTCGCAGATGATCACGACATCATTAGGCGAGGACTCAGAGCTCTCCTATCTTCGCGCCCGGGATGGGTGGTGTGCGCCGAAGCTGCCACTGGACGCGAAGCCGTTACACTCGCAGAACAACATAAGCCCGACATCGTGGTGATGGATATCAGCATGCCTGATCTGAACGGGCTTGAAGCGGCACGGAAGATACGGAAACAATCGCCCAAAACCGAAGTCGTGGTCCTCTCCCTGCATTATTCCGATCAGTTGGTGCGAGAAGTCGTCGATGCTGGCGCGCGAGCTTATATTATGAAATCGGATGCAGATCGCGATCTGCTCATTGCCATCGAAGCGCTGGCGAATCACCGTTCTTTCTTCACTTCCCGCGCCGCGGAAATGTTGATCGACGGCTTCTGCAGGCCGACCACGGTCACCGAACCGCGAGTTTTAATGCGCAGTCGGCTTACTTCCCGCGAAAGAGAGATCGTACAACTGCTGGCGGAAGGCAGGAGCAGCAAAGAGGTGGCAGTGACCCTCGGGATCAGCGTCAAGACGGCAGAGACTCACCGGGCTAATATCATGCGCAAATTAGAGTTACATTCGGTCAGTGAGCTAGTGCGTTACGCCGTGCGCAATCAGATCATCGAACCCTGACTTTCACCGTAACGCACGCAAAAGCGGCGCGCTGGGAACCCCGGCTGCTCCACCCGAGAGCACACGACTTTTTTGACCACGCGAGCGCTCGCGTTTGAGAGGCGCGCGCAAGATGACAAGTTTGATTTCGGGAGAGATTTCTCGCCCCGCAAATTCGGCCGACACGCACAAACGGCGTTGCGCTCGAAATGGCGACTTTAGCAGACCCGAATCCGACGAATCCTCGGTTCCAAGAACACGAATTTCTCCGCTGACTGGATGATGTGTCCTATTGAGATCTGCATAAATAATGCAATAGAATGCCCTTCAGGAGGGAACGCATATGCCCCGACTGAAGGGTAGTGCCGATATGCTTGAGGACCGTCGCCGCCGAGCCTTGGCGTTGTGGGACACAGGCTTGTCGCTGAACGAAGTGGGGCGTCGCATCAACTGCGCCGCCAGCTCGGTTCTGCGCTGGCTCCGCGCACGCCGTCGCGGGGGCCCCGAGGCCTTGCGCGTCCGCTTCTCGCCGGGACGCCCGCTGAAATTGGGCGCGAGTCAGCGGTGCCGCTTGGTGAAGCTGCTGGTCAAGGGGCCGCAGACACACGGCTACCGGACGCAGTTGTGGACCACAGCACGAATCGCCGAAGTGATCCGTCGAGAATTCGGGGTGGATTACCATCGCGATGATGTCGGTCGGCTGATGCATAGCCTGAACTGGAGCCCTCAGAAACCCGAAACTCGCGGCGTCGAGCGCTGGAAGCGGAAGGACTGGTCGCGGGTAAAAAAAAACGCCGCGCGGCTGGGCGTCCACCTAGTCTTTGCTGATGAATCGGGCTTTTTGCTGGCTCCGCTGGTGGCCAAGACTTGAGAGCCCCAAGGCTGCACCCCCCTCCAGCGTCATCGCCAAGGACGCCGGGACAAAATCTCCGTCAACATGCCGACTACCGGATTATGCCGGCTCATTGCCGAGGACAGCTGGTGGGAGGGGCTCGGGTGGTGTCTAGGGTCGGCATAATCAGAGGCTTTCCAGCAAGGCCAAGAGGCGGTCATCAGGGCGGTATCGCGCTGGTTTGACACCCAGCGGCTCAGTGTGCGACAACGCTTTCTCCTTCAACTCCAGACAAACTGCGAGGCTGCATTGCCCAATCCGATCTGCCTCATTTTTTGTCCTAAATCGTTGCATGATGTGTGCAGATATCAATAATGGACGCAAGACTACGGGAGTTTCTGGATGCGACCTCACTCAGCACCGAGGAATGTCTCTTCCTCGTCTGTTCCCCCTATGTTGATTCCGTCAAACTTCGCATCCTGAACTCGCCTGCCCGGTCCATTCCCATGGAACGCCTTCCGAAAGGGTACTTTCGTCTACTCCTTTGGGAGCAAGTTTGCTGTCGATATTTGTATGATCTCGGAGAAAATGGAGAGAAGATGAGAGGTGATTCGGTTTCACGCTTGCTGGCGGAGGGTGTTCACGGCCCTTCCGAGGTCGTCGCGCACGCCGAATTCAATTGGAACTCTCTCCCGGAGTGTCTGCCGTCCGCTCCCAATCAGTCGTTTCGTATCGAGCCGTTGTCATTTGCTCTTTACCGTTCTGATGACCGAGGAAAAATGTGACCGATCGCTACGTTTGCATACACGCGCACTTCTATCAACCTCCCAGAGAGAACCCCTGGCTTGAAGCCATCGAGATTCAGGACTCCGCCTATCCTTACCATGATTGGAACGAGCGGGTAACCGCTGAATGCTATGCACCCAATGCGGCCTCGCGCATTCTCGATGGGGAACAGAAAATCATCGACATCGTGAATAACTACTCGAAGATTAGCTTCGATTTCGGTCCCACGCTGATCTCCTGGATCGAGACAAAACTTCCACGCCTCTACAAGGCCATCCAGGTCGCTGACCGGGAGACCTGCGAGCGTTTCGGCGGTCATGGCGCAGCTATGGCGCAGGGTTACAACCATATGATTTTGCCGCTGGCGAATGCCCGGGATAAATCCACCCAAGTCATTTGGGGCATCCGGGATTTTGAACACCGATTTGGCCGTTATCCTGAGGGGATGTGGCTGCCAGAGGCCGCAGTCGACGTTCAAACTCTAGAAACGCTGGCGGCGCAGAAGATCCGCTTCACAGTGCTTGCGCCGCATGCCGCCACGCGAGTGCGGGCCATCGGAAAGCACGACTGGAAAGACATAAGCGGCGGCCGCATCGATCCCTCGCGAGCCTATTTAGCTAATCTGCCATCAGGGCGAAGTATCGTTTTGTTCTTCTTCGATGGCCCTATCTCACATGCCGTGGCGTTTGAAAATATCCTCATGCGTGGCGAGGATTTCGCACAACGCCTCGCGGGAGGATTCTCCGACGAGCGGAAGTGGCCTCAGCTGACGAACATCGCCACGGACGGGGAAACCTATGGGCATCATCGCGCCCATGGGGATATGGCTCTAAGCTATGCGTTGCGCCATATCGAAATGCAAAACTTGGCTCAGCTCAGTGTTTATGCTGAGTTCCTTGAGAAGCACCCGCCGACGCACGAAGTGGAAATCGTCGAAAACACCTCTTGGAGCTGTGTTCACGGCATCGAGCGGTGGCGTTCGAATTGCGGCTGTAACTCCGGCAGACCCGGGTGGAATCAGGAATGGCGCGCACCCTTACGCGAGGCATTCGATTGGCTTCGAGACACGCTCACGCCAAAATTTGAACAAGCCGCAGGCGCGGTCTTCGCCGATCCCTGGCGCGCTCGAGATCAATACATCTCCGTGATTCTGGATCGCTCGCACGACAGCGTCGCCCGGTTTCTTCACGAACAGGCCCGCCACGAGCTGAAAGACCGCGAACGAGTGCAAGCCCTGAAACTGATGGAGCTGCAACGGCACTCGATGCTGATGTACACGAGCTGCGGGTGGTTTTTCGATGAACTGTCCGGTTTAGAAACGGTGCAGTCAATTCAATATTCTGGGAGGGCTGTCCAATTAGCGCAGTCGTTGTTCTATGAGCCGAAAATCGAAGACGAATATTTGAATAAGCTCGCTTCGGCTCATAGCAACATCGCCGAGCACGGCGATGGGAGAAAAATCTACGAGAACTTTGTCCGGCCTGCGATCATTGATTTGGACAAAGTCGGAGCGCATTACGCGATCAGCTCCCTTTTTGAGTCCTACCCGCCGCAAAGTCAAACCTACTGTTACCAGATCCATCAGGAGGATCACACGATGCTGTCCGCGGGGAAATCGCGTGTGTCCTTTGGCCGTATTCGGATCACCTCCGACATTACTCTTGACTCCACGCGCGTAACTTTCGGAGCGGTCCATCTTGGAGATCACTATGTCACGGGAGGCGTCCGAGAATTCACGGACGAGCAAATCTACAAGGATTCTGCCGCTAGGATCACCAAGGCTTTCGAAAGCGGCGATTTCACAGACTTGATCCGAGCAATCGATGTCGCCTTCGGTTCCGGCAGCTACAGCCTGAAGCTTCTCTTCCGGGATGAGCAAAGAAAGATCCTGCAGATCATTTTGAATTCGGCACTGGAGGAAGCGGAGTCGTCTTATCGGCAGCTCTATGACAGCCGGGCGCCGCTGATGCGGTTCGTCGCTGCTCACGGCATTCCTCTCATCCGCCATTTTCAGGTGGCGGCGGAAGTCACGCTCAATGCTGAGCTGCGGCGCGCCATCGAGGCGGAGAACTTGAACGTGGACTTGGTTCGAGCGCTGATGGAAGAGGCCAAAGCGGTGCACGTCAACCTCGATGCGCCGACTCTGGAGTTTGCACTGCGTCGAAAGCTGGAAACTATGGCCGAAGAATGGGGATCGCAGCCCTGCGATCTGGAGAAAGTGGTGTCGCTGGAAGCGGCGGTCCGGTTAGCTCG